>Ga0265780_10005258_pt1 | contig 16436 bp, 15 predicted proteins | sample P1T30metagenome_FD_192432 | JGI IMG/M metagenome (GOLD analysis project Ga0265780, IMG submission 192432) | Plant litter microbial communities from East Loma Ridge, Irvine, California - P1 T30 | ecosystem: Environmental > Terrestrial > Plant litter > Unclassified | place: USA: California... | reverse complement strand
ATTTTTTCGGTTTGGTCTGAACTATGGTGGCACCTTTCCAGGTGCGGTAAACAACCGGGCCTACTCTGCCGCTCAGGTTGCCGTTCTTATGTAATATTGCCATATCGTTAGGTTTTAAACGCGATTGGCAGGCTGAAAAGGTTTAGTTCAGAACACCAGTCCGATGAAGTAATACTACTGAATTTTTCTTTAAAAGAAAAATATTTCTAGAAAAAAACCACCATCCTGTCTTATCTGCATAACAAATAATATAAGACTCCCCTGAGCCCTTTTTTATCCGAAGCCTGTTTCTACAGGAAGGGTACGATAGAAGAAAAGCAGCCCGGTCTTTTCCCGGCCCTGGTATAAATAGCGCTTTATCTATTCCTTGTAAACATTACAAAAAGTCCGCATTTCTTTAAAAAAAGGCGGACTTTATGAAGACTTTATGCAGGATTAACAAAGACTCATAAGAATAAAGACCAAAGAAGGATTGGGCGCCTTATCCTGAAGGAGCCGAATGTAACAAGAACATCTTAGTCAGATGGGCTCAGCGCAAAGAGATTACCATGCGTTATAAACAATAAACACATCCTGAAAATGCATACAGCGCTTATTTAATTAACTTTTTTGGCGACACACATGAGTGTTAGGGCACTGCGGGAAACTGAGGGGTTTCTTCCTGAAAGAATATTACCCAGTTTGTACTTAAAGGCCATCGGTCCTGATCTGCCTTCGAACACTTCATTGCCAAGTTCATGGTTATGCGGATAAACGTCGACCTTAAAACCATGCGGCTCGAGCACGCTTTCAAACATTTCGCGGGTAACGCCATGACCTGGCTTGTGATGTGTTTCGCAGGCAAGAGCCCATTTCTGCTGCTCGGCAGATTTATGAAAACTATAACCGATCAGCCGGTAATAAACAAGGCGCGCATTCCACATCAGCTTTGCGGGCCCTTTATAATCCCAGGCTGATCGCTGAGGGTCGTGGTCAGTAATAAGAACTCCACCGGGTTTTACCAGCCTTGCAGCCTCTTTAAGTACCGAATCCATATTTTCGGTATGGTGCAGCGTAGCATTAAGAACCACCACATCGGCTATTTCCGACTTAAACGGGAGGTTATTCGCATCAGCAAGAACTGCCGTATAACCCAGATCGCTTGCAATCTCCAGCGAAACAGGCGCAACATCTACGCCTATTAATATTTCCGGTTTGCCCTGGAGTGTAGCAAACAGATTGCCTGGGCCGCAACCTATGTCAATAACCACTTTGCCCGTCCAGTCGCCACCGGCAGCTTTCCACCGGCTTTCAAACGTATCACTTCTATGACAGTATTTTAAATATTCCTCTGCCCATTCTTTGTTTCCGAAATAAACGGCATTGGCTTCCAGCGACTCAGATTTCCGCAAAATCGGAAACTCAAGATACTTTCCTCTGTCTGTGTACGCTGCGTTATCATTCAATAGTTTAGAGATACGTGTATTCATATATGGAGATGTAAATATTAAGATCGGGCCAGGAAGATAGATGAATAGCAGATCGCCGGGTGGCGATAAACCTATTCTGTTATTAAATCATCAATGGTACAAAATAGCGATTTAAATCGATCAAAGCACCAGGCGCAATTAAAAAGCCGTATAAATACGCTAAATAAGGTAAATTCACCACTGATATACCTGATAACAGGGTGCTGAAGCTGCCCCAATTTTTCATTTTTTTCTGAACAGGAACATCATCCGGATGTTTATTGTATATGACAGATGAAGACTTTGAATTCGAAGAGCGGCTGTCGCCGCAGGAAGCTTTCCATATAGAGATCGACCTTTATGATACTGGTGACTACAGCAATTTGCTCGTCATACCCTGTAACGAGAACTTTGTGGTCGTAGCAGGCAATGAGCATCTATGTACACTTGTAAAAACCTGCGATGAGCCTGAATGCTGGGAGCAGCAGGACGGGAACCTGGAAGATGAGAGCATTGAGAAAATAGGTTCTGCCTTAACAGCGTATATCAATGCCGGCTGATACTGTTAAACGGTTTTATTGTTCATTCCCGCTGTTAAACCGGTTATACATTTCAAGATCGAAGAAACCAACCGTTTTGATAGCATCAGCCTTTATTACCAGGTCTGTATTAAGTTCGTCAATAGAATTAATACTCCCCTCTTCAATATATGAAGCATACACAGACAGGTACTGCGTGGTGAATACAAGCTCTTTTTTTTCGTCGCGGTAACCGCTGTAAACAGGCACAATGCGAATATAATTTGATTTGAAGGGGACAGGCAGCTCTTTGAGCCATCCGATATAAAATTTGCCGGTATCCAATGAAAATTGAAGCAGCTTATTATCCAGCATGGCTGTTTTCAAAAGCACTTCCAGTTCATTGCCTGCAAACTTGATAGCATATTTTACTGCCGTCGTAGTGTTTATAAAAATGTTTGCTGTTACGGTGCTCAGTATGGCGATGATCAGCGAAAAACTTGTGGTACCGAAGTAGGCTGTCTTTACCGGGAGGTATGCGTGCAGCAGGTGGATAAAGTCGGGAAAGAGAAGTTCGGCTGTTATCCTGACAATAAATGTAAATAACAGAAGGAAAATACCGATAAGAGCAGAGTTTAACAATAACCGCTGACTTTCAAGCCGGTATTGAATGTATTTGAAATATTTGAAGTTGGTAAGAATGAAATAGCCTCCTACCAATGGAAACAGCAGAAGATTAAAAGGCATAGGTTAATATTATTTGTCAATCTTTACGTTTGCTTTTCTGTATATTTTTAAAAATATCAGATTGCATCATCTCAGCTACCATTTTCTGCACTTTCGGCTGACTGAAAAGATCAGAAGTTCTGATATATAATCTCCCTTCCGGTGTAGAATGAACGATGTTATCCTGATCTTTGATGCTATTCATATTCAAATTTATAAAATAATTTATGATATGGCAAATGTTATACCAGGATAAGTTGAGTTGGCCTACAGAGAGTTAAGCTATTACCGGCCGTAGCGTTCTGCTACTACTTGAACTGTTTTTTTTTCGCTCATTGGCCGCGGGGGCCTGGTTCTTTCTTTTGATGGCAAAATAAAGAACCAAAGAAAAGCCATACAAAATTAAAGCTCCGGAGCGCATACCGCCTCTGGCCCGCAATTTTGTAAGCCCGACGCGCTTCAGTACTCAGGCCCTGATGTGCTAATTTGGGAATTGCTTATGCTTAAACACCTTTTGCACTTTCATCGTCCGTGTTTGCAAAGCGGATGCTGCAACATCAGCTATTGCATCGCTTACAGGCTTTTATCGTTCCTTTCATCGTCCGCGTTTGCAACGCGGATGTGCGGGATCAGCGATTGCATCGCTTGCAGGTGGCCATCTATAACAGCTGCCAAATCTCCAAGAACAATCATTTAACTTCATAATTTAACAGAAAATTAACAAAAAAGTGTACTTTTAGGACTTAAAAGTTCAAAGTTTGCCTGATGAATTAAATTATACAGATGATTTGGCGCTATTTGCTTTAATAAAGCAGGGAGACAACCGGGCATTTGAACATATTTACAACAAATACTGGCCCGATCTTTTCAAAACCGCCCATAAACGCCTTAACGATAAAGACAAATGCCAGGACATCCTGCAAAATGTATTTACAGACCTTTGGAATCGCCGGCAGGATCTCGAGATACTGGATCTGCCCGCCTATCTCCATACCGCAGTACGATTTCAGGCCCTGAAAATCATCAGTCAAAGCTCTTCCAAATCTTCCTTCATAGACATTTTTGAAACCGATATCGTATCAGGCCTGCGATCAGATGAAATGCTGCTCGACAAGGAAGCCAGAAAAGTGATAGAACTTTTCATCAAAGCCCTGCCGTCAAAACGACGCCAGATCTTCGTCTTATATTACTTTAACGAGTTATCTACGGCACAAATCGCCACCGAAACCGGTGTATCACGTAAAACCGTTCAAAATCAGCTTGCCACTGCTTCGCATGCGCTCCGGCTCAGGCTGACACATATATTCAGCTACCTCGTTTTTATATTCATGCTGCATCACAGATAATACTTTCCTCCTTCCCAAAAAAAATATTATTTTTTTTGGGAGATCAGGGCGCCCGGAGTACATAGTATCAAAAGCCCTCTTATGCGCAGTTTCAATTCTCCCGAGGATATTAAAAAAATGATCAAAAGGTATGTTGCCGGAAAGGCCACACCTGAAGAGATCGAATTTGTCGAAACTTATTATAACTACCAGGAACGGCAGGATGTACAGGAGTTTTCGACAGAAGAACTGGAACAGCTGCGCAAACAAACTTTTGAGAACATCAGCAGCCGCCTGAACAGCGGCGATACAAAAAGTGAGAAACAAACTACCAGGTTATACATTTACTCATCTGTAGCCGCCGCAGTGCTGCTTGCCCTGACGTTTGTTATCCTTTTACAGGTAAATTCAGACAAAGACCGTAAAAAACAATTATCATCCCTTAATAAACCCCTGGACATAAGACCCGGCTCCAACCGTGCAACGCTCACCCTTGCAGACGGAACAAAAATAGACCTGGACGATAAAGCCGAGGGCAAATTAAAAGAAACACCCGGCCTGCTTATTTCGAAGACCAGCAAAGGCGAGCTGATTTATATTGTAACAGCTGATAAAAACACGGCAGGCAATAAGGGGAGCAATACCGTAAGTACGCCTAAGGGAGGTCAATACCAGGTAGTTCTGCCGGACGGCACGCGCGTTTGGCTGAATGCCGCCTCTGCCCTTACCTATCCCCTGTCATTTAGCGGCGGTCAGCGACGCGTACAGCTGGAGGGTGAAGGATACTTTGAGGTCGCCAAAAATAAGGCGATGCCTTTCCACGTCATCAGCGGCGACCAGGATGTAGAAGTGACCGGCACACATTTTAACGTCAACGGATATAAGGACAACGGATCTGTTAACACTACCCTGCTTGAGGGGGGAGTAACGGTTCACAGCCTGGGCGGAGATCAGAAAATCAGGCCAGGCGAACAGGCCATGGTCCGGGACGGCGCAGCAAAGATCAGGGTCAGAACAGTTGATACAGCTGAAGAGACTGCCTGGAAAAACGGCTTTTTTGAATTTAACAATTCCAGCCTTAAAGTTATTCTTAACCAGCTTGAACGCTGGTACGATATCCGGGTAGACTACCAGAACTTACCGGCGAAGCGCTACAATGGAACAATATCGCGGAACGTCAGGCTTTCGCAGGTGCTGAACATGCTTGAGGTAACAGGCAATATCAGGTTTAAAATACAGGAAGGCAGGCAGCTTAAGGTTTCGGGCAACTGAGCGGCCGGCCTCCGGACTTCGTATGCAATCTATCAGTTTAATAATTAATTAATCAAACTCTTTACCCCAACGGAATGTATGAATTTCTACTATGATCCAGGTAAGCCTAAGGGCGGTACCTTTAACAAAATCAGCTTCAACACCATTCAACTTAAGATTTTCAGGGTTATGAAAATGACAGCGCTGCTTATGACGATCTTCTGCCTGCAAATCAGTGCAAAGGCGTTCTCTCAACGTGTTAGCTTAAACAAGCGGAATATCCCGCTGGAACAGGTGCTCAAAGAAATTAAACGCCAGACCGGCATTAATTTCCTGTACGACGCCGACCTGCTGCTAAAACAGTCTAAACCGGTCAGTATCATTGTAAAAGACGCAGCGGTTGAGGATGTCGTTAATATGGCTCTCCGTTCGCAGCCCTTCAGCTGGGAAATTTCGGAAAATACCATCCTGATCAAGCCGATGGCGGCAGCAGCTCCAGACAAGATCAGGCAGCAAAGCGTGGATGTGCAGGGCAGGATCATCGACGAAGAGGGACAACCTCTGCCGGGCGTTTCCATCACCATCAAAGGTACGTCGGGAGGAACAGTTACCGATGTGCAGGGTAATTTCAGTTTATCCGGGGTGGATGAAAACGCAACGCTGGTCATCACTTACATCGGCTATGCAACGAAAGAGCTGAAACCGCAGGCACAGCTTGGCACTATCGCTCTGGTACCATCGGTAGGTGTATTAAATGATGTCGTGGTTACGGGATATACCAGTTATTCCCGCAGCCAGTCGGCTAATGCAGCGGCCCTGGTTTCTGCCGACAAGATCAACCAGGTTCCGGGTTTAACACTGGATCAGATCCTGCAGGGGCGCGTTGCCGGAATGAACGTCGTTTCCTCTTCCGGACAACCCGGTCAAAGCGCATCGGTAACGATCAGGGGAATCGGAAGTGTAAACGGCTCATCAACTCCGCTTTACGTACTCGACGGTATCCCGATAGAAGGTAATTACTTCCAGACCATCAACCCGGAGGACATAGAATCGGCAACTATCCTGAAAGATGCCTCGGCGAAGGCTCTATACGGTTCAAGAGGATCTAACGGCGTTATCGTTCTTACAAGCAAAAAAGGAAAAACCGGTCGTGCTGCCGTTCAGTACAACTCACAGTATGGTTTTTCAAAGCTGAGCCGTCCGAACTTTATCATGATGAATACTGAAGAACGTTTACGTTTCGAAGAAGAAGTGGGCCTGGCATATAACCGCAACCTCGGGCCGGGCTGGACGTATTCGTCTAAAAACCCGAATTATGTATCGGGCACTGCCGCATTCAGGTCGAGGGCCGATGCCATACTTGACAGTTTACGGGGTATCAATACCGATTGGAGAGACCAGTTTTTCCGTACCGGAAAATTCCAGGAGCAGCAGGTGAGCGTAAGCGGCGGTAATGATGGCCTGAGATTCTACAATTCACTAAACTATTACAACCAGGAAGGCGTGGCCAAACGCACCGGCCTGGATCGTTATGCCCTGCGAAGTAATATTGACTTTAAATCGGGCAAGTTCTCGGGTAATACCAATCTTTCTATCGGCTATTCAAAATCGAGCTTTACCGAGGGCGAAGGCGGTACCGGCGTGGGTACCTCCATGGCTTCTGTATATTATGCGCTGCCATACGAGTATCCTTATGCTCCGGACGGCAACCTGATACACCAGGGTAACAAAAACCAGTATAATATCCTGGACCTGCGCGAAGGAAGCCAGGGACTGGAACGCCTCAATAATTCTTCCAATAAAACAGATCAGTTAAAATCGATTATCGGTATCTCGCTGGCTTACCAGATATTACCCGAGCTAAAGGCGACTACGCGGGCCGGTATCGATTACCGTAATTCAACAGACCAGCTTTATATCAATCCTGACTCCTATTACGGATCCCGCAGTGTGTCGAATACCCTGGGCGGTAAAGGACGTTTTGAAGAGGCTACCCGCCGTAATTTTAATATCATTTCTACTTCGGGATTAACGTATTCCAAAGTGTTCGACAGCCGTCACAACGTTGAGGTTTCTGGTTTTTATGAGTATATCTCTAATAACTATAATAGCTTTGGCTTCACCGGTTTCGGACTCGACGGGCGTTTACCTGAAACGCCGGCAGCGATCACCAACGGCAGCGCAACTTTTCTGCCCAGCGTAAGCGGCAGTAAAACAAAGAGTGCGCTGGCTTCATTCATGGGAGTTGCCCGTTATACTTTTGACGATAAGTATACTGTTAGCGGCAGTTACCGTTATGACGGTTCAACGAAGGTTGCACCGGTTAATAAATGGCATGGGTTTTACTCTGTCGGAGCAAACTGGGTGGCAAAAAAGGAAAATTTCCTGAAAGACGTCAGCTTCCTGTCAGACCTGCGCTTCCGTGCAAGTTATGGAACGACTGCCAGTCCGCTGAGTGCTGACTTCGCTTACCTGGCTTCTTTCAGAGCCGATGTGTCTTACGGCGGGGTGGCCGGTACAAGGCCGACCACTCCGGGTAATCTCGACTACGACTGGGAATATGTAGACGAATTTAACGGTGGTTTGGATATTCGCTTATTCAAAACGGAGAGGATACGTTTATCGGCCGACTACTACAACCGGATCACCTCCAACATGTTCTTCGACCAACCGCTTTCGGCAACATCCGGCTTTCGCAACCTGGCCCTTAGCTCAGGAAAAATGCGTAACCGCGGTGTGGAATTTGATATCAGCGGCGACATCATTAAAAATCGCAAGATCACCTGGAGCATAGGCGCCAATGCGGGGTATAATAAGAATAAGATCCTCGAACTTACTCCCCTGGCTGATATGCTGCTTGACGGAGATACACGGGTATTTAAAGTCGGACTACCTTATGGTACTTATTACGCACCCGACTGGGCAGGCGTAAATCCTGAAACCGGAGAAGCGCAGTATTACAATCTTGATGGTTCTATAACCACCACTTATAATGCGGCTACACAGAATGCTACTAATTCAGGCAGTCTGTACCCGACATTTACCGGAGGTTTCAATACCGGCTTCAGCTGGAAAAATTTCAGCCTGAATGCGCTGTTCTCTTTTGTTTCGGATGTAAAACGCTGGAACAACGAAGATTTTTATAATGAAAACCAGCGCTATGCCAGCAGTAACCAGTCTATCCGCATGCTGGAGGATATATGGAAAAAACCGGGCGATGTTGCCACATTGCAGCGATTTGATATTCCACGGAACTTTACATCGAAAGATATCCAGGACGCTTCCTTCCTGCGTTTCAGGAATTTGAATATAGGCTACACAGTTCCGCAGCAGCTGCTCGAAAAAACAAAGGCGATCAGATCTCTCAGGGTATTTCTGCAGGGAGAGAACCTTTATACCTGGACCAAATGGCGCGGACTGGACCCGGAAAACAACAGTGTTTACGGTCGTTTCCAGTACCCGAACACCAGGACTTTCACAGCCGGTTTAAATGTTAACTTTTAATGCATATTATGATGATTAAGAAATTTCACAAAGCCAATATATTTCTGTTGTCTATCCTGATCATGCTGTCTGCCTGCACCGAGCTGGACCTGCAGCCTTCAGATACTATAGACCCTGATAAAGCCTATAGAAACATAAACGATATCAATATGGGTATCATCGGTGTTTATTCGCTGATTGATTATACCCAGATCAGCCTTAATGCTACGGTAAGCGATGAGGCTGCGTATCCAACGGAGAACACAGTAGGCAACAACGACGCTTATCGCTGGCTGTATACGCCGAGCAGCGAATCTGTTACGACACTTTACTATACCTATTATCAGGCTATCGACCGCACCAACCGTGCGCTTGCCGGCCTGGAAGCACTGACGTTCTCCGGTAACGATGCAGTTACAGCAAGCCGTTATAAAGGCGAGCTGCTGGCTCTGCGTGCTTACCTGCATTTTGAGTTGTTACGAACCTATGCCTCATCCTATCAGGCCGGTGCCCTGGGTGTTCCCTACATGAAGGTTTCAATCATCAGTTATCCTCCGCGTGATAATTTTGAAACAGTAGTAGGCAATGCCAAAGCTGATCTGGTATCAGCCAAAGAACTGCTGCCATCTGCTTTTACAGACAGGACACGTATCACGCGACTGGCTGTATCAGCGATACAGGCAAGGCTTGCCCTTTACGAAAAGAACTGGAGCGATGCTATTACTTATTCGTCTGAAGTGATCTCGGCCGTTCCTTTAGCTACAAAAACGCAGTTTGCAGGTATATGGACTGATAATAATGAGGCCGAAGTTGTCTGGAAATTAAAACGTGCAGGAACCACCGATTCGCGCGTAGGTGATTTCTTTTACCGCCAAACCGGCGGCATCGTGTTATACGCGCCTGCTCTAAAACTGCTTAACAGTTTTGATAAAGTAAATGATCTGCGCTATCCAGCATATATTAAATTCGATGCCACACGTACCGGCACTAAATCACAGTACCTGGTGAATAAATACATCGGCGGCACTGCTACTGCTCCCGGCCTTACTGATATAAAACTCTTCCGCACCGGCGAAATGTACCTGATCAGGGCTGAAGCCGAAGCTGAATCTACCGGCGACGCAGCAGGCGATCTTAATGCATTGCGCAATCTCCGGGTCAACAATTATACTAACGAGAGCTTTTCGAATAAGCAAGACCTGATAGACGCCATTTACCTTGAGCGTTACAAGGAACTGGCTTTTGAAGGGCATCGTTTTTATGATCTGCGCCGCAGGAATCTGCCGGTTCAGCGACTGGCTGCCGATGCTGCAAATGCATCCGGGGCGGTAACCTTGCTGCCTGAACAGGCGCAGTATGCCTTCCCTGTGCCGGCGCAGGAAGTACTGATCAACAAAAGCACGATCCAGAATCCTAAATATTAATCATGACCAGCCGGATGTTACATACAACATCCGGCTTAATTCATCTTTATGAAGGTTTTATTATCAGTTTTATTTATCGGGGGATTGTTGTCTGCAGCAAGCTGCAGCAAAGCGCAGAACCCAACACCCTCAAAGGGTGGCGGCGGCACTGGTCCGGCAGTTACAGTGAAACGCCGCCCGGCTTCTCTCGGCATCCTGGGAGATAGCAGTAATGTAAACAAGGCCAGCACTGCCGGGATGGTTTTAATGGGCGGCGGCAAAGACGTTGATGCTGCTTTTAAATGGATGATCGGGCGCAGCGGCGGCGGAGATGTAGTAGTGATCCGAAGCAGCGGTACTGATGCCTATAATCCCTATATTAACAGCCTTGGCACTGTAAACTCCGTAGAAACCCTTAAAATAGACAGCAGGGAGCTCGCCAATAACGATACGGTTGCCAATATCATCCGCAATGCGGAGATGCTCTTTATCGCCGGGGGCGACCAGTCTGATTATATGAACTACTGGCGCGGTACCAAAACGGAAAAAGCTATCAATTACCTGCTGAACGATAAAAAGGCGCCGGTTGGCGGTACCAGCGCCGGTTGTGCCATACTCGGCGGTTTATATTACAGCGGCGAAAACGGAAGTGTTACATCAGCCGAAGCGCTGCAAAACCCTTATCTCAATACGGTGAGCCTGCACAACAACGATTTTTTAAAGGCCCCCTACCTGCAGCAGGTAATCACCGACCAGCATTATCTTACCCGCGAACGGGAAGGGCGCTCGCTTGTATTTGCCGCACGCATTCTTAAAGACTGGCAGATTCCGGTAAAAGTAATCGCTGCCGATGAACGTACGGCAGTATGTATAGATCAGGATGGTATTGCCAGGGTGTATGGCGATTATTCTGAGAGCCGCCCCTATAGTTATGCTTATTTCATCCTTACCGACCCGGCAAAACTGCCTGAGCAGCTGGAAGCCGGCAAACCGCTGGCATGGAATAAAAACGGCCAGGCAGTCGCAGTTTATGAAATACCGGCATCTGTAAACGGCAGCGGTAATTTTAATATCAGTAATTTTAGCAAACCTGAAGCCGGCGGCGGTAAATGGTACTGGTGGTGGGTGGATAATCATACTTTAAATAAAAAAGAACAGTAATAAAATGAAGAGCTTAAAATATACGATAGCTGCACTGCTCGTAATTATGTCGGTTGCAGTACAGGCACAGCAAAAGAAATATGTACTGGTAATTCACGGCGGCGCAGGAACTATCCTGAAAAAGAATATGACTGCCGAAAAAGAGGCCGCTTATAAAGCAGCTTTAACGCAGGCCCTGCAAAGCGGTTATACTGCGATAAAAGAGGGTAAATCCAGCCTGGATGCAGTAGAGGCTGCGATACATATCCTGGAAGACTCCCCCCTTTTCAACGCCGGCAAGGGTGCTGTTTTTACCCATGACGGACGTAATGAGCTCGATGCCTCTATCATGAACGGCAAAACGCTCGAGGCCGGTGCTGTTGCCGGAGTAACTACCGTCCGTAACCCGATCAGCGCTGCACGAGCGGTAATGGAAAAATCTGAGCATGTGATGATGGTCGGCGACGGTGCCGACAGGTTTGCCAGAAAAGCGGGCCTGACGATAGTAGATCCGAAATACTTCTGGACAAAAGAGCGCTGGGATGGCTTACAGCAGGCCATCAAAGAAGATTCTACCAAAGCCGTACTTGACCATGGCAGTAAAAAGTCTATGTTGCTGGGTACGCAAAACCACGATTATAAGTTCGGTACCGTAGGCTGTGTTGCGCTCGATAATGCGGGTAACCTGGCTGCCGGAACCTCAACCGGCGGCATGACCAATAAAAAATACGGCCGTGTGGGCGATTCGCCCATCATTGGCGCCGGCACCTACTGTAACAATGAAACGGCAGGTATTTCATGCACGGGGTGGGGAGAATTCTATATCCGTAATGTTGTTGCCAAATCTATATCTGACCTGATGGAATACAAAGGGCTTGGTATTGCTGAAGCTTCTAAAATCGTACTGGACAAAGTAGGTAAAATGGGCGGCGACGGAGGTCTGATAGCTCTTGACCGGAAAGGAAATGTTGCCATGCCTTTCAACACCGAGGGTATGTACAGGGGTACGGTAACATCGGATGGTAAAATCGATATCCAGATCTATAAATAATGGCAAGAAAAGCATTTTTAGTTTTTATCCTGTTGCTTTGCGCGATTACGGTGCCGTATGCACAAAACAAGACTACGCCGAAAGGTTCTCTTTTTATCATCGGCGGCGGCACCCGCTCGGATGCCCTGATCGCCAGGCTGGTAGAAACTGCAAAGTTAGGCGCAAAGGATTATATCATCGTATTGCCGATGGCAAGCGAAATTCCGGACTCCGGTTATTTGTATATCAGCCAGCAGCTGAAGGCGCATACAAAAGCAAACATTCGCAACTTCAATTTTAACAAACATGATGCCCATGATTCACTATGGGCAGATTCTCTGGCCAATGCAAAGCTTATATATATTCTGGGAGGAGATCAGAACAGATTTATGAAAGCCGTACTGAACACACCGGTTTATACGGCTATCCATAAAGCGTATCAGAACGGGTCTACTATAGCGGGTACAAGTGCCGGCGCAGCGGTAATGAGCAGGTTTATGATCACAGGCGTACAGCTTAAGGATAGCAAGTACAAGGAAACGTTCGACAAGCTCTGGGATGGGAATATCGAGTTCAGCGAAGGCCTTGGATTACTTGAACATACTATTATCGACCAGCATTTTTTAAAGCGGAACCGCTATAACCGTATTATCTCTGCCCTTGCCGACAAGCCCGGGTATATGGGTATAGGCATTGACGAAAGCACTGCGATCATAGTGAATGGCAACAAGGCTACCGTTGCCGGCGACAGCCAGGTTCTTAGCTTCGTAAGCCCCGGAAAGGCAACAGTTACCACAGGCGGGCTTTTGAAATTTAAAAAGATTGAACTGGGGATTTATACTGCCGGGGATGTGATCGGGATTAAGCCATGATGTAATAAAACATCAGGAATCAGGCATTGCATTGAATAAAAATATATAATTCACTTTATTTAAAAGAGTTATGTAAATTTACCTTAAGAGCTAAACAAGCGGGGCCATCAAAAGCCCGAAGCATATTGCGCGAATATTCAGCGCTTATCTAATAGTAACCGGTATGAAAAGAAGTATATTCATTACAGGGATCATTGCTCTGGCAACTGCGCCGGTATCAGCCATTTCGTCCGGCATAAATAAAATAAGCGAAAAAAGAGGGTTTAAAATCGATGCAGGACAAGGCCGTAAACATGAACACCTCAAATTGAAGGGGGTAAATTCCAACATTCTAGATGTTAAAGTATCCGGCAGCGACACCGGCGGTGACCTGGCCATATTTGAGCAGACATCTCTCAGTCAGGGCCGGGGTACCCCCTTACATGTACACCCATCACAAGACGAAATTTTTTACGTCATTGAAGGCTCTTATCGTTTTAAAGTAGGCGAAGATCTATATTCGCTAAAGGCCGGAGATAGTATTTTCCTTCCCAGGCAGGTGCCGCATGCATGGACACAGGCTTCTGAAAAGGGCAGAATGCTAGTAACACTGCAGCCAGCCGGTAAACTTGAAGACTTTTTTGTAACTATGGCCGGTCTGGATCACGAGCCGTCTATGCAAGAAGTTGCAAATATCTTTGCGGCAAGTGAAATGAAAGTTGTAGGTCCGCCCCTGCCTCTTTGATCATGCCGCTCTGCATCTTCAGTTATCTTGCATATGACAGCTATTTATATCCCGGAAAATCCCGGCCTGCTCCCATATGGCATATTATTAATATTAACCATTTCTGGTTTAATTTGTATTCAGGTGTACTCCGGAACCTTTATTCATCTGAGTCATTTCCTTCCCGGCGATTATTAAATACTAAAAACATATCAGATGATTTTTGATTTAAGCTTATCTTGCGCCACCTTACTACTTAAATAAAATATGGCATCAGGTTTCTTTGCAATTCTGGACGATATAGCTGCATTAATGGACGATGTGGCAGTTACAACTAAACTGGCAGCACGTAAAACTGCAGGCATACTGGGCGATGACCTGGCTGTAAATGCTGAAAAAGCTACAGGTTTTTTAGCATCCAGGGAATTACCTGTATTATGGGCGATCACAAAAGGTTCCTTTATTAATAAAGTTATCATCGTGCCGATAGCGCTGGTATTAAGTTTTTTCCTTCCGGCAGCTATTACGGTGATCCTGATACTGGGAGGCATCTATCTGGCTTATGAAGGTGTCGAGAAAATAATCGAATACCTTTTTCACCGTTCAAAAACAGGACACGAGGTGGTCAGAGAGGTGCAGCAGGATGGTGATGCCGCCGAAAAAGCAAAGATCAAATCTGCCATTGCAACCGACTTCATTCTCTCTATAGAGATCGTAATTATTGCTCTTGGAAGCGTCTCCGAAGAACCTCTGACGATAAAGATCGCAGCAGTATCTGCTGTTGCACTTATAGCAACAGTCGGCGTTTATGGTATTGTTGCGCTTATTGTAAGGATGGACGATACGGGTTATAAACTTATGAGCCTTTCCGGCAATAAGGGATTTTTATCAGCCATGGGTTCATTACTGGTGAAGTCGCTTCCTGTGGTGATCAGGATCCTGGGTACTGTGGGCACCATCGCTTTGATCCTGGTATCGGGAGGCATCTTTGCTCATAATATTGATTATCTGCATCACATTCTTCCAAACGTACCTGCAATAGTTAAGGAATTATTGTTCGGACTGGCAGTGGGGTTAATTGCTGTAGCTATTCTGACCGGTGGTAAAAAAATACTTTCATTATTTGAAAGTAAAAAGGCGTAACAGCTTTAAAATTTATAAAAATAAATCTCCTATCTTGAATACCTGGTAATTTCAAAACGGATCTTCACCCTGTAGTATCCAGCAAACACATCTCTGAAAAAAGGATATATTTTAGTTTCCACGATGAAAGAATATGCCAGGGCAAGGAACAGGTAAATAGTGAACTCTATATACTTATTTTCTATAAAATCTAAAAAGGTTGCCCGCGCCACCAGGAAGTAATGTGATATATATAACACATATGATAAAGGTGCAATGATTTTAAATCGATCAAACAAAAGGTTAAACCCTACCCAATGCAACTTTTGCCATAAAAAAGCGGCAAATAAAACAACCACTGCAAACACAAAATGCCGGAGTTCCAGTATTGGGCTGACACCTATGGTCGTAATAGTATCCTTTTTTATATAGGCATTTAACATTAGAATACAGCTGGCTGCCACCAACGTTATCACTGGTAGTTTGAGGTCGGTTATCTTAACTTCCGAATATAGAAGATAATTTCTTGCCATTAGCACTCCGCACCACCATATTCCATAGTACATAAACAGCCGATTAAGAAAAAAAGGATACAGGATATATGTTATAGCCGAAATAATAATAAGTACAGGTACAAACAGGTTTAAACTATTTTTGTCGCCGAACAATTTGTAAAACAGGTAAAACGACATATAAAACCACCATTCGTATGAGAGCGACCACAATGGTGTATTACCAAGATAAGCATCGACGATTACATTAGGTTTCAAGCTGCTTACATCCTGCAGCATAAGGATATTACCAACAAGTTTCAACCATTGAGGATAAATCCATTGATGCGCCTGTAGTGACAGGATAAGATAATGTGTAAGGAAAATTATTACCAGGGGTATATAGATCCTGTAAAAGCGCCTCGGAAAATAGCTGGAAAAGGACTTGTCCCTACTCCTTTCAAAAGAAAATCCTATAACAAATCCGGACATCAGGAAAAAGAGAATTACAGCTTCTTGTCCGAACCTGAAAAGAAATGACAGGTTCTTACCGAAGACAATAAAACTCTCCGAAAAAAATGAATGGTGAAAAACCACATACAATGCAATAATTCCTCTTACGACTTCCAGTTTTTCCAGTTTATTTTTCATTGAAATAAGTTTAAGGATAACCAAGGCATTTTATCCGTATTTGCACGTCATACCCTATCTTTCTGCTTCAGAAAAATCAGTTTCGTTCAAACGCAATCCTCTGTACCAGACTGTTTCTTTACAGGCAAGCCGGCATACTCGGAGCAGCCTCTGCATTTAGGCTTCCACCCCTATTTACAGGCATTCCTGATAAGGTTGATAAGTTTATTTCTGTCTCCCCACAGCTCTGCATCTGTATAGGGGTCTGCTGTATAGGCAATAACCAGGCTTTTC
>Ga0265780_10005257_pt1 | contig 16436 bp, 21 predicted proteins | sample P1T30metagenome_FD_192432 | JGI IMG/M metagenome (GOLD analysis project Ga0265780, IMG submission 192432) | Plant litter microbial communities from East Loma Ridge, Irvine, California - P1 T30 | ecosystem: Environmental > Terrestrial > Plant litter > Unclassified | place: USA: California... | reverse complement strand
TTTGGGTGGAAAGCCATTGGATCACACTATACTTTATCCAGCGATGGAACAGCGGTCATGTCTGCCGTGAGTGTTAGTCTTTGAGTTCCTGTTCTCGCGAATCGTAGCGCATACAATTTTTATTGTATCAAGATCCGTCTCTGCGCAGTTCGCCGTTCGTTGGAGGGGTGTTAGTCGCAATGACACTGCGCTACACTCGTAGGATGGGTGCGATTCTCATGCAGGAATTTGTTCGCGGCTGTAGATATCTTGAAAATGAACCAGAGGGGGCGTAGCGGGCTCTGGTTCAGATGTTGTGAGTTGCAAAGTAAAAGATATGGCCGGACGCTCAGTCAAGGTCTGTGCCCACAAACAACCCCTCCTCGTAGTGAAATGTATACGTACAGGCGGTATGCAGCTCAACAAGAGGTCGCGTAAGCGAAGACGGCGCTTTACTGAGGCACATCGTGCCAAACAATGCTTGGCACCTCCTCCGAAACCGGTAGGTAGGTCCACTGAGCCAATGCGTCGCCACTACGGCCAGCCTTTCGAACCTGTCCATAAGCACGAGACGAAGGTTTGTTTAGCTGATGTATTTTCTTGGCTGAGTCATGCTGTGCCCTAGTGGAATTCGTCGCAGATGCGGTCAAAATCCTGTGCCTGATGGAACTCGGATATCCATGCTCTCAATACATCATTCTTTCCGTTTAAGGGAGTACGTGTATATAGAATGAGACTTTTGACCAGCCATATCTCCTAGTGTCTTCGGAGTTCATTTCGACTGAGCTCGTTATCACATACCATCCAGTGTCACAGGCCGTGTGCTCACTTGACCAGCAATCTCTGAGCATCTAAAACTTCGCATACGTAAAGTCATCTCCTGCACCTACGTGATCGCCTATTGGTGGCTTGCGTTTCATATAACATAACAGGGTATCTTTTCCAGGCGCGCCGAGAGCGCGCTAGGCAATTGTTTGATCTCGAGGCGGCTTTGGAGCACAGACAGCGTCACCGGGTCATGCTTCGATTTTTAAAGCGGCCGAACGTTAGTCCTGTATGTGCTCTTCTCTCTTTACCACCCAAGAGACTGCACAGGCAAGTCAATTGTGACAATCTATACGTTGTCAACAGCGTTCGCGACAGACTCGCCTTTTCTGTTTCGGCAACCAAAATGCAAAACGTTATGTCTACCTCCAACGGCTATTCAAGGCCTATCATCAGCATAGATCAAGCGCCGACTCGCAACACAGCAAGTTCACCCGGTATGATATAGAGTCCCCATACTTGTCCGCCCTACAGTTCTAACAGTATCTAGGAGTCGCGGGTACCAACACCACGTACTCGACACAGGCTATGAACCACGACGTCCTCGCCGCGCATGGCATTGGTGTGCCTTTCCCACCCACATCAACATCGCCAATCTTCCACGCCACCTCTCCGGCCGGAACAAAAGAGCTCCAGCGTGCCCCTCTCATTGACGAATGCATCAAACGCCTGCAAGACGAGAAGAAGGATAGTGTGAAGGCTTCTCCGAGCTTCAAAACGACAGAGATCCGGGGTCTGGCCAACAACAAAATCGGATTCGTCTCCGTGATGCGGCTCTCCACAGTCCAGACACTCCTCGCCCGCTACGTGTCCATGAACGATCTCGCAGCCCTTGCCAATGCATGCTCGGCTATTGGAGGTTCACTGAACCTGGGAGATGTACATAGCAGGAAGATGTTTGAGGGTTTGACCAAGAACAATCGGGAGGCTCTTGAGAGCTTGCGTGGACCACGCACCAAGCGGAAGCTCGACGGTGGTGAGACTGTGTTTGCACCATCATTGCGCCCTCAGTTGCGAGAACGGAAGAGGCTCAAAGCTTTCGCCTCGGTTTCCATACATGACTAGGGACTTGCGCGTCTTTCCTTGTATAGCAACAACTTGATCCAGGGGGCGTGACGCAGAAGCGTAAAAGTTTATAGCGACTTACTGTATAGTCGGGCATTCGGAAAAATTCTTCACCCTATCACTCATTACGCGAGCTGCCGAGATGTCAAAGCCGACCCTCAGTGACCAAAGAATGTGATGATAGGTACGCGTGCCGTGCTCAAGTTTGCCAAATCGTGCTACAAACTTCGCGACTCGCTTGTCTTTCCCAGTACGCAGACTACCCGCAACAGCATCTGCACAACGTCACTGTTCCTTCAGCTGCTAATGAAACAATGATTATTCGAAACTAATGCGTACTTCCTTTGTCCATTGAAACCTCGTCGTAATGAAACCAGGAACTCGGGCATCTTCTCAAATTGATGAATATGGTTGGTAGACAGGACGCTTCCAAGGTTGTGAGCGCTGTACGTCCAAATGGTGATTTGGGTCATCGCAATGGCCACAAGGGCCAAAATATCGATGGGCGGACGAATTGAGCGCCTTATACACTTGCATGCTTCGCAAACCGTGGATCCGCAAGATCGTCCAACTCGCGTATCCTTCACGTAGCGTCAAGTACGCATGAGATCCCAGACGCTGGACTGGGAGACTGAGAGGGCATCCCGTCATGTGCTATGTGTCATACTCGTCTCCAGTAGTAAGCAGCCAGCAGCCGAAAACATTGTAATTCACTGTCGAGGAGATCAGCAGAGATCACACGGACCATAAATAGACTGCCCGCATACTTACCTCCACTCGCACTGAAGAACAGCATCTCATGTCACTCGCAACAATGGCGGGTACAAGGCGGTCATCGTATCCCCCAGCTCAAGGCTCTACATTGGACGCTTTCTTCACTGAGGTACCGCGAAGATGCCCAGACACACTTCGTATCGCTGACAACAAATCCAGGACACTACAGCCTCTCCGGACATTGCACGCGAATCGCTAGATGCCCGCCGCACTCCGGCTCCGCAGCCTTCCGAGGACGGTCTCTTTACGAAAAGCTACTACGAGGGCCTCGCTGAACGCTGGGGTGTCACGGTAGCCGAGTTCAATTATCGAGAAGACAGACCACGGTTTTGGCTGCGCAACTTAGATCGCACTGGCCTTGACCACGATGAATGGTCACTCTCGCGATGGGCGCTGGCGTACTACGATAAATACCCCAACGAGATGGTCGACGAACGGGCGCGCAACCATTACGAGCGTGGTATGGGAAAGCCGAGGGTGAAGCCGTTCGTAGACATCAAGGAAGTGACGCCACTTGTGAGAGGCAACGACGGGAACTTCAAGCCGGCTACCAAGTGGCAAGAGGTACCAGATGAGCCTACAGTCGACCTCGGCGGTCCGTCACACTGGTATACCAGAACACCAAAGCCGCGGAGTAATTGGCTCGAGACGCTCAGTCGAACACCCAACACGACAGGGCCGCAACCTCCTCAGCCTCCTGCACGCCCCGATCGCAAGGTCTACCGTCTTCCGACCCCGCATGACCACCAGTATGAACCTGTCGGGGATCCCTCAAGCAGCAGCTCTGAACCGGGCACCGGACTTCCTCGGGTTGACGAGGGCTCCGCAGTGCCAACGGGTGTCGGAGACGCCTACTTCTCACTAGCCGCGGAGGATGCATGGCCGATGGAAGTTGACGACGATTTCGCTGAAGGGTTCGAGGAGCGCCTTGTAGATGTTGACGGAGACGATTTCGGAGATGATCTGCAAGACGACCTTGAAGACAAAGGCAGCGACGATCTCCATTTCGAACCTCAAAACGTTCTCGAGGATGACGATGAGGATGGTGCTGAGGACGGCGTTCAGGACAATGCTGAAGGCGATGTTGAAGACAGTATCGAAGACGCTCCCCAAGCCAGCGCCAAAGACGATCCTATCCATGATCTCGAAGACACCTCCGTGCTGAGCGACATGTCAGCCCCTGACGAAGACCTCGCACTACAGATGTACCGCGAAGACCTTCAAAAACTCCACTCGCATCTGATCAAGCAGTCAAGAGACAGTCTTTGGCGGTCTATCTCTTTCGACACCAGAGAAGAATACGAGACAGCGCTTCCACTTTACAACAAAGGGCTACCGAAACTTGGCAACAAAGAAGCTGAGGTGGTGAGTCTAGAGGATGCGATGAAGGCACGAAGGGACTATGACGAGTATCTCCGCGAGCATATGCCGAAGCCTGCAGACAGAAAGACAGAGCCCGAGCCGTCGACGGTACGTAGACAGCCGAGGCGGTCCACCAGGAACAAGTAGGAGGAAGTCTTATTGGCCTAGAGGACATATAGAGTATGTGGCACAATGTCGGGAGCTAGGGCGAGGATTAGGTTCTTGGTCGCGTTGTATCCAGTACAATGTTGGCAGAAGTCTGAGATGTGGCGTTGAAGTTTGTATCGGGAAGGATGATGTACAGGCACTACACGCTTGTTGCTTGACACAAGATAGTTGGTTAGCATCTTCTAGTAAAAACCGACAAGCAGGCGATCGTACTTGATATGAGCGTCTCCCAGTCCGTTCCGTCATCTCCTTCTTCGATCAAAGTAATGGGTGCATAGTAGCCCCCGACGCTAGGTCGCGAGGAAGGGTCACCAGAGCTCTGGAATTCTGGCCTGACTTGAGATGACCGATGCGTTTGAAACTCGCGCATATATTCACTTTCCATTACCCCACATTGAGGCTTCGCTCGACCACGACGCTGGATCACCGCATCACTTTCTCCAATCTTTTTCAGAGTCCTTCAACCCTATATCCCGACGACATCTTCATTGCGCTATTACCTGCAACAAGCTCCGCGATGCGTCCTCAAAATACCAAGAACGAAGACAGCCCGCCGCGTGCTTCGCGCGTGCCTTTAAGCAGCCGACACGAGCCCGGAAACATGCTTGAAGAGGGCCGCGAGGCGACCAGCGGGTATGAAGGCGACGAAGAAAGCGAGGGCGACATGACCGCCGCTCCAGAACCTGTACTCAGGTATCGCCGACGAGTGGACGATCCACCAACGCCGCTCCGAGCACCTCGAGTGCAAACACCTTCTCATCCACAAGATCCGCAAACACCACCACGCGGTACATCTCGAGGCCTCGAAAGCGACTTGGCTCGGGCCGGCGAAGTCTTGCGAGATCAGACCAGGAACGAGTACCACAGGCGCCGTTCCGACGCTCAAGAGAACCATGCGGCGCACAGGAATATAGAGACGTCATCCGCGGTCGCTCAGGCTCAAGCTGGAGTCGGCAACAGGTTTGGAGCTGGTGGCCAAATTCCGCCTCGAGGTCTATTCACACCAGTGCTGCGTAGAAACGCTGTTCAGCAGCTGGGCATTCCCCCATCGAACCCTTTCGGATACGGTATCGGCGCCTTTCCGCAACTGCCTCCTCAGACGACGCAGACGATTGGTGACAACTCGGCTTCCGAAGGACTTGGGTCTTCGATGGCGGCCATGACACCTTTTCACCAGCAAGCGAATCAGGCAGCTTTCGAGCGCCAGGTTGCGCGCCAGGAGGCTTCACCTGAACCGGATCTCCCTCGTCCTCGCCGAAGGCCTACTGGCCCCCATCCTGCGCACTTCCAGACCCCGGTCCGGCCTTCTCCCCACCAGCAACCAGGTCAACAGCCTACACAATCGCCCGCGCAACCTTTTTCTAGGTCACAGGGCTCGGGACGATCGACCGGGTCTCCCTCACGGCGAAGGCTGGAGAATATCGAAGATGAAGACGGAGAGAACATGGAGTAGGGCAGACAGCCGGGAGAGCATGTGGAACCAATAGCAGCGCAGCTTGATCACGAACTGTAAGGGCGACGCGGATAACGGGTTGGGATGTTGTTGACGCTGGAGCTTGGCTTCAGGTAGGGGGGACATTGTACTCAACCACGTAGCGATAACGGCACCTGAAATCTATATGGCAGATACAGGTTTCGTCGGTAGCATAGATGATATGTGAGATCTTATGTGTAGTCGGCTACACGCACCTTCGATGCTTGAAGATGTCGCATTGGTCTGTGATGTGACTCTCAAGGTGACTGGATATTGACGACATTGCTATGAGCCGATAGAAGTATGCCATGACCTATGGATCGAGAAGTCTGCTATCGTCAGTCCCTCTGATCGTACACCAAGCATTGGACTCGTTTGATGTGGCAAATGTCGTGACCTTCCGCCCCTGACGACTCTCCGGGGAGCACTGACCTTCTTTGACAATCCCAAGATTCTGAGCGCGTACGTGCCTTGCCCTCGATAGGATTGACCATCAACGCGATCATCTAAGAACCCCTCGACATTGCATAGGCCACCTTCACTGCCTCTGCCCCGTGGTCGACATCCATGGCGGACCACCAAAGAACTCCCGTCGCGAACTCTTGCTTAGTGTCCAATATTGACTTCCGCATGCGCAAACACGATCGCTCCATTGCACCACGAGTCTTGAGCTTACTGTCGTATCGCATTCCACGTCCCTCGAACATCGTAGCCCATCGAGAACGTCAGCCGCAACCGCGCGAGCCTGCCGCAGTCAACAAACCTCATTCCTACCACAGCGCCACGGTTGGCTCGACATCGTCGTCAAGTCGTCGTATGCCACCACATGTGTTTAGTAGAACACGCGATGAAGATGAGGATGGAAGAAGAACAAAGACGCGAAGGGGGATGATGACGTTGGCGCGGCTGCCGAGCCCGAGCCATCTCCGCAAGCATCCTCGGCGGCCAGCGGGGCCGCTTCCTTCGCCAGACTACGCCCCCTACTTCGACACTCCTCACCCATCAGCCGACTACGCAACACGCATCAACAAAGGTACACCTGAAACGCTGTCTTCTCTGGCGACTTCATACAGCGAGCTGATGGTGATGGCTTCCGCAGCGGACTAGCGACGCGCTCGCGCATGCGCACGGCACTAGTCTTCGCTGAGCCATACATGACTCTAAACCATAACGACGTCGTCTTCCTGGATAGCTCTTGTCACGGCAGCAAATCAGGCTCAGATGGGACATATATGATCAATGGCTTCTCGCGCCCTTGAGACGCGTCACATACCCATCATTATTCCTGTGGCCTCGCACTTTCTAACAGCAATTCTCGGCAAACGCTGCAGTACCAGGCAAGCGCGCTACGGCCGAAAATCGTTTCTCAGGACACCAGATCACAGTGGCATAGAAAGAGCTTGGATCTGGGGTTTCACAGCCCCCTGGGGTTAATACTACTTCGGAAAGCTTCTCTGACGTCTTCGTAATCACGCCCAATGGACGAAGCACCGCATACTCGCACGTGGCTCGCCATCGCCAGAGTCCCTTCGTCATAAACCTGTTCAAAGGGGTGTGACTTGGGTATTTGTAGACTACAGGGCTCTGCACCTTCTGGACACCCACCTCGCTACGGAAGACCTGGACACTACCCTCATGAGCTGCCTTGCGAAGACTTTCGGGATGGCCATGCATACACGCTGGCGAATCCACATTTCAAACGGCCTGGTCCGTCTATCGAATTGTATTATGAGGATGAAGAGGCTGCAATGCCGTCTTCTCGGACTTTTGAAACACTCCACTTCGCTGTCGCAAGCGATGTTCTCTTGGACAGAAACATCAGGTCTCAAGATCGCATAAAAGGGATCATATAAGGGTACACCTGTTCAGCTTGCCAAAGATGTCCACCGACGGGCCCTTAGTAGAGACTGCTCTGTTGCAGCTGATTTACACCGTCACGATCTCGACTGGCATGCTTCCCAGTAGACGGCCATGGAGGCCATTCTACCTCAGCTCATTAGAGTTGAGACAATGACGTCATCACAGTCCAGCTCGCTTGGTCATGGACAAACTTCGCTGTCGGTCTTTCTTTACTACGACGAGTGGTATGGATCAGAGACGCTTGCGACGTATGACACATAACGGGTGTCGCATGGTCCATTCGGTTACCGCTACCAAATCGCGGGGAGCAAGGAGGCCATTGCCATGTCTTTCGAGGAAGACACCATGCAGCTTCAGAAAGCCTAATTGCATTGCGCATCGGTATGACCAATCCAAGCTCTTGGCGGCGCCCTACTCTGAGCACTAGCTGAACGTTTCCCGGCGCCTGGAGACCCGTCGTCTCATGTGTCAGAGATGATCGATTTGCACTTGGCACGCGCATTTGGTCTACTATTCTCCCAGAATCCCAGCATGTTCCAGGATCTTATGAAGGCGCCCTAGCCCTCTCGTTCCGTAGGCTCTTGACCTTCAGCCTTGCTTGTTTGCAGGGGGATGAGGCCAGGCCTCTTGAGCGCGCCAGCGTGTCTGCACTCAATCGAAGAAACGCCCCGTCGACGGGTAGTCGGAAGCCCCAACGCGGGTTGCCCATAGACAATGTCGATGCGACGATGTTTCCCCTTTGATGCCCTCCGTGCATCCTTGGAGTTTGGTCTAGCATTCGATCCGCACATGGGCTGCCGGGCAACGTGTTCAGTGGCAATGGGAGGCTCGCTGTACCGTCCTCGAACACAAAGGGCTCGCCCGTCTAGACCTCCTGTTTTGTCGGGGTCGTCGTGTTCTGGGGGTCCGCCGGACCGAGCAGGGCTGCCGTGATGCGGGAGGGGCTGATTGAGGTTGAGATCCCGAACACGTTGGATGAGCGAGTCGTCGATGCCGCAAGCGACTGTCGGGGCAGCTTGATGGCTTCCGCAGCCTGGTCTCTGCTAGGGCGCCTTGTCAGTGGTGTGCATCCAGGGGTCCAACGGGAGCTGTGTCCTCAACTTGTACAGCTTAACGACGAGCTGACATGCAGTCGCTACGCCTGCGAAATCCCTAGGATGACCGGCAGCTTCTGTCCTTGTTCGCTATCGGATGTGCGTGAGCTTGTCAACGTCAGTCGCGTCGGGGCTTGCGGAGGTGGTGGTGCACTACCGGGACCTGGAGGAGGCCAGCATGGGGATGCTTGGCCGTGCGATGGGCTTGCTTGAGGGTGTTAAAGAGATGTATGAGCATTACCAGAGGCTTCTCGTCGTTGGTATCAAGCCGCTGCCGTCTTGCGAGCGGTACTGGTGCTTCTTTTCGTTGACTTGGAAGTCGGTGAAGGGACAGAGGACGCTGAGGCTAAGCGAGAGCTCCGACTCCTCCTGCCTATATCAGCTCCCCCACCCACTCCAGCGACCCGATCTCTCGCTCTCTGAACGTCGCGACTGAAATTTATAACGCGAAACTATACCGTCTCGCTCTCATATCTCCCCCGCACTCCGATACAATAACGGCCGCCGACAACAGCAAATCTCTCAAGACCAAGCGCGCTACTCCAATCGTCAACGTGGAGCACGGCTACAGCTACGACTACGACGATAGCGACGCCGACATCATGCAGGACGCGCAAATGGGCGATGGCGGCGACGGACACGGCTTGGATGCATCCTCCGCCAGTCTTTGTACGTATACCAAACCCTTTTTTCTACGCCCCCAGAAGGCACAGATTTCTGACTAGAGTGATTCAGTTCCGAAGGCATGGTCTGCGTGGTTCGAGAAAGAATGCGAGCTCAAGAAGGAGCGACACATGCATGAAAGCAACAGCAACTTCGCGGAGGCAAAACGCGTCCAGCGGGAAATCAACAAGCATGTCTTCAGAGACTTACCCAGTTTCGAGCTTCTCCGCACTCCTAGCCAAGATGTGCCGCCAACGTCCCTCAACCTTCACGTCACTCTGCCTCTGGGCCCCTTCTCCGACTTCGTTTTCATAGGAACAGACGCTGTAGGTCGTTGGAAATTACCACCCCCGAATTTGGACTACCACCTGCTCGACTTCGATTTGACCATTTTGGAGATGGCGCCGGTAAGCTTCCATATCTCTCTTTTGTTATTCTAATTTACTCTTACTGATCCGTGAGCATGTAGTACATTCCACTGGCACATGCGTGGCAAGGTTTCCTCGCTCGTTTCCGGGTCTGCACAACCTGGATCGTCTTTGCCAAGATGATGGTAAGGAATCTCACATCTTTAGCAAAAAGACAGTATACTGACTAGACTAGCTTTGGGCGAGAGGCAATGACAATGGCCCTAACCTGGAAAAGAAGCTCCTAAGCCTCAGTAGTAAGATGGATGCAGAGCCTACCGATGCCGACCCTACCAGTGCTGATAAATCCGCTTCCTCCTGGATTCATGGGGACAAGTTCATCTCCGAGGCCTCACCGACTCTGATCGCAGATGTAGCTCTGGTTCGACTTGGCCACGGTGTTACCCGCCACCCTCAAGGTCAACACCGTGGTCGTCTCACCATCGCCATCCAACATGCAGAGTTGCATGGACATCAGGACGTCATGCTCAGCCAGGTCAAAGAGTACATTCAGTACTTCAAATTGAGTGTACCTGCGCCTCTCGCTGCGGGTGACGACTTGGCGGCTGTCAACGACTTCGAGAACATGTATGCGGCGGAACCGCACTAAGAGCCTCGCAGGATAGATGGGCATATCTCTTGGGGTCTATATGCTTCTTGAGGGCGATGTGAGGGCACAGAAGGTACGCCTTACTGAAGACACGTATTTTGGGGGTCACGTCGTCACGGCCGTCAGAACATTGCCGGCGTCACTTGGTATCCTGGTGTCAACGAAAGGAGGCGCAGTTGGGTTCGTATTCATAGACAAGGCGTTTGAGGTTCAGGCTATCAACGAGCTGAGCCTCGTGGTCAGCAATAGCATGTGCAACGGCGTTCTATACCCCCTTTCCCGTCATGGTCGTAGTCAGTGCACAGAATGGGAAAGTTTATTTGAAATGACATCTCGATCTTCTCGCAACCACCTCGGGACTACTCGTGTGGAAGTCAGCTTACTTTGATACTAGTGAACGTGGCCGACAGGATAGCACGGGCGGCCGGAGAAGGTCCCGAGCGAAGAAGAATAGAAGCCGGTGGTGAAAGTGGAATCATCGGTGGTGGTAACGGTAGTTGAATGTGGAGGCGCGTCATCCATTTTGGGCTAGCGCGTCTTTCTCTTCGTTCTTCCTTTGAACAGCGAACATGACGTGGCAACGCATTGCAAACAATCTTCTCCACCTCAGTCCATCATGCCTACTCATTATCTTCCTGATATGAGTTTAGGTATCGTTCTTCATTACTGTAGTGGCATTGCGCTCCTGCCTTATGGCCTGAAAAAGCAGGCTGCAAGTAGCGCTGACCTCATAGCATGAGCCTACTGATATGGAAGGCCCTATGGCTTTCGCTCATTTTACTTTCCAGTAGTCCCCTTATACCTCCGCAGGCTTTACGCATCATTCTCATCAAAAAGGCTAGATAACCGTCTGTTGTAGCTGTGCCGCACAACGCTAACTGCGGCGAAGCAACCACGCCGCATTCGCGTTAAGATGCGCACGTATATCTGGCGAGGCAGTCTTGACGCGTTGCATGCACACAGTACGGCTCTTGCTCACGAACACGGTAGCTTCTCCCGCAACCACCGACTTGTGACAGCGCTCAGTCATACTCGTCTTTGTGAACGATGAGTCTGGTCGCAGTTCACAGCAAGTCAGTCAAGGAATCGCCATCGCCATCTCGCATGAACTGCATCAATACAGAGATAAGCTTCACGGAGGATTGCAGGATCCCGGGGAAGTGCTAACGGTGCTGTGCCGCACACAATGCCGGCGATAAACCAACAATTATCATGCACAAACCGACCAGCTCGCGTAGATATATCCACATGTCGTCAACTGTCCGTTACTTGACAGGTCACTCGAGGAAACTAGTAATGAGAGTTTGCCTCCAACTGCAGACAACACGCGTACTATGTATGCCACTATCCACGTTGGCAGCTCAACCAACACCACGCGGTCCGAAGTCAAGTGCTGACAGCACGACTTCACCCGGTGGATTCACCATCGGCGCAATCGCGGGACGACATGTAACAAAACTCGCTCCTCCCATCCTCCGCATGAACATGGGAAATAGCCAACTATTAACAACATACGCGGCGCGGGAGGTGACGAGCGATCCATCGTTTGTTTCCAACAGACGTGCGACGTTGAGACCGTTTCAAGGAGTGTGAGCAGGGGAGGGGTCATCGCAAAAACAAACACAGCCAGACCCAACAAACAGCCTTGCCTACGCTCGTTTTCGCAGGAACAACAGGTTCGCTGACTCTTTGGGAGCGCGGGCCTCAGGCTTTCTGGCAACGTTTGGTCTAGCCTTTCCGCATGAAGACGGCGTGGTTTCAGACCTTCATGCAGCGAGCTGCGCCTTACGCCGCATTTGCTGCGCGCTGTTGGTTGGTCTTGCGCGACGCGGATTGTTGTGGTTGGACAAGAGCCGCGAAAATCCAACATGGAAAACACAAATCGTCGCCCTGTGAAACTGCGGATAAACTTACGCTTTGCTGCAAATGTCCCGTTTTGCGGCAGTGACAGACCGGGGATACTTGTGGTGGCGGACATTCGGTGCCCCGCGCTGCGCTGCGTCTGCGTGGTGCCCCTGGCCATCATCTTACGGCGTCGGACCCTTGGCGTGGAGATACCTTGCAGTGCCTCTTCCCCTGGGTAACGTATGATTGCGGTCACGGCAGGATGGCGGATCGGCATAAACATATACGCCTCTGCGTCCCCTTGGTGCCATTTTCTTGTCATACAAACATTGTTTCTCTCATATAACGGCTTTATTCGCTTCTTAACTGATATCCATTAACCACCGGTCGCGATCGCATATAATCATTCACACGCTTCCTTTCTCTCTTGAATCGAGACTACCATCTCCAACACACGCCTTACAACAACCGTCTTTCGTCATCAATATGTCCTACCCACCACTCTCGCCTAGCGGCCTGCCCAGCTCCCCACGAGCAAACCGCCAAATGCAAATGCTCTCTCCACTCGACACATCCTTCTCGGCCAACTCATCGCAAACAAACTCGCCTTACTCCAGCACTTCGGAAAAGGATCCGCGCAAACCTCGCGATATCTTCGCCGACGCTACGATTCCTCTCAGCCCGGCATCGACAACAGCCTCGCACTCCAAAGAGAACCCCTACGAGGGTCTCGAGCCACGGAAGCGCAGCGGCCTCGCACGTCTGTTCTGCTGTCTTGGTCGTGAAGAGCGCGCACGGCGCCGTGTGAACAGGAGTTTGGAGTTTGAGAAGGTTGGCGAGCAGTGCCACTGGTCTGAGTACTAAGCCATGGCATTGTCGACAATACACTCGATGGCTTTCGTGCTGTACGGCAAGAGGTTGTGTCGTGTAGAGTCCGATCGGCCACCGATCCGTGACATGAAACGCGACAGCACGGAAGACCACCCCACCGAATCGTCAAACATCTGACACCCCGGACGCACACACACCGAGACTGAACAATCCCCCGGTCGGTGTCCGAAAGTCCGTACATTCCTGCCATGCGATGCGAAAGTCTAATCGCATTGCTCAAACACCTTTTCGATACAACGTGTCGAATCTTATACCCCGTCACTGCGACGTTTCTTATGTTTATATTTACCATATACTTCTCGGACTGGAGTCTTTCCGGTTTCTTTGGTTGGGGCAATGCTGGTGTCTGGATAGACTCGCATATGCAGGGGTTTCTTTACCTGTTCAGCGTTGGTGTTGGGGTTGCTCTGCACTATAAGGCGATGAGGAAGAGAGATCAACGTATCTTTGTTATAGGGAGAGACAGAAAGAGAAGTCACTGTCGAAGACAGAAATGAAAACACCTCATCATCACCATACCATATCCATCCTGAGCTCACTTCTCACTTCCCCCCAACTACTCCATCAACATATCCTTCAAACTGCAATGCCTCCCTCCCAACCACCCACCACATCACGTGCCTATTCCCCCCTAATTCCCTCCCATACCAACGCAACACCACCCTCCCCGCCGCATTCATACTCCCTGTATCCTCCAGCCCTGCATCATCAATCTCCTATATCCCCTCCAGCAACGCATCCACCTCATCCCTAACCAATTTCTTCTCGGCCAGCACCTCCTTTCCAGTCTTCCCAAACACAGCCCTCAAAGCCTCCTCGGAACTCATAGCCCTATGCCTAGATGTAAGCGGATAGACCGCGTAGGAAGGCCTTTCTTACGCCACCACTACAATTCTCATTACCTCCACGAGACCAGTCAACGCCAGCATCGAAGACCTATTTTACGTTTTTCACAGCGCGGGCAAAAAGGGTTTCTAATTTTGAGCAGGTATAACGACAAGAATATCATCCATAAAAGTATTCTGTTGGAGAATCGTATACGGAATGCCGGATTCCATGACGCATTCCTTGCTGTGCCGCTTACAATCATGGCTCTACATTATGCTCAACTGCCTGTTCGGCACGTTGTGTGATCAGCAACTTAGGGTAAGCTGTGCAGATATTGACGATGTCGTGCCCTTCATGGACTGCCCGAAGCACCCTATGATGCCTTATTATGCGGAGGACTGACTTTCCTCAGTTTGCGGTACAGACGGATTTTCTTCTATCCAACTTAGTCATGGTCGTTTCTCTGACGACTACCAGAAGGCGCATCCAGCGTCGACGCCAAGGAGCGAGATGGAGACACCGACGTCTTCGTACGAACTGTGGCCCCGTGGCCCCGTGGCCAGACCGAGCCTCATCCATCACACGATCAATTGAGGCTCTTTATAGCCCTGCGCGCTTGCACGCTCGGTCGAGCAATCCCTTCCTCGGCTCCTGGGCTGTGGGTGTGAAATTGCCGGCTCGTCGCGTCCGTGTTTAGTGGGGACACTGCCGCGGGGCACCCCAGAATCGCGATGTGTACACGTCGGAAACATGGCAATTCGCAAACAGGCTGAGAAGGAAGGAAGCTGCAGTCTTGGTGTCTTGGGACGAATTTAGCAGAACCATATAAGATAGTCGCTCGTTGCATCCATCCGGGCAAGCGGCGGCCGTCAGACTGCAAACATCACGTCACCGGCATCAGCGAAACCTTAGTCCGACAACCTCGGCTTGTTCCATTCACAGCTCCACCCCGGTCATCGCAGCCAGCGCGTGCTCATTTGGCCTCGGATCTACTGAAAGCTAGGACTTCTGATATCATCTCCTGTAATTTCTTCCCTGGTTACTTCACCTATCTTTCTTTGTGATGTTCAGCAGAGCTGCACGCGCGCGAGTACCCGCCTCCGCCTCGATACTTCGCAGACCACTTTTGAACCAGCCCGCTTTTGCGAAGCCCAGAGTACGTTGTCGCGTGGAGGATGGAGTCTTGGTGGGGAGGAGATGCTGACATCTGGCGCGTGTAGATTGTCGCAATGGCTCCAGCACGGAAACAGTCGAGTTTGCCAGCGGGTAAGTGGATGCGCTGCTTTCACATGCTTGGGATGGTTCAAAACTAACCACGAGGTCTGCGCAGGCTACAAGGAGGACCACAGCAAAGGTGCCATGCTGCGCTTTGAAGACTCCCTTCCGCGACTCCCTGTCCCCACCCTAGAGGAGACCGCCAAGCGATACCTCAAGTCCGTTCACCCGCTCCTCTCCCAAAACGAGTTCGACGCGACTACAAAGGCTGTCAATGAGTTTGTGGCTCCTGGTGGGCCTGGAGAGAAGCTCCAAAAGCGCTTGGTAGAGCGGAAAGAGGACCCCAAGCACAGGAACTGGATCTACGAGTGGTGGAACGATGCTGCGTACATGGCCTACCGCGACCCGGTCGTGCCATATGTCAGCTACTTCTACTCGCACCGCGATGACAGGAAGAGGCGAAACCCAGCAAAGCGCGCTGCAGCTCTCTCAACAGCTGTGCTCGAGTTCAAAAAGATGGTTGATGAGTGCAGCCTGGAGCCTGAGTACATGAAGAAGCTCCCCATGGCCATGAGCTCCTACGAGCACATGTTCAACTGCTGTCGTGTACCCAAGAAGCCATCCGACTCCAGCACAAAGTACCCCTACAAGGAGAACCCGCACATCATCGCGATAAGGAAGAACCAGTTCTGGAAGATCCCCCACGAGATCAACGGAAAGCAGCTCAACACCAGCGAGCTCGAGCTCCAGTTCCAGCGCGTATACGAAAAGGCCGAGAAGGCGCCCGCAGTCGGCATTCTCACATCCCAGAACCGTGATATCTGGTCAGATGTCTACCCCAAGCTCAAGGCTGCCTCTGCCAACAACGCCGCATCCCTTCAAGACATTGAAGCCGCCTCCTTCGTCGTTTGCCTTGACGACGCCTCCCCTGTCACCCTCGAAGAGCGCGCACACCAGTACTGGCACGGCGATGGCGCAAACCGCTGGTTCGACAAGCCCCTTCAGTTCATCGTCAACGAGAACGGCACATCTGGTTTCATGGGCGAGCACTCAATGATGGACGGCACACCCACCCACCGCCTCAACGATTACGCAAACCAGCAAATCTTCACTAACGCCCTCCCATTCGACGACCCCAACGTCCGCTCCGACCTGCCCAACCCGAAACCCCTCCGCTTCGAGATCAACGCAGAGCTCCAGCAAGACATCGCCGACGCCCAAGCCCACTTCTCCCGCCAGATCGGCGCACACGAGCTCAGAGTCCAAGCCTACCAAGGCTACGGCAAAGGCCTAATCAAGAAGTTCAAGTGCAGCCCCGACGCGTACGTCCAAATGATCATCCAACTCGCCTACCACAAGTTCTACGGCAAGAACCG
>Ga0265780_10005256_pt1 | contig 16439 bp, 9 predicted proteins | sample P1T30metagenome_FD_192432 | JGI IMG/M metagenome (GOLD analysis project Ga0265780, IMG submission 192432) | Plant litter microbial communities from East Loma Ridge, Irvine, California - P1 T30 | ecosystem: Environmental > Terrestrial > Plant litter > Unclassified | place: USA: California... | reverse complement strand
CGCCGTCAACAACGATCCGGTGGTGCTGGTGCACGGCTTCCTCGGCTTCGGCCCCGAGCAGTTTCCCGGCACCGGCTACCTGTACTGGGGCGGCTACCACGACATCGCCTCCCACCTGCGCGTCTACAAAGGCCCACGCATGGTGGTCACCGCCACCGTCGGCGCCATCAGCCCCAACTGGGACCGCGCGGCCGAGCTGTATGCGCAAATCAAGGGCGGCTGCGTCGACTATGGCTTCAGCCACGCGCGCACGCCGCCCGTGCGCGAGCAAAAGCCGCCCGGTAAATGCTGGGCCGGCGACCACGCCCGCAATCCCGAAGGCTATCCGCTGGCGCTGTACCCGGCCTGGGATGCCGACCACCCGATCCACCTGGTCGGCCACAGCCAGGGCGGCACCACCATCCGCGCGCTGGTCGAGCTGCTGGAACACGGCGCGCCCGACGAAGGCGACGGCGACCTCTACCAGGGCGGCAAGATCGGCTGGGTACGCAGCGTCACCACGCTGTCGTCGCCGCACAACGGCACAACCCTGCGCGACGCCGTGCTCGACATCCTGCCCCAGCTGCGCTCGCCGCTGCGCGACTGGTTCCAGGCCGGCATGTGGAGCTGGGAACTGGCGCCCGACGGCGCGCGCAGCTTCAACCTGTGGGCGCGCACCTCGCCCTACGTCTACTACTTTTCCATCGGCACCCAGGCCACCGAAGCCGGCGCCTGGTGCTGCAACGGCACCGACCGCGTGATCGCGCCGGTCCAGTCCTCGAACTACCAGTACCCGCGCATGGACATGTTCCCGTACTACAAAACCTATGCCGGCGAATGGATCGTGCCCTCGCTGCGCCAGCACGGCATGGGCGGCTACACGCAAAGCGCGCCGGGGCGGGTGCGCATCGACAGCGAATGGTTTGCCAACGACGGCGTGGTGAACACGGTGAGCATGCGTGCGCCCGCCGGCCACCCGGTGCGCGACTACGACGGCACGGCGGTGCGCGGCAGCTGGAACTACCTTGGCACCTACCGGGGGTATGACCACTTCGACATCCTGAACTGGCCGAACAAGGGGCCGTCGGCCGATCCGGTTTATGAGCGAATCAGCGATATTATTTTTGGGTTGTAATTGGGTATGCAGGCGTCCTGGTGGGTTCAAGAACCCACCCTACAGAGGCCGGCCGCTCGTAGGGTGGGTCGGTCCGCGTGCGGCTCGAACCCACCGTCGTTGCCGAACATCGGACGTTGCGCGAAGCTTACGTAGGGTGGGTTCTCGAACCCACCATTTCATACGCGCCCCCGCCCACAACATTCACGCGGCCGACCGCAACGCCCGCGCCAGGTCCGACAAGCGATACGGCTTGTTCACGAACGCAAATTCATTCAGGTTGTTGTGCTCGACCTTGAGCGCCGGCAGCGGATAACCCGAGGCCAGGATCACCTTCACCTCCGGATAATGCTTGCGCGTGTACGTGGCCAGTTCCACCCCGTTCATCCCGTTTGGCATGATCACGTCGGTGAACAGGATGTCGATGTGGTGACTGCCCAGCAGCGCCAGCGCTTCCTGCGCGCTGGACGCGGTCAGCACCTCGTAGCCCATGCTGATGTAGAGCGCCGAGGCGACGTCCATCAAATCCGGCTCGTCCTCGACGATCAGCACCATCTCGGTGTTGTCCTGCTGGGCCGGCGCGTCCTGGCCGGGCGCGGCTGGCAGATAGATGGCGATTGCCGTGCCTTCGCCCGGCGCGGTGCGGATCTTGACCTCGCCGCCCGACTGCTTGATGAAGCCGTACACCTGCGACAGCCCGAGCCCGGTGCCCTTGCCCACCTCTTTCGTGGTGTAGAAAGGCTCGAAGGCGCGCTGCGCGGTCTCCGGCGACATGCCGGTGCCGGTGTCCGACACCGTCACCTTTACGTAGTTGCCCGGCGCCAGGCCATTGACTTCGCGCTCTTTCAACTCGACATTGGCGGTCTCGATGCGGATGCGCCCGCCGTCGGGCATGGCGTCGCGCGCATTCACCACCAGGTTCAGCAGGGCCGACTCGAAGCGCGCGCTGTCGATCACGGTGGCGCGGATTTCCGGCTCCAGCTGCACCTCGAAGTCGATGGCCGCATTCACGGCGCGCCGCAGCACCGATTCGAAGCCCGACACCAGGCGGTTCACGCTGTGGGTTTCCGGCTGCAGCGGCTGCTGGCGCGCAAAGGCCAGCAGCTGCTGGGTCAGCGTGGCGCCGCGGTCGATGGCGCGGCGCATGCTGTCGAGGGTCTTGACGTCCCCGACGCCGCCGCGCAGGGTCAGCACCTCGAGCCCGCTGGCCAGCACCGACAGCAGATTATTGAAGTCGTGGGCGATGCCGCCGGTGAGCTGGCCGATCGACTCCATCTTTTGCGACTGGAACAGGGCTGCGTTGGCTTCGGCCAGGGCGTCGGCGGCCGCCTTCTTTTCGGTCAGGTCGCGCGTGACCTTGGCAAAGCCGATGATTTCGCCGCGCTCGTCGTGGATGGCGTCGATGATCACGTGGGCCCAGAAAGCCGTGCCGTCCTTGCGCTGGCGCCAGCCTTCGGCCTCGTAGCGCCCTTCGCGCGCCGCCGTGCCGAGCGCGCGCCCCGGCAGGCCGCTGGCACGGTCGGGGTCGGTATAAAAGCGCGAGAAATGCTGGCCGACGATTTCCTGCTCCGCATAGCCCTTGATGCGCTCGGCGCCGGCATTCCAGTTGCTGACCACGCCCTCGGGCGAGAGCATGTAGATCGCGTAGTCCGACACGCCCTGCACCAGCAGGCGGAAACGCTCCTCGCTGGCGCGCAGCGCATCCTGGGCCTTTTTCTTTTCCGTGATGTCGCGCGTGATCTTGGCATACCCGAGCAATGCGCCGTGCTCGTCGTAGATCGGGTCGATGATCACGCTGGCCCAGAAGCGGGTGCCGTCCTGGCGCACGCGCCAGCCTTCGGCCTCGTACTTGCCTTCGGCCAGGGCGGTGGCCAGGGCGCGCGCCGGCAGGCCGCTTTCGCGGTCCTCGGGCGTGTAGAAGCGCGAGAAATGCTGGCCCAAAATTTCCGGGGCCTCGTAGCCCTTGAAGCGCCGCGCGCCGCTGTTCCAGCTGCTGACGTGGCCATCGGTGTCGAGCATGTAGATCGCGTAGTCGCGGATGCCGGAAATCAGGTATTGGAAACGCTGTTCGTCGGTAAGGTCGTGCCTGACAGATATTCTATTATTCATGGGCAGTGGCAGCGCGGCGCAGGAAGCAAGGTCGGAAAACATCTTATGATAACCCCAACTTCTGCCATGCGGCCACGCAAACCTGCCTGCCGCGCGCCCCACATTTCCAGCTCGTCAATATCCATTCGGCTCGATCGCCTTGCAGATCGTTCAAGCCTGTTCCCTGCTGAGCCATTTCTCGGGGAAAATGCCGCCTTCTTTCGCCTTCCTCCATGGTGTTTCAGGCTAAAATGTCGGTTCCGCAACCCATCCGTGCCTAGCTCGCATTCATGACCTCAGGCCACCCCATGACTTCAGGCCCTACCGTACCGCTCGACTTGTCCGGCTGCGACAAGGAACCGATTCGCACGCCCGGCAGCATCCAGCCGCATGGCTTCCTGCTGACCCTGTCGCCGCAGCTGACCGTGCTGCAGGCCAGCGCCAACCTCGGCCGCTGGCTCGGCATCGAAGCCGATGCCGCCATCGAACGCCCGCTGCTTGAGGTGATCGGCGAAACCGCCGCCTCGCGCCTGGCGCCCGCGCTCGAAGGCGGCAAGCTCGGCAACCGTCCGTTCTACCTCGGCACCGTCACCGCCACCAACGGCCAGCACCTCGACGTCCTGGCCCATGCCTGGGACAGCGTGCTGATCGTCGAATTCGAGGCGGTCGAGCGCGACGCGCCGGCCGGTTTTCGCGAGCTGTATCCGCTGCTCGGCGACTTCCTTCTGAACGTCAACGACAAGGCCTCGGTCGAATCGCTGGCCACGCTCGCCGCCCACCACGTGCGCACCGTCACCGGCTATGGCCGCGTGATGGTCTACCAGTTCGACCCCGACGGCCACGGCCACGTCATGGCCGAGTCGAAGGAAGACGACTATGTCTCGTACATGGGGCAGCGCTTCCCGGCCTCGGACATCCCGGCCCAGGCGCGCGACCTGTACACGCTGCAGCACATCCGCCTGATCCAGGACGCCAACTACGTGCCGGCGCCGCTGGTGCCGGCGCGCAATCCCATGACCGGCGCGCCCAACGATCTGTCGTTCGCGGCCCTGCGCAGCGTGTCGCCGGTGCACCTGCAGTACATGCGCAACATGGGCACGCTGGCCTCGATGTCGGTCTCGCTCATCGTCAAGGGCCAGCTCTGGGGCCTGATTTCCTGCCACAACGCCGATCCGGCCCCGCTCGAATTCGAAAAGCGCACCGCCTGCGAGCAGCTGGGCCAGGTGCTGTCGCTGTGCATCGAGTCGCGCGAAGACGCGGCGGAACTCACCTTCCGCCTGGAAGTGCGGCGCATGATGGTGGAAATGCTGGGCAACCTCACCAAGGGCGCCGACATCATCGACAACATGCGCGGCGTCTTCCCCGAGCTGCTGCGCTTTGCGCGCGCCGGCGGCGTTGCCATTGTCGCCAACGAACGCGTGCTGACCTATGGCGACACGCCCGACGACGACGCCATCGACGCCATCGTCGCCTGGCTCGAACAGCAGGGCCATGGCGCCGAAGTGTTCCAGACCGACGCCCTCGGGGTCATCTGCCCCGCCGCCGCTGGCCTGGAGCGCAACGCCGCCGGCCTGCTGGCCATGTCGATTTCGCGCGTGCACAGGCATTACCTGTTGTGGTTCCGCCCGGAGCGGGTGCATACCATCGAATGGGCAGGCAATCCGCGCGGCAAGGATAGCGAGCCGGCGCCGGACGCGCCGACCCAGCTCAGCCCGCGCCTGAGCTTCGATGCCTGGCGCGAGGAAATCCACGGGGTCAGCCTGCCGTGGCACGTGGCCGAAGTCGAACTGACCGGCGAATTCCGCAGCGCCCTGCTCGGCATCGCGCTCGAACGCGCCGAGCAGATGGCCGAACTGGCCGAGGAGCTCGGCCGCGCCAACAAGGAACTCGAAGCGTTTTCGTACTCGGTGTCGCACGACCTGCGCGCGCCGCTGCGCCACATCGTCGGCTTTTCCGACCTGCTGCTCGAGTCGAGCGGCAGCGAGGACCAGACCCTGCGCCAGCGCTTCCTCACCAACATCAAGGAGTCGGCGCGCCTGGCCGGCAAGCTGGTCGACGACCTGCTGAGCTTCTCGCAAATGGGCCGCGCCGCCCTGCGCCCGGTGGAAGTGGACATGTCGCACCTCGTCACGTCCTGCATCGACAAGCTCGGGCCCGACCTGAAGGGCCGCAACATCGACTGGCAGATCAAGCCCTTGCCGCGCATCGTGGCCGACCCCACCTTCCTGCACCTGGCGATGATCAACCTGCTGTCGAACGCGGTGAAGTTTACCGGCGGGCGCGACCCGGCCGTGATCCGCGTCTGGGCCGAGCAGGATGCCGTCGAGACCGTGTTCCACGTGGCCGACAACGGCGCTGGCTTCAACATGGACTACGTGCACAAGCTGTTCGGCGTGTTCCAGCGCCTGCACCGCATGGAAGACTTCCAGGGCACCGGCATCGGCCTGGCCAACGTGCGCCGCATCGTCGAGCGCCATGGCGGCCGCGCCTGGGCCGAGTCGACCCAGGGCCAGGGCGCTACTTTCTCGTTTGCCATTCCGCGCAAACTCGCATTACCTTGATTGACAACACACTATGTTAAAACCCATCCTGCTGGTCGAAGACAATCCGCACGACCTCGAACTGACCCTGGTGGCGCTGGCGAAAAGCCAGCTCGCCAACGAGGTCGTGGTGGTGCGCGACGGCGCCGAGGCGCTCGACTACCTGCTGCGCCGCGGCGAGTTCGCAGAGCGCGCGGAAGGCAATCCCGCCATCACCCTGCTCGACCTGAAACTGCCGAAAGTCGACGGATTGGAAGTGCTGGCCGAAGTGCGCAAGACCGCCTCGCTGAAAAGCATGCCGGTCGTGATGCTGACCTCGTCGAAGGAAGAACAGGACCTGGTGCGCAGCTACGAACTGGGCGTGAACGCCTACGTGGTGAAACCGGTCGACTTCAAGGAATTCGTGCGTGCGATTGCCGACCTCGGCGTGTTCTGGGCGGTGCTGAACGAACCGCCGCCGGGCTCGCACCGCTACGTGCGCCCGACCTGACCGGGGCCGGTCAGGAAGCCCGGGCCGAAGACGTGGGCGCCGTGCCGCCCGCGCGCATGGATGGCTTCTTGCGCAACAAATGACGGATGCGCGCGCTGAGCGCATCCGGATGATATGGTTTCTGCAGCAGGTGCACCGAAGCGTTCAGCTTCCCTTCATGCGCCAACACCCCTTCCGCATACCCCGATGTATACAGGATCTGCGCCTCCGGCAAGTGGCGCTGCAGTACGTCGCCCAGCTGCAGGCTGCTCACCGGTCCCGGCATGATCACGTCGGAAAACACCAGGTCGATATGGCGCCCGGTTTCGATCAGCGCCACCGCCGCGGCGGCATCGCCCGCTTCCAGCACTTCGTAGCCGAGCGCCGAGAGGATGGCACAGGTCGAGCTGCGCACGTCGGCCTCGTCTTCCACCACCAGGATGGTTTCCAGGCCGCCGCACAAGGGCTGGTGCTCGGCCGGAATGGGAATCACGGCGTCGGTCTTGCTGCGCGGCAGGTAGATGCGCACGCTGGTGCCCTGGCCAACCTCGCTACGCATCAGGATCTCGCCACCGGACTGCTTGACGAAGCCGTAGGCCATCGACAGGCCCAGGCCCGTGCCCTGCCCCACCGGCTTGGTCGTGAAGAAGGGTTCGAAGGCGCGCTGCAGCACTTCGGGCGGCATGCCCTTGCCGGTGTCGGCAATCTCGATCATCACGTAGTCGCCGCCCGGCACCTCGGGCGGCATGCTGCCGTCGGCGCGTACGTTGAGGGCGCGGATGGTCAGCGTGCCGTTGCCGTCCATCGCGTCGCGCGCATTGATGGCCAGGTTCAGCAGCACGTTGTTCAACTGGTTCGGGTCAGCCAGGGTGCTGCCCAGCGAGGCGTCGATCTCGGTGACGATGCGCGCGCCGGGGCCGATCACGCGCCGCATCATGTCGTCCATCTCGCGCAGCAAATGGCCGGGATTGAGCACCACCGCCTGCAGCGGCTGGCGCCGGGCGAATGCCAGCAGGTGCGAGGACAGCTTGGCGCCGCGCTCGACGCCCGACAGCGCCATTTCCACGCGGGTGCGGCCGGCGTCGTTCAGGCCGCCGACCAGCTTCAGCAGCTGCAAATTGCCGCCGATGATCTGCAACACATTGTTGAAGTCGTGGGCGACGCCACCGGTGAGCTGGCCGATGGCTTCCATCTTTTGCGCCTGGTTCAGCGCCAGCTGGCTGGCCGCCAGTTCTTCCTGGCTGCGCCGCAGCGAAACGAAGGCCTGGTCGCGCTCGCGCCGTGCCACGCAGGCGGCGCTGTGGTACTGGACGCGCGCCACCAGCTCGCGCGGGTCGGGCCACTTGACCATGTAGTCGTTGGCGCCGGCGGCAAAGGCGCGCGCCTTGATGTCGGGATCGTCCTCGGACGAGAGCAGGATGACAGGGACGTGTTCGGTCTCCGGATTGGCGCGCAGCAGGCGCGTGAATTCGAAACCGTCGATCTCGGGCATGCGCAAATCGACCAGCACCACGGTGCAGCCGATCTCGGCTGCCAGGGCGACGGCGCGGCGCGCATCCGACTCGTAGCGCAGCACGTGCTTGACGCAGGTGCGTAACCCGTGCTCGATGATCTGCTGGGCGAAGGGCTCGTCGTCGATCAGGAGGATGGAGCAGCTACTGGTTTCGTCTTCAATCATCCGTGCAACCTTGTCTGCTTTCAGGGACGTGATTTTCTTATTGCTTTTCGTGAAGGGTTGATTTTACACCAAGGGGCGCATGCCGGCTCATCAAAATCGGCAATTGTGCGCTGCACCCTTGTAACCGGCATTTGCGCCATCACATTGTATTTACTATGTTTTTTGCATTCTCGGAGCGCGCATGACAGAGCCGGTAAGCGTTTTATGCCCCTTGTGCGGCCGCGAGCTGGGCACGGTCAACATCGACCGCCACCACCTCGTCCCGAAGAGCCTGAAAGGCAAGGAACAGTTCCCGATCCACAAGATCTGCCATCGGAAGATCCACTCGGCCTTTACCGAGCGCGAGCTGCTGCGCAGCTACCATACCTGGGACGCCTTGCGCGGCCATGACGAGATCCGCGCCTTCATCGACTGGGTCGCGCGCAAGCCGCCTGAGTTCTATACCCGCACCTTTACATCGAACGCCAAGAAGCGCAAGTAAGAAACTTCTTCTAGTACTCAATTTGACAATAAATTTGACGAATTTATTGCATAATGGATAGAACCCTTGAGGAACTGTCCATGAATTTCACTGAATATCTGCAGTTCGACGCCACCGCCCTCGCCCACGCCGTCGCCCGCGGCGACGCCAGCCCCGGCGAACTGCTGCGCCTGGCGCTGGAGCGCAACGCCGAGGTCCATGGCCGCATCAACGCGGTCTGCCGCCTGCTGGAGCCGCAGGCGCGCGCCCAGCTGGCGCGGCCCCTGGCCGGTCCGCTGGCCGGCGTGCCCTTCCTCATCAAGGATGGCGTGCAGGACTATGCGGGCGTGCCGACGACCTTCGGCAGCCGCGCAATGCGCAACTACGTGCCCAACGAGCACGCGGCCGTGGTGCGGCGCTACCTCGACGCCGGCCTGGTCGTGTTCGGCAAGACCAATCTGCCGGAATTCGCGCTGAAGGCGGTCACCGATCCGCAGCTCTACGGGCGCAGCAGCAATCCCTGGGACCTCGGCCGCACGCCGGGCGGATCGAGCGGCGGCGCGGCGGCGGCCGTGGCGGCCGGCATCGTGCCTATGGCAGCCGGCAACGACGGCGGCGGCTCGCTGCGCATTCCGGCCGCCTGCTGCGGCCTGTTCGCACTGCGCGCCTCGCGCGGGCGGGTCTCGAGCGGGCCGGCGATCGGCGAAGTCTGGTTCGGCGCGTCGAGCGAAGGCGTGCTCTCGCGCAGCGTACGCGACTCGGCGCTGGCGCTCGACATCCTGCAGGGCGCGGAGCCGGGCGACCCCTTCGTGATCGCGCCGCCGGCCGGATCGTACGTGGAATTGATGCGGCGCGACCCGGGCAGGCTGCGCATCGGCTTCAGCACCGTGTCGCCGATCGGCGCGCCGGTGCATCCGGAAGCGGTGGCGGCGGTGCGGCGCGCGGTGCAGCTACTGCGCGGGCTCGGGCACGAGGTCGAGGAAGCCGCGCCCGAGATCGACGGACAGGCGCTGGCGCAAAGCTACCTGCACGTGTATTTCGGCCAGGTGCCGGCGATGGTGGCGCGCGGCCGGGCGCTGGGCGCCCGCACACGCGATGTCGAGCTGATGAACCGCTTGCTGGTGACGCTGGGCGGCGCCGTATCGGGCGCGCGCCTGACGGCGCAGCTGGCCAGATGGAACGAGTTCGCACGCGGCCTGGCGCGCTTCCATGCGCGCTACGACATGCTGCTCACGCCGACGCTGGCGGCTCCACCCTTGAAGCATGGCGAGGGCGATCCGCCGCGCGGCGAGCAGGTCGTGCTCGATCTGCTGGAGCGCAGCGGCGTGCTCGGCATCCTGGCGCGGCTTGGCTTGCTTGGCGGGACCGTGAACCGGATCGCGCGCGACAGTTTGCGCTTCGTGCCGTTCACGCAGCTGGCCAATCTGACCGGCACGCCGGCAATGTCGGTGCCCTTGTACTGGACCACCGACGGGCTGCCGCTGGGCGTGCAGTTCGTCGGAAGGTTCGGGGCGGAGGACCAGCTGCTGCAGCTGGCGCACCAGCTGGAAGGGGCGGCGCCGTGGTTCGACAAATTGTCGCCGCTGGCGCGTGAAGGAGCGTTTGAAATGACCGCTACCATCTGAAACGGCGCAATTTGTAGGGTGGGCACCTGTGCCCACGCGGTCTCATCGCGTGATGGAATGCGGCGTGTGAAACGAATACACACTGCGTGGCTCCGTACAACGATTCGACATGCAACGGTGCTATACCGCGTGGGCTCAAGAGCCCACCCTACAAAATCAGGCTACCAATTTGGCGATTGCGTCACCCACTTCAACCGTGGTCGCCTTGCCACCCAAATCCCCGGTCCGCGGCCCGCTACGCAGCACTTCCTCGATCGCGCCAACGATCGCATCATGCGCCTCGCGCAAGCCCGGCGGCGCATCCGGCCCATCGGCCAGGAAGCCCAGCATCATCGCCCCCGACCAGATCATCGCGATCGGATTCGCAATCCCCTTACCGGCGATATCCGGCGCCGAGCCATGCACCGGCTCGAACAGCGACGGGAAGGTCCGCTCCGGATTCAAATTGCCCGACGGCGCCAGCCCGATGGTGCCGGTGCAGGCCGGCCCCAGGTCCGACAGGATGTCGCCGAACAGGTTCGATGCCACCACCACGTCGAAGCGCTGCGGCTGCAGCACGAAGCGCGCGGTCAAAATATCGATGTGCTGCTTGTCGACCGTGACCTCCGGGTAGGCCGCCCCCACCGCATCGGCACGCCCGTCCCACCACGGCATGCTGATCGCGATGCCGTTCGACTTGGTCGCCACCGTCAGGTGCTTGCGCGCGCGCGACTGCGCCAGCTCGTAGGCGTACTTCAGCACGCGGTCGGCGCCGTGACGGCTGAACACCGATTCCTGGATCACCACTTCGCGCTCGGTGCCGGGGAACATGATGCCGCCCAGGTTGGTGTACTCGCCTTCGGTGTTCTCGCGCACCACGAAAAAGTCGATGTCGCCCGGCTTGCGGTTGGCCAGCGGGCAAGGCACGCCTTCGAACAGGCGCACCGGACGCAGGTTGATGTACTGGTCGAACTCGCGCCGGAACTTCAGCAGCGAACCCCACAGCGAAATGTGGTCCGGCACCGTGGCCGGCCAGCCGACCGCGCCGAAGTAGATTGCGTCCATGCCTGATAACTGCGCTTTCCAGTCGGGCGGCATCATGTCGCCGGTTTGCAGGTAATAGTCGCAGCTGGCCCATTCGAACTGCGTGAATTCGAACTTGATGCCGAAGCGCTGCGCAGCCGCTTCCAGGACCTTCAAACCTTCCGGCAGGACTTCCTTGCCGATGCCGTCGCCGGCGATTGCGGCGATCTTGAAACTGCGTGTCATCTGATGCTTTCTTTCGGTGGAAAGGATGATCGTAGCAGTCTTTGCATGCCTTCGCAGAGGACCAGACAATGATGAGCACAAACGAAAAAGGCCGCATCCGAAGATGCGGCCTTTCTGTATTATGGCTCCCCGACCTGGACTCGAACCAGGGACCTGCGGATTAACAGTCCGTCGCTCTACCGACTGAGCTATCAGGGAATTGAGGCAATATTATAGCCGGCCATTTCCAGTTTGACCAGTCTTGTACAAAAATTCCAATCTTGCACCTGCAGCATGGACCTTTGTTATAGTCGCACCACCTTGGCCACAGGCGCCAGCTCTTCAATAACTACCATGACTACTCCCCGCATTCTCGGCACTCCCCTTTCCACCTCAAGCACGCGCGTGATGCTGCTCGGCTCCGGCGAACTCGGCAAGGAAGTGATCATCGCGCTGCAGCGACTCGGCGTCGAAGTCATCGCCGTCGACCGCTACCCCAACGCGCCCGGCCACCAGGTCGCGCACCGCGCCCACGTGATCGACATGACCGACGGCGACTCCCTGGCCGCCCTCATCGCGCAGGAACAGCCCGACCTCGTGATCCCCGAGATCGAGGCGATCGCCACCGACAAGCTGGCCGAGCTGGAAGCGGCCGGCACCATCACCTGCATCCCGACCGCGCGCGCCGCCCAGCTGACCATGAACCGCGAAGGCATCCGCCGCCTGGCCGCCGAGGAACTGGGCCTGGCCACCTCGCCCTACCGCTTCGCCAGCAGCCTGGCCGAACTCGAACAGGCTTGCGCCGCCGTCGGCTTCCCCTGCGTGGTGAAACCGGTAATGTCCTCGTCCGGCAAGGGCCAGTCCAAGCTCGACAGCGCCGGCGACGTGCGCGCCGCCTGGGATTATGCTGCCGCCGGCGGCCGGGTCGACAGCGGGCGCGTGATCGCCGAAGGCTTCATTGACTTCGACTACGAGATCACGCTGCTGACCGTGCGCTCGCTTGGCGCCGACGGGCAAGTCGAGACCGGTTTCTGCGAGGCTATCGGCCACAAGCAGGTACAGGGCGACTACGTCGAATCCTGGCAGCCGCATCCGATGAGCGCGCTGGCACTGGAGCGTTCGCGCGAGATCGCCGCCAAGGTCACCGGCAACCTCGGCGGCCTGGGCGTATTCGGCGTCGAGCTGTTCGTGAAGGGCGACATGGTGTGGTTCTCGGAAGTGAGCCCGCGTCCGCACGACACCGGCATGGTGACCATGGCGACCCAGGTGCAGAGCGAGTTCGAGCTGCACGCCAAGGCGGTGCTGGGGCTGCCGGTCGATACGACGCTGCGCGCGCCGGGCGCCTCGGCCGTCATCTACGGCCAGCTCGACGAAAAAGGGATCGCCTTCGAAGGCGTGGCTGAGGCGCTGCGCGTGCCGGGCGCGGACATCCGCCTGTTCGGTAAACCAGAGTCGTTCGCGCGGCGGCGCATGGGCGTGGCGTTGACGACGGCCGGCGATATCGAGACGGCGCGCGAGCGCGCATTGGAAGCGGCATCGCGCGTGAAACCGGTGCCGGGGAAATAAGCTGAGCCGGGCGCCCTGCCCGGCCATAACGAAAAAGGCCGCATCTTTCGACGCGGCCTTTCTGTATTCTGGCTCCCCGACCTGGACTCGAACCAGGGACCTGCGGATTAACAGTCCGTCGCTCTACCGACTGAGCTATCAGGGAATTGATGGATCGAATTATAACTGCTCAGCAGCATTTCGCAAAGGGCAACACGGCGTATCGTGCGGAGCACTGTAGCGGACGCGTGGGCGGCGCATGCGCCGGCTTGACGCACACGCCTGGGTGGAGCCGACCACCCTACGCCAACAAAACAAAAAAGGAGTGCCGATTGCTCGACACTCCTTCTCATGTTCTGGCTCCCCGACCTGGACTCGAACCAGGGACCTGCGGATTAACAGTCCGTCGCTCTACCGACTGAGCTATCAGGGAATTGTGCTGCTCTTCAAATCAAACTTGCGCTCAAGTTCGAAGAGCCAAGATTTTAGAGGACTTTGGCGATGGCGTCAACGACGAGATCGATATTCTTCGAATTCAGCGCGGCAACGCAGATGCGGCCGGTGTCCACGGCGTAGATCGATTCCTCGCGCAGCTTGCCGACCTGCTCCTTGGTGAGGCCCGAATACGAGAACATGCCGACCTGCTCGCGCACGAAACCGAAGTCGCGGCCCGGGGCTTTTTCGGCCAGCTTTTGCACCAGCTCCTCGCGCATCGCCTTGATGCGCACGCGCATGCCGGCCAGCTCGTCTTCCCACAGCTGGCGCAGTTCCGGCGTGGACAGCACGGTTGCCACCACCTTGCCCCCGTGGATAGGCGGGTTCGAGTAGTTGGTACGGACCACGCGCTTGAGCTGCGACAGCAGGCGCGCCGCTTCCTCGTTTGAGGATGCCACCACCGACAGCGCACCGACGCGCTCGCCGTACAGCGAGAACGACTTCGAGAACGAGTTCGACACCAGCAGCGGGCCGCCTGCCTCGACGAAGCGGCGCACCACGGCGCCGTCTTCCGCAATGCCCGCGCCGAAGCCCTGGTAAGCCATGTCGAGGAAGGGAACCAGGCCGCCTTCGGTCACGGCAGCGATCACCTGGCCCCACTGCTCCTGGGTCAGGTCGGCGCCGGTCGGGTTATGGCAGCAGGCGTGCAGCACGACGATGGAACCGGCATCCATCTTGCGCAGCGAGGCCAGCATGCCGTCGAAATCCACGCCGTGGGTGGCCGCGTCGTAATAGGTGTAGTTGTTGACGATGAAACCGGCCGACTCGAACAGCGCGCGGTGGTTTTCCCAGCTCGGGTCGCTGATGAAGACTTCCGCTTCCGGCGCAAAACGCTTGAGGAAATCGGCGCCGATTTTCAGGGCGCCGGTGCCGCCGATGGCCTGCACGGTAATCGCGCGCTTCTCTTGAATTACGGCGCTGTCGGCCCCAAATACAAGCTCTTGCACAGCCTTGTCGTACGCTGCCAGGCCATCGATTGGCAAATAGGTACGCGGCGCTTGCTGCTCCATCAACTTCGCTTCCGCCTTTTGCACGCACTGCAGCAGAGGCACCTTGCCATTGTCGTCGTAATAGACCCCGACACCCAGGTTGATCTTGGCCGGATTGGTGTCGGCGTTGAATGCTTCGGTGATGCCCAGGATAGGGTCGCGCGGGGCCATGTCGATGGCGCCGAAGAGGCTGGCGGAGGCGGTAGAAGTCATCGTGATAAACTGAATTGTCGGTGAGTTCGCAGCTGTTGTATAGACAGCGACGCTGCTGCGGAAACGTTGCTGCAGTGCGGCAAGTGAACTCCCATTCTAGCAAAGGTCTGACAACATGGCAGATAAATCCAGTAAAGGCGCCAGTAACCTCGCCATCGCAACCGGTCCCGAACCGACTGTGATTACCTACCCGAACTCGCCCTTCAAGCTGCACCAGCCCTTCCCGCCGGCGGGCGACCAGCCGACCGCGATCGAGGGCCTGGTCGAAGGCATCGAGGACGGCCTGATGTACCAGACCCTGCTCGGCGTAACGGGTTCCGGCAAAACCTATACGATGGCCAACGTGATTGCCAAGGCGGGCCGTCCGGCGATCGTGTTTGCGCCGAACAAAACCCTGGCGGCCCAGCTGTATTCGGAGTTCCGCGAATTCTTCCCGCAAAACGCGGTCGAGTATTTCGTGTCCTACTACGATTACTACCAGCCGGAAGCCTATGTGCCGCAGCGCGATTTGTTCATCGAAAAGGACTCGTCGATCAACGAGCACATCGAGCAGATGCGCCTGTCGTGCACCAAGTCGCTGATGGAGCGGCGCGACGTCATCATCGTCGCCACCGTCTCGGCCATCTACGGTATCGGTAATCCGAACGAATACCACAAGATGATCCTGACGCTGCGCCATAAAGACAAGGTGGCCCAGCGCGACATCATCGCGCGCCTGATCCAGATGCAGTATTCGCGCAACGAGATGGACTTCGGCCGCGGCACCTTCCGCGTGCGCGGCGATACCATCGACATCTTCCCGGCGGAACATGCGGAACTCGCGATCCGCGTCGAGATGTTCGACGACGAAATCGAATCGCTGCAATTGTTCGACCCACTCACCGGCCGCGTACGCCAGAAGATCCCGCGTTTTACCGTGTATCCGGGTTCGCACTACGTGACGCCGCGCTCGACCGTGCTGCGCGCGATCGAATCGATCAAGGCCGAGCTGAAAGACCGGCTCGAACAATTCCGCGAGCAGAACAAGCTGATCGAGGAACAGCGCCTCGAACAGCGCACCCGCTTCGACCTCGAAATGATGGCCGAGATCGGTTTTACCAAGGGCATCGAGAACTACTCGCGCCACCTGTCCGGCGCCATGCCGGGCGAACCGCCGCCGACCCTGGTCGACTACCTGCCGAAGGACGCGCTGATGTTCATGGACGAGTCGCACGTGCTGGTGGGGCAATTGTCCGCCATGTACAACGGTGACCGTTCGCGTAAAACCAACCTGGTCGACTACGGCTTCCGCCTGCCGTCGGCGCTGGACAACCGGCCGCTGAAATTCGAGGAATTCGAAGGCAAGATGCGCCAGACGATTTTCGTCTCCGCCACGCCGGCCGAGTACGAAAAGGCGCATGCCGACAACGTGGTTGAGCAAGTGGTGCGCCCGACCGGCCTGGTCGATCCGGTGCTGATCGTGCGCCCTGCCCTGTCGCAGGTCGATGACCTGATGAGCGAGATCAACGACCGCATCAAGAAGGACGAGCGGGTGCTGGTGACCACGCTGACCAAGCGCATGGCCGAGCAGCTGACCGAGTACCTGAGCGACCACGGCATCAAGGTGCGCTACCTGCACAGCGACATCGAGACCGTCGAGCGCGTGGAAATCCTGCGCGACCTGCGCCTGGGCACCTTCGACGTGCTGATCGGGATTAACCTGCTGCGCGAGGGCCTGGACTTGCCGGAAGTGTCGCTGGTGGCGGTGCTGGATGCCGACAAGGAAGGTTTCCTGCGTTCCGAGCGTTCGCTGATCCAGACCATCGGCCGCGCGGCGCGTAACCTGAACGGCGTGGCGATCCTGTACGCGGACCACATCACCGACTCGATGAAGCGCGCGATCGACGAAACCGAACGCCGCCGCGCCAAGCAGATCGCCTTCAACGAAGCCAACGGCATCACGCCGAAGGGTGTGCAGAAGAAGATCAAGGAGCTGATCGACGGCGTCTACAGCAACGCCGCGCAGAAGGCCATGGTC
>Ga0265780_10005255_pt1 | contig 16441 bp, 12 predicted proteins | sample P1T30metagenome_FD_192432 | JGI IMG/M metagenome (GOLD analysis project Ga0265780, IMG submission 192432) | Plant litter microbial communities from East Loma Ridge, Irvine, California - P1 T30 | ecosystem: Environmental > Terrestrial > Plant litter > Unclassified | place: USA: California... | reverse complement strand
TGGATAGTCATTGTTGGACATCGTGGAAGATAGTTTACCACTTTGTTCTATCTTCTAGGTTGGCTGTACTGCAGGTGGTTGGAGGAAGAGTGATTGTAGTGGGAGAGGCGCGGATTATATGTTGGCTGGGGACATGGGGTGAAGGTGGATTGCTATAAGTCAGGGTAGCGGACAATAAGAGACCGCGTGTGAAGGGCAGAAGGTCAAACGCCTGGCTGCCCCGCACAAAGACAGATTCACCTCGACAGTTCTAGCGGGGAACGAACAGGGAGAGAGAGCGTTCGTGGCCATTCTTATGGGCAGATTATTGCCACATGCTCACTCGGTGACCACGCGAAAATAGCATGAGTGCTACTCAGGAGGTGAGCTTACTGTGCGTGACCGAGCACAGCGAACGAGCAGAAGCAGTGTGAACAAGTAGTAAAGACACAATGTAAAGAATCATGTGATTGGTATTATGATGATGCATACGCCTGCATAATGTTAAGAGACGCTCGCTGCGCTCCCATCTACCTGGACTTCGTAGCCATCAGCTGACTGTGAGCCTAAGCATCAACGCCACTGCCTTTCAACATCCTCCTGACTTGCATACCACAGCTGCTGATCCCAGTCTAAATCTTGCTGATATCCATACGCGGGAACATGAGTGTACGTGGGCTGGTGGTGCGTTTGTACGGCCTGCTGGTGAATGTACGCGGGCTGATGATCGAAGGTACCACGAGGATAATCAGCAGACATTGAGGACGTATAGCTCATTGACGGCGTATATGAGTCTTTGCGCCGGGTCATGGCATCCTGAGTATGCTGCGGCTGCGGTATCGACGGCTGCACAGCTGGAGCACTCATCGCCTGGTAAGAGTTCGGGCTCGTTTGAGCACTAGAGTGTTGAGTATACGACGAAAGAGCTAGACTGTCAGTGGCTATACGCGGAGGGGCGAGTTTGAATACTGACCTGGTGCGTCGCCGAACGAGCGTCCAAAAATGTTGCGGAACAGGCTGATCTTGGTGTACAGAACTTCTCCATCAATCTGATAGCCTCTTCGGGACAATGCCATGTGAAGGAATAATCCAGGTGTACCGATGTTGTTGTCTTGCATGATGTCAAAGGCTTCTCCGAGCACGACTTTGAGTACGCCAGCGGCAACGCCCAGATCTGCCGCGAGTGTTGCGAGCGCTAATTTGCCCGAGTAGCTACCTTCAGTGGCCATGTTATTCATGTACATACTTGGCGGCTCACTATGGTCGAGCGGGGGAGTAGCGGGATTGTACATCGAGTTGATTTGGTGGTTGTCGAAAGATGGGAGTCGATTGTCAGGTGTGTACATCCGTATCACGTGCGCCCTATCATGACAACATGGTGAAAGAGGCCAAACCATGTATTTTGCTTAAATAATGATACACATGACATTATTTTGGAAGGGTGGAATTTACTGCTAGAAGGTGCGTCGTAGAGTTGGGGAAATGCAGGTCTTGCAAGCGTTGCAGTGAGGGTCCGCACAACATTTGTTGATGCATCGGTCATGGAGACTGGGTTGCAATGTCAAATATCCGTCAGTGAAATTGAAGAAATATATACGAAATTAAGATATACAAGAATTGAACGACAAGTGTACGATACACTTGCCATGAACAGTACCTATCTGATGAACTGCCCAAAGCAAACCCTCGAAGTTGAGGCGCCTAGCAAGAAGCACCAGCAGGCGCGTTTAAGCACTTGGAGCTCTTCTGGCCTCCAGTAATGCTGTTGCCAGCCCATTTCCAGCCCGAGCAAGCGTCCTTGGCACAAAGAATGTACACATTCGTGCCCTTAGAAGCAACAGTTCCGGTAACATCCTGAATCGACAACCCCGTAATCGGGACACCAGCAGTAGGCGTGCCGGTTGGGCTACCATTCTGGTAGTCCTGCTCAACAACAATGCCGTACTTGGCGATGTTCGAGAGCTTAATGTTCTTGTACGTGACGCCGCTGACGGACCCAGTCGCGCCGTAGACGGTCTTTATGCGTACGCCGTTGTCCGAGTTGGAGATACTGGAGTTGAGGATGTTTACGTTCTTGACGGTGTTGTCGGAGCGGCCGCCGACAGAACCGATGGAGATGCCATGACCTCCGCTGCAGGTACACCCGGTGAAGGTGATGTCTGAGCCGGAGTTGACTGCAAGGCAGTCGTCTTGGTTCTTGATGTTGGCATTGGAGATGGTGATGCCTGTCGAGCTGCCGACGTCGAAGGCGTCGGTATTATGGCCCCCATTGGCGACATCACCGGCAGTGTTATCGATGGTGATGTGGTCGAGCGTGAGGGTGGTAGCTTGGTCGATAGAGAAACCTTGAACGGGTGTGTTCTTGATGTTGAGGTTGCAGATCTTGGAAGACTTCAAGGAGTGTGCGAAGAAGAACTGTAATGTCAGCATGGGCTGATAGAATACAATACAATACGTGTGCTCACCTTAGGCTTCTTTTTGCCTCCGTTGCTGCCCTTTCCGTCCCACCACTTGGCACCAGCGGCGTCAATGAGATGGCCAGTGGCACCGGTAACGCTGATACTGTTGCCAGAGACTGAGATCAATGGGCCTTCCCACTCCTTGTAGCCAAAGGTGGTCGTTCCCTGAAAGGTGACCTACGTATATTAGCAAAGAACGCTAGCAGCCCATAGTACCACTCACTGTTGTACCATTCTTGAGCTTGGTCAGGTCAAGGGTCGTCCCTGCTGGAACTGTCATGTCCTTGATGATAATAGCTGAGCAGGATGCTTTGCCACTGGCGAGAGCAGCCGCATCAGAAAACGTGCAACCCGCACGAGTATCAAGGCTCGAAGGTGCTGCGTATGCGAGCGCACCAGCGCTGAGAAGTAGAGATGTGACCTGCATGGCGACCATGATGATGAATGATAGAAATTAGAGAAGACTGCCAAGGTGAAGGGGCTGGTAGTAAGGAATGAAGTGAACGCTGGATGCATCACCAATGTCACTGTCTCATCGTTAGACTTATACAATCGAAAGAGACTCCGATATCACCGGCGGGAGACGTGACCCAGAGTGGGCATTGTGGATTTCTTCCGAAGCTTGTCGTTCTGGGCAAGGCTTGGGTCCTTCTAGATTAAGGGTGGGTGTGGAGATGATAGACTAATGCAGTGCCGCCGAACGACAGTTGAAATCGAGCGTGACCCTTTCGCGAGGTGTGCCTCTAAATGACAAAAGACGGATTCATTCTGCTATCCTCATTGAGCATTGCCATTGCTTCATGGGCTTTTACCACTTCAAAGCAGGAAAAATCGATATCATCGTCCTGAACTTTGATAATAGCATCCAGCTATTAAGCTCGCTTATCACACAAGTTTTCCAGCAGGATCGCGTGCCGCCCGTCGATGCGCAAACAGGAGCATCCCTGCCCTGTCAAATTTCGGGAGCGCATGGTGAAACGAACGCGTGTGTGGACGCCACAATCCCATGTGTTTGGTGGATCAATCGCATCCTTCTAGAAAACATGGCGCTCGGACACGAAACGCGATGCACATGGTGCAACGTCTCTGATTGATGGAATGTGCATGCATAACAAGAGGGGGTGGCCGAAGAGGTCTGGAGTTATGCCGGAGGAGGCTCCGTGCAGATTAATTGAGTCGCTACGTACCTTGTACCCCCGGCCTTGGCTGTGCTGACCCTTACGGCCCCACGAGTTTCTCCACAAACATGCCCCAGGCCACCCAGTTTCTCAGCAACTTCGACGCCATGAGCTTGAGCGTCTTCTGGACGTATGCCATGTAGACAGCCTCGACCTCGATCGGACAGAGTCCCTGTTTTGCTGTGCTGAGGTACTCAAGCAACCAGTCCGCGCACCAAAACAAGTATAGACACCTTGTGCGGTATATCTGGAGATCTAGTCTGTCGATTTGCGACTTCGCTTCTATCTGGGCTGCTTTGCGCCCGTTCAAAGCTTGACCGAGGGCTACAACAAAGGAGGGAAGGGAGATCAAGACACAAGTCTCGTCGATGAAGCCATTAGCACTAGCTTCAACAGCGCCTAACTCAATCGTTGTTGCCATGGATTGAAGTATCTTGGTTGGTATGAAATCTTCAGAGGAATGGGACTTGTTGCTGAGATTTTGTGCGTATCTTGCGAGCCGGTTCGCCACTTCCACGCCTGGCATGTCTCGGATGTATTTACGTGCACATTCGCGGTTGTCCTCGATGGCGTCCTGGGGTATAAGGTCTGCACCCAGGGTGAGATGAACGTCTCGCCGCGCTTTGAGGATCATAGCGCTGCGATATGATGCCGAGGAGCTGTGTCCGCGCGATAAGATTATGTCGTCAGCCAGATGGAGAATATCCTGCGGAATCATAGCTGCGTTGTCTTGGCTATAAAGCTCACAACGCCTCAGTAGAGGGTCTTCGTTCTGCGATGCGCTACCTGTAAATTCGGGTATCTTGAGGCTGCATAGCTTCCGTATGATTGCATGACTTGGCTCGTCCTCAAACAGTAGCTTGTGGAAGTAATGGTAGTAACTCGGGATCGGGAAATCGAGGAGCAATCCACCAAGCGTCGGTTCCAAGTATACCGCTTCGTCACGGTTAGACACAAGATTGACTTCATCGTCGGGTGCCACTAAAGAGAAGTCCAAGCTAAGGCTGTAGCGCACGGCATCTTTCTCCAAGCATTGGTACATGATAGTCGCGTTCTTGGCGTCGTATATCATGGTTGTGGGCGGTACAGCTTTCCCTTCGTCCAAATGACCAATGGTCTGGAGAATATGTGATTGGACTCCACCAGAATCCTGGAATACGTGATGGGTGCCGGAAACGCCTCTGGTTTTGCCATCTTGTTCTTCCCAAACCAGCGACATTCGGTGGCCGCTGAAGACGTCATCTTCATTGCCCTCCATATGAAAATTCTCCAGTCCGTCTTCAGACTGTGACTGCTCAGGAAGCTTCCATTGGCGTGCTTGTGTGGTCAACACCGCGTTGACTGCACCGCCAAAGTGATACGCCAACAAAGCGATAAGCAATGGGTGAAATAGGCCTTGCAACATCGAGGGCTCCACCGCAAGCTGTTCGGGGCATCTGATGAACCTGCCACCATAGGCGGCATCGCCATTGAGCAGCGACCGCCATGCGTCTTGGAGACCATTGCCGTCCTCGTCACTTATAGCCTGGCCTCCAGATACTACGGCCACCGCCTTGGTGTGTTGCAGGTTCTCGGCCAGCTTGCGAAACTTGGTCATGGCTTCATCGGCAATTTCCTTGGTTGGGCAAGCTTCTCGCAGTCTTGCGAGAATCTGTTTTCGATACTGTTCGATTTGTTGCGATTTTGGTCCATTAAGTCTCTTGCGAGCTTCTCGGGTGAAAGACTGAGGCGCGATCCTGTCGGCGATGATGGCGCGCACAGCGGCGTTGGTTCTACCGGCGTCTGCCATGTTCGACAGATGAACGGGACGCTATCGGAAGAGTCGACGGAAGGAAGAGAGACCTTGATGCAGGTGCGGCTTCACTGGCGCGGTCGGGCGGAGCAGTTGTTCTACTAGCTTTGAGATTCAGTAGCGTTGTGAGAGGTGCAGAGATCGTAGTCCTAAGACAGGCCAGGCAAGTACGTCGACTAGGATAACACGCGAGTGACTGAGCTTGTGCAGTTGTCGCAGATTGCTTGTGAAGTAGATCAGGCGCTTCGTAGCTCCAGTTTCCCTTCAACACTTGCCGTCAGCCCGTGCAGAGCCACAAGACGAGTGCGTCGTGAAGGGCGTTTGCGGAGCAACGGTGATGAGAAAAAACCGGGTTTGCTTAGTCTCTTGTCTGAGATCAGGGTGTTGATAGTCAAAGTGAGGAGCCTGGGTACCAAGCTGTTTGTGGTACTCGAGAGGTGAGAGGTTGTCAAAGACCTTGCTGAAACAACAAACGGAAGAGTGGTTGACAATCACAACGCTTGATGAAAGTCACACACACGACAAATAGAGCAGCAAAAGACGACCAACATTTCGAAAAGCGGTTCGGAACTCCGGCGCAAATATCAACGCTATCATGTCCCTTAGTGGAAGCGAGGTGGTGACTACACTGTAGGGTCCACTCTCTGTGGAGCATTCGCGCAAAGAAATTTGAAAGTTAGAGCTAAAGAGAAGGAAAAAGGTGAAGTCGCTGGAGAACATCTGAAACTTGGACGCAACTGGCAGTCTCGATGCCTTCTGGGTGCTACTAGGGTCTGGGGACCCGTAGGTGTCCTTGGCTGAGACCACATGTTGCTCCATCTGCGTATTGTGAGCAAGTCAGCAGGAATGCCGAAATTAGCATAGTAGATGAAGACTGGAGATGGCTCGATGTAAAGCACGATTCTGATGGTAGCGGGAGAATGAAGCAGGAAGAGTTGCTTTATAGGCAGGTAAGAAAGCTACGCTTGCCAGTGCCTCGCACACTCGGAATCTTGTACCGTCTGAATGAACGCAGAGTTTGATACTACATGTCAAAGCGAATGGCCTTTGCGGCATGGTAGTAAAGCTGTCGAGAAATTGGAATAGCACTCGTGAGGCTTCATACACTGCGCGATTATCTAGGCTTCGCCGTACTGTTGATGCGAAACAATCGTGGTTAACAGCGCGTCATGCTTGTAAGAATGTAGCATGTTTGCCATACAATGGCAACAATAGAATTCGCGGACAAGGTGATGTTAGGAGAGACGCAAGGTGATGCGTACCTAGACGCGACGAGGGCGCCCCGCTACAGTGGGCCCGACGAGCCAATGGTGACGATTTGAAGATGCGAAAACAGCAGGGGCCCCCAACACCAGCTCCAACACCAGCTCCAACAACAATGATTGGCATTCTCTTCCGACCTTCTAATCACTCCAGGCTCCTTGCTTCGACGCCTCTCTCATTCCCAAGAATCATTACTCGTTACCCGAAGGGTGGGTGCGCGCTCAGTTCCATGGCGCGAACGGTGCGACCTCGGCGGTTTGCGCCTCTTGATCCTGCCAAAAGTCAAGAGGGAGACAAAAGACCAAAGCTGAAAGGCATCGTGTTCGACGTTGACGGCACGCTATGTGGGTGATATCGATGGACCTTCAGATTGTTTCTTTGCCTAACGGAGATAGGTCTGCCGCAGAACTACATGTTCGCAGAGATGCGGTAAGGCAACGCGGACATGCACAGCATGAGAGGAGCTGACTGCATAAAGTGCGGCCCTCAACATTGAAAAGCCCACAGACATCCTAGACCACATTTACTCGCTCCCTAAGACGGAGCAGGAGGAGGCGCACGAGAAGATCCGCAACATCGAGCGCACGGCCATGAAGAGCCAACAGCCACAAGCTGGCCTCGTCGAACTCATGGACTACCTGGATTCGCGAGGCATACAGAAAGGTATCTGTACACGCAACTTCGATGCGCCAGTCGAGCATCTTCTCACCACCTTCTTACCCTCGTCCAAATTCAGCCCGATTGTCACGCGTGAGTTCAGGCCACCCAAGCCAGACCCTGCCGGCATCCTGCATATCGCCAAGGCATGGATGCACGAAGACGGAGGCGACAGTCTTATTATGGTGGGCGATTCGATCGACGATATGACAGCTGGATATTGTGCAGGCTGTGCGACTGTGCTGCTGGTCAACGACGTGAACAAACACCTCGCCGACAACGAGCACACTGATTTTGTGGTCAAGCAGCTTGATGAATTGATTGCAGTCTTGGAACATGGCTTCGAGGGCCGCGCTGATCCGAGCGACAGAGCGTAGACGCCAATGGTTTTGTAGAGGAAGATGCGTAATAGTCAAGATAGTTGGACGTTTGCGGAATGCGACCTCGCACAACGTCTCCACAGCAACACAGCTTCACACACCCGTGCACCTCTTCAGCTTGGTACAGGCGTACTGCAGATACCTGCAAGTGTGGTGCGACAGCCCTCCGTCGGCAACACTCAACACCACAGGCACAGTGGGTTCAAGGTGAAGTCCGAGATCGGCAATTGGCTGGGCGCGGTTGGACGGATGTGCCTTGCTCCAAACGCGTGCGATACTGTCGTTCCACAGATCCAGGAACCGGCTATTATGAGTGTTCAGTGTTTCGCAGCGACTGCACTCCAATTTTCTTCATCGCACCCCATCACGACGCTGTACAATGCCGAGGGCTGAAGTCGCTCAGCCATCAGTGCCGTGATGTATCAATTCGGTGATCAACCAATCCGTCATGTCACTGTTCTGCAAGTCGCACGTTTCATGTGCCAGGTGGGTGATGGCCGCATGGCCGACGTGCAGACAAGATGCGGCTCAGAGGTTCAGCGTCCATGTCCGAGGCCCGATTTCAGCACTAGCAGCGCACATTCTCCGAAGCTCACCAAGCGTCCCAAGCATTCTCCTTATCCGGCTCCCGCACCAAGCATTCTCACGATGACGCCCCACAACAAAAGAGGCTGTTCATCCAGATTATGATCTGATGATGATATGCTGCCAAGCCCGTTGCCCCCGCGGATAAACCCAAGCACAGCGTCGCCTCGCTGCTTCCATGGCACTAAACCACCAACGTGCAAGGCGCACCATAGTGGCTAATATAGCTGCGACCTCTCCCCAATGATAGGCCATCGGGCTTGGCCAATCCCAAGATGGTGCTCCTCACTCCACACGTTGTACAGGTCCTGTTGTAACCCTGCATCTGAGATGTCCATCCCGAGCCTGCATGAAACACGCCACGGACATGCGCCTTCTTCATTCGGAGAGCAGTGTTTATCGTTATGTGTATGTATGCCGAGGAGCTAATTCCAGTAATGATGGGGTTGCGAATTTATAACCACCGTGGCGCCGTTTGACAAGCTTCACTCACTGCTTTTCACTTCTTGGCTGAGAGGAGCTAAGGCTGTGGGATCTCTGCTTGTATAAAAGTCGCTCATTCCTGCTTCGTCACTCCTTCGACACCGGACCTTCCAAGAACAACACAGCCATGAAGTACGCTTTCATTGCCGGTCTACTGGCCGTCGCTGGCGTCAATGGCGCAAGGACTTCCTTCGTCATGCCTGAGGATGGAGGCGAGACTGTTGAGCACCTTCGTCGCGTGCCTGAGGGTTGGAACAACATAGGAGCGCCTTTGGCAGACCACAAGATGCTCTTCCGCGTTGCGGTTCGCTCCGTACGTGTATCCCAATTATCCGGGTGGTGATGCGCCATTCGAGTCTCGAAATTGGACCCTCATTCGGATTGTCCTCGATTGAATCACGTGCTAATTTCCCTAGGCCGACAGCTCTTTACTCGAGCGCACGCTCATGGACGTCTCTTCCCCCAGCTCCCCAAACTACGGTCAGCACTTGAAGCGTAGCGAGCTCAAGGACCTCATCAAGCCTCGTGCGGAGTCTTCAGATGCTGTCCTCAGCTGGCTCCAGGCCTCCGGTATCGAGTCGAGGGATATTGCAAACGACGGCGAGTGGATCAGCTTCCGTGCGCCGGTCAAGCGCGCCGAGGAGATGATGGGTGCGAAGTTCAGCACTTACCAGAGCAAGACCCGACGTGACGTCAAGAAGGTGCGCTCATTGAGCTACTCCGTGCCCAAGGAGATTCGCAGCCACATCGACATGATCCACCCCATCACTCGTTTTGGTCAGCTCCAGCCTGAGCGCAGCCAGGTCTTCACCCAGGGATCGGCTGTTAGGACTGCGGCTGTTAATGCTACCTGTAACACGACTGTGACTCCCAGCTGTCTTGCAGACCTTTACAAGTTTGCCGACTACAAGGTCGACGCAAGCGCGCCAGTCTCTATTGGTGTCAATGGTTTCCTTGAGCAATATGCCCGTTACTCTGACTTCGTCAAGTTCACTTCCACATACGCACCAAAGGCTGCGGGAACAAACTTCACCTACACTCTTGTTGCTGGTACGTTTCCAAATTTTCAACCCCGCATTCTTGCATGCTAATCTGGTAAAGGTGGCTTGAACGACCAGAACTCAACAGACGACAGTGTCGAAGCCAACCTGGACATCCAGTACACTGCAGGTCTCGTTGGCCCCAACATCAAGACCAGCTTTTTTAGCACTGCGGGCCGGGGTAACCATATTCCTGATCTAGATCAGCCTAGTGCAACTGACAACGAGAACGAGCCTTACATGGAGTTCTTCACTTACCTCCTTAGCCTTGAGAACGATAAGCTTCCCTCTGTTTTGTCCACGTCCTACGGCGAGAACGAGCAATCTGTCGGCGCCCCATATGCCAACAAGGTCTGCGATATGATCGGTCAGCTTGGTACCCGTGGTGTATCCGTCATCTTCTCCAGCGGTGACACCGGCCCAGGATCAGCCTGCCAGACCAACGACGGCAAGAACACAACTCGCTTCCAGGCCATCTTCCCTGCATCTTGCCCATATGTCACATCCGTTGGCGGCACCTTCAACGTCGAGCCTGAGCGAGCAGTCTACTTTTCCTCGGGCGGATTCTCTGACTTCTGGAAGCGGCCCGCATACCAGGACAAGGCTGTCACCAACTACCTCAAGCGCCTCGGTAGCCAGTGGGACGGTCTCTACAACGCCTCTGGTCGTGGATTTCCGGATGTCGCAGCACAAGGTCTTGGATTCCGCGTCGTCGATAAGGGTCGTACGGTGCCCGTCGGAGGAACCAGTGCATCCGCGCCAGTCTTCGCATCGGTTGTTGCACTGCTTAACAACGCCCGGAAAGCTGCTGGTATGTCTACCATGGGCTTCTTGAACCCCTGGATCTACACGGTGGGCTACCAGGGCCTCAACGACATCGTCGACGGAGGCTCAACGGGCTGCGTGGGTCGTAGTATCTACTCTGGCCTGAAGTCACCGAAAGTACCATACGCATCGTGGAATGCGACGGCTCAGTGGGATCCTGTGACTGGACACGGTACACCGGATTTCGAGAAGCTGCTGCGTCTTGCGACGGGCAGTGGATACGGAACAGGGCGCCGTAGTCTTGCGGGCAAGGTCTAGGCTAAAAAAGAGCTAGATCTTCCAGCAATTTTTTTAGACATTGATAGCATTGCTCAATGGTAGTTTTTTCAAGTTGATGCGAGTATCTAAGTGATGCGTTGTTATGTGCTAACTGTTGTGTCTGCCCAGCGACCGGGCAACCCCAGCATCGCATCTGCTCGAAATGCTGACCCGCAAGCCACTACCGCCACCTCATTGCGGGCCGCAAACCTTCGCGCAACCTCACCTCTTCTCCATCAATACATTTACACACACACACACACATAAACCATCGCAGTGTCGCGCCCTACCCTCGATTCATGCACAAACATTTCCCCGTCTCCACAGCGCCACAAAACGATTCCCTTGCGAGCTTCCCCATCAGGTTAATGCGTCAACCACCTTATCTGCAGCAAGCACCCCAAGCATTGGCTGCGGGCGCTAGGCCTTGCTTGGTTCTTGCGCGGCGAAATGTTACGCTTTGGGATGGGATTGCGATGATCTGTGGACTGGGCGCGGAGGAGGAAGAGGGGGCAGACGTTAAGCAGCACCATGAAAGGAGTATTCTACACCCACCCAAGTCGTGAGCTTCCACGCACTGTAACTGAATTTCGGTGTTTTAATGTCCACCTCTATACGGAAAAGGTACATTCTTGAAGGCGCTGCGTAGAGTGCTGTAACAGAATAATATCAAGATGCGCGGATGCTGCCACCCCGGCGTCAGGCCTCTCTACGGGACGAGTTTGCTGCACGGCACGGCATGCAACGGCGCGCAGGACTTCAGCGCCAAGAAATGATACTCACAAGATTCACTGAAGGAGAAGTGTGCTCCTGGCGAGTTCACGGAAGCCTTTGCAGCCAGTCCACAACAACAACCGTTCTGGCTAATCAGCGGCTCGGTCTAACATGAAGCGATAATTTCCAGTGGCCTGGCTCGCCTTTATCAGTTGCGACCACGAGCGGGTCTCTGGAGGCTTGACTGGCGCGCGGACGACTTGGTTGAGCTTCTTTGCTTAGCTTCGGTCCAGCGACATGGTCGTGTGCCTGAATCGGTCAAATGTCTTGAACTTCCCCGCCTCCCAGTCGACAGCATGCATATGTGTACGTTTGCAGCATCTGTGAGACCACAATCCTGTGTTGACAAACATGAATGACTTCTTGATTATGTTCTACGATACGGAAGGATTTGTGAGGGATGTCCTGGTGGCGACAATCACATTTGTTGCTTTCCAATATGTCCTGCCTAATCGAGCTTGAGGCTATCCGCACTGCCGACTATCACAATCCCTGCATGACAGGGCGAAGAACCGCTCGGGTCTAGTGCTGAGTGACGTCGGTCCTACAGCTCGCGCCACAATTTTCTAGAAGTACTTGAGGACCTAGTTGCCCTCGTAGTTTTACCTCTCACCCGCGACTAGTCAAGCTGAACGACGGTGCCCATCATGCAGCTTCTTTCACTTCTGGCCATTGGTGGCCTTACTGCCAGCGTTGCTGGTAGGAGCATGCAGTCTGTGGGAAAGAGAGAAGAGGCAGCGAGACCGCGCGTTGCTCGTCCTCACCCGTCGCGTAATGTGCAGTCGGTGAAGCGAGAGGAGACTTCGATCATCAAGACCGAGGCTTCTAAGAGTAAGGAACTGCACCTCGAGAAATGTTCATGGCTGACACTGAGTAATAGAATTCATTGTCAATGGCACAGCAGGAGCTATTCCAGGTAAGTTTCCGACCCATGAGATCTGCATAAAACATTACTGACTTCTCGCCAAAGATGTGAACTTTGATATTGGCGAATCCTACGCCGGACTTCTTCCCATCAGCGACAAGGCAAACGATAGTTCCATGTACTTTTGGTTCTTCCCGTCTGACAACAAGGATGCCGACGATGAGATCACAATCTGGTTGAATGGCGGACCTGGATGCTCGTCGCTCGAGGGCTTCTTGCAGGAGAACGGTCCGATCTCGTGGCAGTATGGAAGCGCGCCATTTGCTGTGTACAACCCGTGGAACTGGGCGAACCTTACCAACATGGTCTGGGTCGAACAACCAATAGGCACTGGATTTTCAGCTAACAAGGGAAACACCACCGCCACAAGCCAGGAAGAGACCGCAGAACAATTCCTCGGCTTCTTCAAGAACTTTGTCAAGACTTTCGGTCTGCAGAACCGCAAGGTCTACATCACGGGCGAATCATATGCTGGACGCTACGTGCCGTACATTGCCAATGCCATGGCTGAGAAGAACGACACAGAGAACTTCAATGTCAAGGGCATGATGTTCTATGACCCCAGTGTTGCTGAAGACGTCCTGCTTGAGGATATTCCCGCCGTGCCATTCGTGGACCGATGGGCTGGTCTCTTCAACTTCAACGAGTCCTTCACCCAGCACATCCATGAGGCGGCCGACCGCTGCGGATACACCGACTACATGGAGAAGGCCCTTACATTCCCGCCTACCGGCAAGCTTCCTGAGCCTCCGAATAGCTCCGTAGAAGGATGCGATCTCTGGAGCCAGATCTACTACAATGTCTTCTTCAGCAACCCTTGCTTCGACGTCTACCAAGTAGCTACCACCTGCCCTCTTCTTTGGGACGTCCTAGGCTTCCCCGGCTCCTTCGATTACCTCCCCGCGGGTGAGCAGATCTACTTCAACCGCACCGAAGTTCAAAAGGCTATCAACGCGCCAATCCAGGACTGGGCGGAGTGCAGCTCCGGCGTTTTGGAAACCGACACATCGGCACAGTCATCATACGAGGTGATACCCAAGATGATTGACGCGCTCGATCGCACTGTTATTGTGCACGGCGAACTCGACTTCATCCTGCTGTACAACGGCACCCTCATGGCCATTCAAAATATGACCTGGGGCGGCATGCAGGGTTTCCAAACTGCTCCCAAGGATCCTTTCTTCGTTCCTTATCATGATGATATTAGTTTGACAAGCCTGAGTGCTAAGGGAATCATGGGTACGACGATTACGGAGCGGAAGCTGACGTGGGTCAGCCAGGCGCTTTCGGGGTAAGTTTCAACTCCCAACTACGACGACGCAGCACAATACTAACGATGCGAATTCATATGATACCACAATATGCCGCGTCAAGCGCGTACAGACAGCTCGAAGTCCTACTCGGTCGCATCGACAGCTTGAGCAGCCAAGCGCCTTTCACCACACTTCCCGGTAGTGGAGCCCCGCTGAGCGGCAGCAACAACACAGGCTACAGAAAGCGAGACATCGCAGTCATACCGCAGGATATTAAGAAGTGGTACTAGACCTATGTCCATAATAAGTGGGTGATGCGGGCGCGCAAGGTGGTAACAAAGATCACAGCGCGTGGTGGGAAACAACGACTTCCAAGCTCGATCTAAACACCAGAAAAACCTGCGATGTCTAGATATCAATTTAATGTAACACCATAATTAATTACGGCTCATATGAGTATGCGGCTGTGTTGCAAAGCATCAGTCCTGAGAGGCGCGTCACGAAGCTCGCATGCGCGATCGCACATTTGCGTGCACCACCAAAACCACGACGCGGCGTCTTCGTAAATAGCATCTGGCTCACAAGTTGCAGAAGAAACGAGATGTAATCAATGCAGCCAGGCTGCGATAACAGGCTAACAATACAAGAAGAAAGAAGAGATGGAGTCGCGAATTACTCCAGGCAGACTTTTTTTGTTTTATAAAACAAACTTGAGTGTATTGTCTGCACATAGGATGGGACTACAGTTTTGCATATGAAATCGTAAAGCTGCAAGATTTTGCCGTTTCTGCAACGCGAGAAGGCATTGCGACTACAATTCGGGGTTCTTAACTCCCGCGCACAATGTCTGCATGGGGTACCTTTTGAACAAAGCTAAATCTATTTCAACGTGGGCGGCGGTGCTCGAACATGAAGCAAGTCCTCCAGTCTACCTATGTATATTCAGTATGCATATGCACCAAAGACGGCGTGGCCTTCATTTAGCCCCAGCTGCTACCCACGCCGTCTGATTTCGAAACATTATTAGAAAGTAGCTGTCATATAATGTGCTAGCTGGGAGGCATTCAAAGAATTGTTGTGGCGTCCATTGATTATTATTCAATGACTGGAAGGCTCATTATTTCGGCCGAAACACTGGGAAGTCTGTGAAGTAATATTAGGGCACGTGATCAACGAGGGGCAACCTAACCAGCAACGAGGAGATGGGTTATCAATGAGTACATTAGGAAAGATGCCTTTCAACAAGGAACTGGAGGTGGCCGGGGCATTCGATTGATACACCGCAATATCATCACCCTGCCACGTTCTCTACTTCTCGTCTGCCATCACTACCCAGAACACCTTCATGCCTCTCAGCCTGCTTCTCCGTCACGTCGCTGGCGAAGATCTTCGTGATCGCTTCAATCGTCGTGTTGCCGCCACTAAACACAACTCCAATGTTCCAGCCCTCATCCCCAGCTTCCTTCTCCACCATCTTCCTAAAGTCCTCATTGTACAATATCGTCGCTAATCCCACCACCGCACTCGGTTCCACAAAACACTTCATCCGCTCTAGCACCAACTTCATTGCATCCTTGATATTCTGCTCCGTCACCGCATACAGCCCCTCGACATATTTCTTGTCCGACACAATCTTCCACGTGTGTATCCCAAGTGGAGTCCGAAGACCATCCGCAATCGTGAGCGTCTTGACACTCGTCACGCGCTCACCAGCCTCAACGCCCCTCCTCGCATCATCCCCTCCTTCAAAACTCGGCTCCGCGCCAAACACATGTATCGACGTGGGTTCCAGCGCGATGGCAATACCAGACAACATGCCTCCACCCCCACACGGCGCGATCACCGCATCCAGTCCCTTCTTCCCCAGCCCTTCCTCTGCAGCCAGCAATTCCTCCACCTCCTTCTCAATCTCAATCCCCATCGTGCCCTGGCCAAGCATGATGTCCGGGTGATCGTACGGCGGGACTAATATCGCGCCCGTCTCTCTCTGCACATCAGCAACCATAGCTTCGCGCTCCACACTCGTGCTCCCGCTGAAATGCACATGCGCTTTCTGCGCCTGCGTGCCTGCAATCTTACTCGGCGTGGATATCGTCGGCATCACGATGTGCGCGGGAATAGAGAACGTGCGGGCCGCGAGGGAGAGGGCTTGCGCGTGGTTTCCTACATCATATCAGCTCCCACATCTGACCCATCTTCGTCTTTCTAAGAATATGAAATACCACTGCTATGCGTAACCACCCCCCTCCTCTGTACCTCTTCGACCCCAAACTCCTCAATCAACCTGCCAACAGCATGGAACGCCCCGCGCACTTTAAACGCCCCAATGCGCTGGAAATTCTCGGCCTTGAAAAACAGCCGCACTTTCGGAGTCGCAGGCGTTTGGCCCGCCCATTGCGTGTTTTCTAGCGCTTCAGGCGTCTGGGGTGTCGATGCGAGGGTGGATAGAGTGGTGTTGGTGAGAATCGGCGTGCGATGGATGTGTGATTTGATGATTTCGTGGGCGGCGAGGACGGAGGCGCGAGTTAGGGGGCGGGAGGAGGTGTTTTGAGACATGTTTGTGTAGCTTGAGGCCGACTTATGCGGATTT
>Ga0265780_10005254_pt1 | contig 16441 bp, 12 predicted proteins | sample P1T30metagenome_FD_192432 | JGI IMG/M metagenome (GOLD analysis project Ga0265780, IMG submission 192432) | Plant litter microbial communities from East Loma Ridge, Irvine, California - P1 T30 | ecosystem: Environmental > Terrestrial > Plant litter > Unclassified | place: USA: California... | reverse complement strand
AAAAGGTCAATGCGACGCCGACGGAGCACGGCATCGATCTTCCCTATCCGACGCAGCAGATCCTGTTCCACGACCAGACCGAAACGATGGATGTCGACCGGCGCCGGCAGCGCGAAGGATGGCCGCCGGGGCACGGCGACGTGCCCCGGCCGGCCTGGCGCTGCGGCGGAGAAGAGAGAGCTCCCGCCGGGGGTGCATGAAGCGCCGCACGGCCTGTGCCGGTTTTTTACGACAGGAGGGAATCATGGGAAAATATGGACGCTTCGCCTTGATGATCGGATGTTCGACACTGCTGATGTACGGGCTGATGTACCTGAACACCTACGCCCTGGCGCACGTGCATTTCAGCCAGACGCGTGCCTGGATGGCCTTGCTCATGGGCGCGGCGATGGCGATCGTCATGCTCGGCTTCATGATGGGCATGTATCCGCGCAAGGTCGTGAACGCGGCGATCCTCGCCGGTGCCGCCTTGCTGTTCGCGCTGGCGCTGTGGCTGGTGCGCAGCCAGGCAACCGTGGACGACGCCGCCTACATGCGGGCGATGATCCCCCACCATTCGATCGCCATCATGACCAGCGAGCGCGCCCGCATCGCCGACCCGCGCGTGCGCAAGCTGGCCGATGCGATCATCGCGACGCAACGCAGGGAAATCGCCGAGATGGAGGCGCTCATCGCCGATATCGAGGCGAACGGGCCGCGGCGCTGAGCGCGGAGGTGGGCATTCAGGAAAGGGAAAGCATGATGTGGTTCGACAGCTGGGACAATATCTATCGCGTCATCGTCGTCGGAATCGCGGCGTATACCGGCCTGGTGCTGCTGCTGCGCGCCAGCGGCAACCGCACCCTGTCGAAGATGAATTCCTTCGACCTGGTGGTGACGGTCGCCTTCGGCTCGACCCTTTCCACCATCCTGGTCAACAGCGACGTCAGCCTGGCGATGGGACTGGCCGCGCTGGCATTGCTGGTCGTGCTGCAGCTGGCAATCACTTGGCTGTCGGTGCGCATCGCCTTCGTCAACCGCATCGTCAAGACCAGGCCGACGGTGCTGTTGCGTGAAGGCCGGTTCCGCCACGACGCGCTCAGGCGCGTGCGCGTCACCAGCGACGAGGTCATGGGGGCGGTGCGGCAACACGGCTACGGATCGCTGCATGACATCGACCTGGTCACGCTGGAGAGCGACGGCAGCCTGTCGGTGGTTCCCGCGAGCCAGGCCGGCGACCGGTCCGCCTACGGGCAACTGCGCGACGCGGAGCCATAGTCGGCTGGCTCGCGGCCGCCCGTCAGGTGGTGCAGGGCACGACCCTGCGCACCAGCCTTTCCACACTGAGTCCTTGCACCAGCACCGACAGCACCACGACCACGTAGGTCATCGTCACCAGGACGTTGCGTTCGGGCCCGGCCGGCAGCGACAGGGCCAGTGCGACCGAGATGCCGCCCCGCAGGCCGCCCCAGGTCAATACCTGCCATGCGCCCTGGGGCAGGCCGGAGCGCCGGCCGAGCGCCGCCACCGGCAGGCCGACGCTCAGCAGGCGGGACAGCAGCGTGACGGCCGCGGCCAGCAGGCCCGCCGCCAACAGGGGGGCGGAGAAGGGGAGCACCAGCGCCTCGAAGCCGATCAGCACGAACAGCACCGCGTTGAGCATCGAGTCGAGCAGCTCCCAGAACCCGTCGAGCTGTTCGCGGGTCCGGTCCGACATCGCCTCACGGCGGCCGCGGTTGCCGATCAGGATGCCGGCAGCGACCATCGCGAGCGGCCCGGAAACGCCAAGCACGTGGGCCAGGCTGTATCCGCCAAGGACCGCCGCCACCGTGATCAGGACTTCTTCCTGGTAGCTGTCGATACTCTTGAGCATGAAGTAAGCCAGGCTGCCGAGCGCGGCGCCGTAGAGGATGCCGCCGCCGGCTTCGCGCAGCAGAAGCAGCGAGGTGTCGGCGGCGCCTGGCAGGTGGTGCTCGACCGCGATCGCGGCCATCACGGTGAAGACGACGATGCCGACGCCGTCGTTGAACAGCGACTCGCCCGAGATCACCGTTTCCAGCGTGGCCGGCGCCCCTACCTTGCGCAGCAGCCCGGTCACGGAAATCGGATCGGTAGGCGCGATCAGCGCGCCGAATACCATGCAGAAGGGCAGGGCGAGCGGCAGGCCGGCCAGGGGCAGCAGCCAATACAGGCCGAAGCCGACCAGCAGCGCGGCGGCGACGGTGCCCAGTACCGCCAGCAGTCCCACCTGCCAACGGTAGCGCGCGAGCTGGCGCAGGTCGACGTGCAGGGCGCCGGCGAACAGGAGCAGGCTGAGCATTCCCTCCATCAGGACGTCGGAAAAGTCGATGGCGCCGAACAGCTCGGCGGCATACTGGCGCGGTCGCCCCAGGCCCGCATGGTCGAGCAGGAGCGTCGCCGTGGACAGGGTCAGGGCGGCCGCCATCACGCCGATTGTGGACGGCAGACGCAGGTAGCGTGCGTTGAACCAGGCAATCAGCGCAGTGACGACCAGGAACACCGGGATGAATTCAGGCATGGCGGCTCTTCCGGGCGACGCGGGCGCTTCCGTCCCAGTATTGCGCGTGGCGCCTGCGGACCTGCTCGCGGTCCGGGACGAAATCCAGTACCCGTTCCATCCGCGCCAGCGCCAGGACGGCATGACGGCGCGCGGCGGCGCACATGCCGGGCTCGTCGGAGGTCCCGAGTTCGCCCAGCACACGCTGGACGCGCATGGCCACCTCGACCAGGTGAGCGCCGTCCCGTGCGATGGCGGTGAAGCCGTCATCGAACATGTCGTCCGTCCGCAGTCCAGGCACCGCCACGCGCCGGCACTCCGGCGCATCCGCCTCGGCCGGCCGGTCCCAGGCCGCATACAGGCGGTGCAGGGCGCCGAGCACGGCAATCGCGGTGCCGGGATCGTTGATGGCGGGCGAGAGCGCGCGGCCGCCGATCTCCGCGAGCACCACCAGGCCGAAGCGGGGATCGTCGTCGAACTGGCGCAGCGGGCCGATGGTGAAGGCCTCCTCGATGTCCGCCGGATCCAGCGGCCCGCTGTCGCCGGAATCGGGCAATAGCCAGGCGAGGGGCCGGGAGGGAGAGACCATCGCGCCGGGCAGCACGGCCAGCGTGATGTGCAACTGCCGGCTGGCGGCGATGCGTTCCAGCCGGGCCACGTCCACGCGTTGCAGGTAGCCGATGTGCTTGCCATGGACGGCCAGCCCGGCTGGCTGGCCGGAGGCTGCGACGCCGCCCAGCCAGGGCGTGCGCCGGCGCCTTTCGATCGCCCGCGCGGTAGCCTGTTCGACCTTGGCGATGACGGCGCCCAGGCGACCCAGGCGCGCGATGCTGTCGACCCAGCGGACGAACACCAGGATCACCGCGACCATGGCCAGCAGCGTGAAGACGAACAGGGTGAAGCGTCCGGCCTTGCCGAAATAGTCGTTGGTGGTCGCGCTCAGGGCGACGATGGCGTAGATAAAGGCCCCGACGAAGACGGACAGGGCATTCTGGGACACGTCGTCCGCGACGATCAGCGGAAAGGCGCGTGCCGTCGCCGACTGCCCGGTCGAGGCGTAGGCCGAGACCATCGACGCCACGGCGAAGGTGGCCACGCCCAGCATGCTGGCCGCAATGATCTTCAGCAGGTCCACCACCGACCCCTGGGCGATTTCCGGGACCTTCCAGTCGATCGGCATGGCGTCCGCGAGGTGGGCCAGCAGGACCCCGCCGACCGACAGGATGCAGGCGATCAACGGCTTGACCCAGAGGCGTTCGCGCAAGCGGTTGAAGAAGAATTCGAAACGGTTTCGCATGTCCAGGTCCGGTGCGCTAGGCGAGCGGCAAGTTGTCCTGCCCGCGCGAGCCGAGCGGGCCAGGGTCCAAGCTTGCCAGCCTGCCGTCCAGCCGTCGGTTAGCTGGGGAACCAAAGCGCATCCTTGCCCGTTCAGGCGCGCATCGACTCCGCCGGCGGGTCCGCGCTGTCGGCGGCAAGCCTGATCTCCGGGTTGGCCAGGTGGATGGTCTGGGTCGGGTAGGCGAAGTCGATGCCTTCGTCGGCGAAGCGTTCGAACAGCATGACATTGATGGCCTGCTGGACGTCCATGTAGACCCCGTAGTCCGGCGTCTGGACGATGTACACCACCTCGAAGTCGAGCGAGGAGGCGCCATACGACTTGAAATGGGCGCGGTCGAAGCGCGCCTGCGGCTGGGCCTCGACCGCCTCGCGCAGGATGGCGGGAATGGCCAGCAGCTGCTGTTTGCTGATTTCGTAGGTGACGCCGATCGCGAACACGATGCGGCGGGTCTGCATGCGCTTGTAGTTGCGGATCCGGCCCTGCAGCAAGTCGCTGTTGGAGAACACGACCTGCTCGCCGCCGAGGGCGCGGATGCGGGTGGTCTTCAGGCCGACATACTCGACCGTGCCGGCGATGTCGTCGACCGTGATGAAGTCGCCCACGACGAAGGGCTTGTCGAGCACGATCGAGAGCGAGGAAAACAGGTCGCCGAGGATGTTCTGGATCGCCAGCGCGACGGCGATGCCGCCGATGCCCAGGCTTGCCACGAGCGTGGTGATGTTGACACCGAAGTTGTCCAGGATCATCAGGATGATCACCAGCCAGAGCAGCGTGCGCGCGACGAAAGCCAACGCCGCGGTCGAGGTGGTGCTGGCGGCGTCCTGTTCGCTGCGGCGCAGCCGGTACTGCTGCAGCCAGCCGTGCACGCCGACGTCACCCCAGCGCGCGGCCTGCAGCAGCCCGGCCGCGATCGCCAGGTGCGACAGCAGGGTCTCCGTCTTTGCCGGCAGGCTCAGCCAGTGGGAGCCTGCGAACAGTCCCAGCAGCAGGATGAACACCGGATGCGTGGCGCGCAGGATGCGCGCGGCCAGGTCGTCGAGATAGGTGGCGGTATGGCTGGCAAAGCGCTCGATGCGGCCCACCAGCACCCGTTTGACGGTGTACAGCACGACGCAGACCGCTGCGGCGATGGCTCCGGCGATTGCCCAAGCACCCAGGTCGTTATTCCAGATCAAGTAATCGTTCATGAGTTTCCCTGCGGGTAAGCGTTATGAGCCTTCAGGCTGCCATGGCTTCGCCTTCGGGCGGCGCACAGGCGGCCTCGACAGCGCTAAGGAAGTCCTCGCCCCAGCGCCCGACGTCGTGCTCGCCAGCGCGCCGCGATATCCTGCTGCAGCCTTCCCACCGGCCGCAGGTCGCGGTCGACGATGGTGGCGCCGACGTCGGCGATGATGTAGTCGGGGCTCGGAATAGTGGGATCGCCGAGTAGCGGAAGGATCGATTCGAGCCCGCGTCCGGTAACGAACACGAGCACGGCGCCGGGCGTCGATGCGAACAGTTCGCGAACGTGGCGGCGCGCCCCGGGGCTGCCGGCCAGCAGGGCGCCGTCGAGGTCGGTGGCAAGCAGGAAGCGCTCGGGGTGGGGGGGCGGCCGGGCTGGCCCTCCGGTAGTGCCTGGGTCATCGTCTTCGTCCTTTCAGAGCGATGCGCTCGGCGCCTGGCGGCGCCGACCTGGTAGATGTGCGGCAGGGCGCACAGGGCGAACACAATCAGTGGCGCGCCGTCGGGGTGCAAGCGATTGCCAGGCGAGTCGTGCTCCCGGCAGTGTCGGGAACGTCTGGGCAGCCATTGCCGCGCAGCGAACATTGTGCCAGAAATAACATATTTGTACAAATGAAGATTCTTTTGGGAAATAATATGCGCATACGGCTGACGCTGTTATGATGTGCGCCGCATGCCGGACGAAGTGTCCGCAGATCCAGGGTAAACAGGAACCATGAGCGAAACCGACAAGCTGTTCACACCGCAGTCCGAGGGGCCGGTCGGCCTCTCGAACCGATTCAGCCTGCTGCACGACAAGGCGGATGACGACGTCATCGACAGCAGCCTGCGCGCCGGGGTCGAACTGCGCGGGGCGACGCCCTGGATCCTGATGTTCGCGATCCTGGTGGCCTCGATCGGACTGAACATCAATTCGCCGGCCGTGATCATCGGCGCGATGCTGATCTCGCCGTTGATGGGGCCGATCGTCGGCATTGGCTACGGGATCGGCATCTTCGATTTCCCCCTGATCCGGCGCTCGCTGCTCAACCTGGCGATCGCGGCGGCCATCAGCCTGGCCACCTCGACCCTGTATTTCCTGCTCACGCCGCTCGACGAGGCGCAGTCCGAATTGCTCGCGCGCACCACACCTACCCTGTGGGATGTCCTGATCGCGCTGGCCGGTGGCCTGGCCGGCATCATCGGCATGACCCGGCGCGAAAAATCGAATGTCATCCCCGGGGTGGCGATCGCCACGGCCCTGATGCCGCCACTATGCACGGCGGGTTATGGACTGGCGAACGGCGACTGGGCGGTGTTCGGCGGCGCGTTCTACCTGTTCTCGATCAACTGCGTCTTCATTGCGGTGTCGACGGTGGTCGTCATCGAATACCTGCGCCTGCCGCACCGGAAGTTCGTCGACGGACGGGTCGAACGCCGCGTCAAGCGCACCTTGCTGACCGTGGTGCTGCTGACGGCGCTGCCCAGCATCTACCTGGCGATCCAGCTGGTCGACAACGAGGTGTTCGGCCACCGTGCGCGCCAGTTCGTGCGCCAGGAGTTCGGCGGTGGCGCGACCCATGTCGTCGATACCCAGCTGAGCCCGCTGCAGCGCCGCATCGAACTGACCCTGATCGGGCCACGCATGCCGCAGGCCGCGGTCGAAGCGATCGAGAAGCGCCTGCCCCAGATCGGACTCGAAGGAGCCACGCTGGTGGTGCACCAGGCCGAGGACAGCCGGGTCGACGTGGGCGTCCTGAAGGCCGACATCCTGGCCGAGATCTACCGCGATACGCAGCAGGGCCTGCGCGAGCGCGATGCGACCATCGCCACCCTGCGCGAGCAGCTGGCGCAGCGCGACGCGCGGCGCGATGCCTGGCGCGAGACCGCCGCCGACGTGCGCGCCGAGTTCGTGGCCCAATACCCGGTGTGCGCGGACGCCATGATGGGCATTGCGCTGCGCCCGGCTTCCGGCGCCGCGGGGGCGGCCGAGCTGCCGACGCTCAGCGCGCGCTGCACGCGCACCCTGGCGCAGGCCGAGGTCAAGCGCGCCGAGGCGTGGCTGGCGGCGCGCACCAAGTCGGCCGATGTCCGGCTGCTGCTGGTGTTCCCGGCGCGCCGCCGCTAGCCCCTCAACGGCGTTTGCGTTCGCCGCCCGCGAAGGCTTCGATTTTCTTCGTCGGGCCGGACACGATCAGCAGGTCCGCGGGCAGGATCCGTGTTTCCGGCAGGGCATGCTGGAAATCCTCGTTGGCGCGCTTGACCCCTACCACGGTGACGCCGTAGCGCGAGCGCACGTGGCATTCCGTCAGGCTCTGGTGGTGGGTGCCGGGCGGCGCATGGATCTTGGCGATCGCAAAGCCGTCCTCGAACTCGATGAAGTCCATCATTCTTCCGGTGATCAGGTGCGCCACGCGCGCGCCCATGTCGGCCTCCGGATACACGACATGATGGGCGCCGATGCGCTGGGCGATCTTGCCGTGCTCCGGCGTCCTCGCCTTGACCCAGATATCCTTGATGCCCAGTTCCGTCAGCACCATCAGGGTCATGAGGCTGGCCGACAGGTCCGAACCCATGGCGACGATGGCGTGCGAGAAGTCGGCGACGCCGAGCTGCAGCATCACGCTTTCGTTGGTCGAATCGGCCTGCACGGCGTGGGTCAGGCGGTCGCCCCAGAACTGGACCAGGTCCTCGCGCAGGTCGATGCCCATCACGTCGTGACCGAGCCGGATCAGGGATTGCGCGACCGCGCCACCGAAGCGTCCCAGGCCAATGACCACGACGCTGTCGCTCGCCGAGAAGGCGAACTGTTCTGTAAAAATCCTACCCAACAATTGGATGCTCCTCAGGATAACGGTAAGGCATGCGCCGTTCGCCCAGCACGAGCGAGGCCGCAAGGGTCATGGTGCCGACCCGCCCCATGAACATCAGGAGGGCGAGCAGCATCTGGCCGGCCACCGGCAGGCTTGGGGTGATGCCGGTCGACAGGCCGGCGCTGCCGAAGGCCGCGATGACCTCGAAAATGACTTCGTTGGTCGGCAGGTGGGTCATGCGCAGCAGGACGATGGTTGCGAGCGCCACCACCATGCTGCCGAGCACGAGGACGGTAATTGCCTGGCGCTGGGCAGGCGCACCGACCCGCCGGCCGAAGGCTTCGGTGTCGGGGTGTCCACGCGCTTCCGCGACCACGAGCAGGACCAGCACCGCGACCGTGCCCACCTTGGCGCCGCCAGCGGTGCCGGCGCTTCCTCCGCCGATGAACATCAGGAGATAGTGGACAGCCCAGGTCTCATGCGTCAGGGCGCCGATGTCGACCGTGTTGAAGCCGGCGGTACGGGAGGCCACGGACATGAACATGCTGTTGAGCAGCTTGTCTGCGAGCGAAAAGGACGCGATGGTGCGCGGATTGTCCCACTCGAACAGCAGCACGGCAAGAAAGCCGCCCGCCAGCAGGAAGGCGCTGCCCGCCAGCGTCAGCTTGGTGTGCAGTGACCAGTGGCGTGGATCGCGCCAGCGCTGCCGCAGGTCGTGCAGCACGGGAAAGCCGATGCCGCCGATGACGATCGCCAGCATGACCGGCAGCAGGATCCATATATCGCCGGCATAGCGCATCAGGCTGTCCGCATGGATGGAAAAGCCTGCGTTGGTAAAGGCCGACACGGCGTGGAACAAGCCGCTCCATGCGGCGGCGTCCCAGGCCATCCCATGACCGGCGCGCAGGCGTAGCGTGAGGATCACGGCAAGTGCCAGTTCGCACATGACGGTCACGATGATGACGATCCGGGCCACGTTGCGGACGTCGCCCAGTCCCAGGGTGCGGCTCTCGGTCTGGGTCATGAGACGCGTGCGCAGGCGCGGCGAGCGGTTCACCATCAGCCCGAGCAGGGTGGCGGCGGTCATCAGGCCGACGCCGCCGAGCTGGAACAGGAGCATGATGGCCGACTGGCCGAACGGCGACCAGTAGCTGCCGGTGTCGACGATCCCCATGCCGGTGACGCACACGGCCGAGACGGCGGTGAACAGTGCGACGTGCCAGGGCGCGGCCACCCCGGCGCTGCGCGCCGCCGGCAGCAGCAGGACGAGCGTCCCGAACAGGATGGCGAGCAGGAAGCCGAGCGCGACCGCGCGCGCCGGATGGATGAGCGCCTTCAGGCGCCGCCGCGGCGCGTCCATTCAGCCCGCCCGGTCCTGTTCGAAATCCATGGTGTCGGTATCCGGGTCGTCCGGCAGGGGGGCGCCAAACAGCTTGAGCCAGGCGAAGCCTAGCAGACCGGCTGTCAGGGACGCCGCCAGGATCGCCATCTTCGAGGCATTGATGACGCCCGGCTGGCCGGCGAAGGCGAGGTTGGTAATAAAGATCGACATCGTGAAGCCGATGCCGCCCAGCAGGCCGGCGCCGGCGACGTGGCGCCAGGCGAGGTCCAGCGGCAGCCGGCACAGCCCGGTCCAGACAGCGATCACGCTGAACAGGACGATGCCGAGCGGCTTGCCGGCAATTAGTCCGAGCAGGATGCCCAGGCTGTTGGCCGACTGCAGCTCGCCCATCCAGCCGGCGCCTATGACGATGCCGGTGTTGGCCAGCGCGAAGATCGGCAGGATGAGAAAGGCGACCGGCTTGTGCAGCGCGTGCTCGAGACGGTGCGAAGGAGACGCCGCGTCGTCCTCGCGCGAGGAATAGGGGATGGCGAAGGCCAGCAGGACGCCGGCGATAGTGGCGTGGACCCCCGACTTGAGCATCAGGAACCACATCAGCGTCCCGCCCAGCAGGTAGGGCCAGAGCGCCAGGATACGCAGGCGGCGGTTCATCAGCAGCAGGAGAGCGAACACGGCGAAGGCGCCGAGCAGGTAGGCGAAGGCCAGTTCCGCAGTGTAGAACAGGGCGATGACGATGATCGCGCCGAGATCGTCCATCACGGCCAGCGCGGTCAGGAAGATCTTGAGCGAGGCCGGCACCTGCCTGCCGAGCAGGGCCAGCACCCCAAGGGCGAACGCGATGTCGGTCGCCATCGGGATGCCCATGCCGGCCTGGGTCGGGCCGCCGCCGTTGAGCATGAAGTGGATCAAGGCGGGCGCCGCGATCCCGCCGGCGGCCGCGAAGATCGGCAGCAAGGCATTGCGCAGGTCGGACAGCTCGCCGTTCTGGAGCTCGCGCTCGAGTTCGAGGCCGATCAGCAGGAAGAAGATCGCCATCAACGCGTCGTTGATCCACAGCTCGACGCTCAGGCCACCCACGGTGTGGTGCCAGAACGCAAGGTAGGCGGCGCCCCAGGCGGAATTCGCAAGCAGCAGCGACACGACGGTACACAGGATCAGCACCACGCCACCGGCCTTCCCCGATTGGGCGAATTCCTTGAACGATAGCGAGAGGCGTTTTTCAATGCGCATGGATATCCTTTTCGAGTGTCAGGGATGGCTGAACGTATGACGGGCGTCGCCGGCGGCAAGCTGACGGGAGGCGGGCCGGACGGGAGTGGGACAGGATGCAGGCTTGCATGGGCGGCGTACGTGGCTCATCCGCGTGGCGGCCCGACCATCGCTCTGCCTGTCATACCTGGCGGCATGATCACCCTTGATATTGCCAGGATATCATCGAACGACGCAAACCGGTGGTGCTCACCAGAAGCACGCGCGCTTCGGCCAAAAAAACATTTGTGCAAATGTAGCGGTAAAATATTGTCTTTGCCAGAGACTGCATGCATGCCGCCCGAAATCACCCAGCACGACGTCCGCAGCGCATTCAAGCGCGAAATCACTTCCCCCCGCCTATGGCAGACCCGCATCGTCGTTGTCAGCCTGGCGGCGGTAGCCGGGCTGGTCGTGGTCGGGTTCACCTGGCTTGCCGAGAGCGCGTTCGCGTTGTTCCTGCGTGTCGGCGAAGCCTCGCGCTGGGCGCCGCTCCTTTGGACGCCGTTGTGCTGCGCGGCCGTCGTGTGGCTGACTCGGCGCTACGCGCGCGCCGCGGCCGGCTCCGGCATCCCGCAAGTGATGGCGGCGCTGAATCCGGTATTGTCCGGCGGGCGGCGGCCGCAGCTGGTATCCCTGCGCCTGAGCCTGTCGAAAATCATGCTGACTTCCGCCAGCCTGCTGGGCGGCATGTCGGCCGGGCGCGAAGGACCCTCGGTCCAGATCGCGGCGGGTGTCATGCTGCTGGCGCGCCGCTGGCTGCCGCGCCATAGCGGCATCACAGCGCACTCCCTGCTCGTGACCGGCGGCGCGGCCGGCATCGCCGCGGCGTTCAATACTCCGTTGGCCGGCGTGATGTTCGCGATCGAAGAACTGTCGCGGGCGCCGGAGCAGCGCAACAGCGGCCTGCTGGTGGCGGGCATCGTGCTGGCCGGACTGATGGCAGTGTCGGTCTATGGCAACGGCACCCACTTCGGTGTGATCCGCCCCGGCCCGATCGGCCTGCCGCTCCTGCTGCCGGGTTTGCTGGTGGCGCTGGCCTGCGGCCTGGCGGGCGGCCTGTTTGCGCGCCTGCTGGTGAGCTGCCTGGGCGGCCGTTCGGCCGATCTGCCGACCCGCTGGCGGGCGCGACATCCCATCCGGTTCGCCGCCGGATGCGGGCTGGCTGTGGCCGCGATCGGCATTGTCAGCGGCGGTGCGACTTTTGGCAGCGGCAACGAGACGACCCATGCCCTGCTGAACAACGAGGCCAGCCTGCCGGCAGCCTACGTGCTCTTCAAGTTCGTCGCCACCTGGCTGACGGCCTGGTCGGGCGTGCCTGCGGGTATTTTTGCGCCATCGCTGTCGATTGGCGCCGCCCTGGGCCACGATATCGCGCAGCTGACCGGCTATCCACACGGCGCGGCCCTCATCGCCCTGGGCATGGTCGGCTTCCTCGCCGCCGCCACGCAGGCGCCGCTGACGGCCTTCATCATCGTCATGGAGATGGTGGATGGCCACAGCATGGTACTCAGCCTGATGGCATGCGCGCTGGTGGCGAGCACCCTGTCGCGCATCCTCAGTCCACCCCTGTACGGGGCACTTGCCAAGATCCAACTACCGCCTCGGACAGCGCGTGCTCAGGAAGCGGCTGTCCCGTGAGCGCCCATGGGAGGCCGGATTTCGTACACTGCAGATACGGCCAGGAGATATCGATGAATGCTTATTGCAGGAAAGGGTGGGGCCGGGTGTCCCTGCTGCTGTTACGCGCTGTCGTGGCCGGTCCCATGCCGGTGGCGTCCCTGTACGCCGCCGCCGGCGAGCCGACCGCATCACCGCTCACGATCGGAGGCGCGGTCCGCTTCAACTACGTCCACAAGAGCTGGCAGGAGGCGTATCGAAGCGGCTTCTTCGGCCTGGACACGGCGCGCCTCGACGTCAACTACGACGACGGGCGCCTGATCGGCTCGGCACAGTACAGGTACAACAATTTCCCCAAGGGGCAGGGCGGATACCGGCAGCATTTTCTCCACCACGGATGGGGCGGGCTGCGTTTCGCCGACGGTGGCGAACTGCACATCGGCCTGGACCGGAATCCCTTCGGTCTCCAGCCCCTGGCCTCGAACAATTTCTATGAATCGATCGCCTTCTATGTCGGGCTGGAAGACAAGTACGACCTGGGCCTGACCTATGCGAGCCGCCCCGGGCCCATTGACTGGCAGCTGGCATTCTTCCCGCGTGACGGCGGCTCCTACGGCGGTTCATCCAATACGGCGGACGCGTCTAACCGCTATTCCTACAACATCGTGCCGGACGACGACAGGCAGGGCTACGGGACAGGCCAGACGGACCGCGAGCGCGACACCCTGGTGGGACGGGTTGCGTGGCATGGCGATCCGGACAAGCGCCACGAGTTCGGGCTGTCGGGACTGATCGGGCACATCGACAACGGCCGCGGCAGCGAGACACCACGCCGCGCCATGGCCCTGCACTACCGGGTGACGTTCGGCCGCATCGAGCTGATGCTGCAAGGACTGCGTTACCGCTACCGCACCGCGCATGCCGCCGACCAGACCTACGGCGGCGTGGATGCCAACAGCTTCGTCATGCTCGGCGGCTTCGGGTATCCATTCCCGGTGGCGTCGGCAGGCGATATCCGGATCGTCAACATCAGCTACCGGCTTCCCGGCAGGCTCGGCGCTTTCCAGGACTTCAAGCTCTACAACGACTATTCCGACCTGCGCAAGCGAAGCGGCCCCTACAGCGTTTCCGTGCAAAATGTGAGCGGATTGAGTTTCTCCGCCGGGAAGTGGATCTTCTACGCCGACTTCATGTTCGGCAAGCATCATCCTTACCTGTCGCCCGATCTCGGCGGACTGGCCGCGGCCTCGGCGGAACACAAGGGTTTCACGCGCCGGATCAACCTGCAGGCCGGCTACTACTTTTGAGGACAAACCTCGACATACTCCTAATCAAAGGTGCGAACCATGTCTTCTTCAATGCCTGAAGCGGCCAAGTCCGGCACACGCCGTTCGTGGATACAGGTGAATCCCCCGGTGTTCGGCGTGTCCGCCTTGCTGATCCTGGCGTTCGCGGCCGCTGCCGCCCTGTTCCCGCAACGCGTCGGCAGCGCCTTCGATGCGCTCCAGACCGGCATCGTGCGCGACTTCGGCTGGTTCTACATCGTGGCCGTCGCTTTCTTCCTGCTCTTCGTGATCTTCCTCATGATGAGCCGCTATGGCGACGTCAAGCTCGGACCCGACGACAGCGAGCCGGAGTACAGCTACCTGTCCTGGTTCGCCATGCTGTTCAGCGCCGGCATGGGCATCGGCCTGCTGTTCTTCGGTGTCGCCGAACCGATCCAGCATTATGCGATGCCGCCCGTTGGCGAGGGACGCACGGTCGAGTCGGCCCGCCAGGCAATGGTGCTGACCTTCTTCCACTGGGGCTTGCATGCCTGGGCGATCTACATCGTGGTCGGCCTCGCGCTGGCCTACTTCGCTTTCCGCCGCGGCCTGCCGCTGACGCTCAGGTCGAGCCTGTTTCCCTTGATCGGCAACCGGATCCATGGCCCCATCGGCCACGCCATCGACATTTTCGCCGTGCTCGGCACCATGTTCGGCGTCGCGACCTCGCTCGGCTTCGGCGTATTGCAGGTCAATGCGGGCTTCGCCCACCTGTTCGGTCTGCCCGTCACGCCGCAGGTCCAGATCCTTCTGATCGTGGCCATTACCGGCCTGGCCACGCTATCGGCGGGCACGGGCCTCAACAAGGGGGTGAAGCGCTTGTCCGAGCTGAACATCATCCTCGCGATCGCGCTGCTGCTGTTCGTCCTGGCTGCCGGCTCGACGGTCTTCCTGCTCGAAGCCTATGTGCAGAATATCGGCACCTACCTGGGTGCCGTGGTGCAGCGCACCTTCCGGATGTACGCCTACGAACCCAATGTATGGCTCGGCAAATGGACGCTGTTCTACTGGGGCTGGTGGATTTCCTGGTCGCCGTTCGTCGGCATGTTCATCGCGCGCATCTCGCGCGGCCGCACCATCCGCGAGTTCGTCGGAGGCGTGCTGCTGGTGCCGGTGCTGTTCACTTTCCTGTGGATGACCGTATTCGGCAACACCTCCATCGCGCTCGACCTGGGCGGTGTCGCGCCGATCGTGCAGACGGTGGCCGACAATCTGCCGGTGGCCCTGTTCGAAGTGCTGGAGCGGCTGCCGTTCTCGCTGGTCACCTCCGGGATCGCGACGCTGCTCGTCATCACCTTCTTCGTGACTTCGGCGGATTCGGGCGCGCTGGTCATCGACATGATCACGTCGGGCGCCGCGCCCAACCCGCCGGTCTGGCAGCGGATCTTCTGGGCCGCCTGTGCCGGCCTCGTCGCGGCAGTCCTGCTCCTGGCCGGAGGCCTGCAGGCGCTGCAGACCGCAGCACTGGCCAGCGCGCTGCCGTTTGCGGCGATCATGATATTCATCTGCTATGGCCTGTTGCGTGCGCTGCAAACGGAGTCCAAGAATGCACCGATCGACCTGTCCAGTACTTCCGACACCACCCCCGATGTGGAGCTGAGTTGGCAACAGCGTCTGGCGAGCATCGCCAGCTTCTACGACAAGCGCGAAATCGGCGCCTTTCTCGAGGGAACGGTGCGCCCGGCGCTTGATGCGGTGGCGGCCCAGTTCCGGGAGAACGGGCTGGCGCCGAATCTGATCGCGAGGGATGATCGGTTCGGGCTGGAGGTACCGCACGGCGATCGTCAAGTGTTCCGCTATGTGATTCGCGCACGCAGTTTTCGGGCGCCGAGTTTTGCGTGGACCGAGACCGAGGCAAGAGATGCGGACAGTCGTCATTATCGGGCTATGGCATCCGGATTGGATGGCGACCAGCAACATGATGTGACCGGATATACAGGGGAGCAGCTGATCAACGACCTTCTGAAACGCTATGCGCAGTTCCGGCATGCGCGGCGCTTGCCCTGAGACCGCCCGGCATCGGTCTACCGAGCCCGTTTCGTCGAATCAAGGTAGATGAGAAGCGCCAGCTGTGTGTGCTCGAGATCCGGTTGCACGGAAGCTAGTTAGCCTTGCAATTGAGTGCGCAAATGGACGCTATACCGTATGCCTTGGAGGATCGCAGGCGTACTCTTCGTATTGGCGTACTGGAAGCAGCGGCCACAGAGGTGCGTAAAGAGGTTTTCATGCAAGCGAATGATTTGATTGATGAGAGACGGCCTGCAAAGCCGTCTAGACGGGTTCGACTCCCGTCCTCGCCTCCAGATCTTCTTGCATGGGCCCCACTTGGGGCCCTTTTGTTATGTGCGCTTGCATTGACCCTACAGGCCGCGCTCGGATATCGACTAAGCAAACAAGAAAAATGATTTTGCTTGAGGCGCCGCACAGACTGGTGGAGCAGCCAGCCTAAGATGGGTCCTGGCGAGGTAGCAAAGAGGTTATGCAGCGGCCTGCAACGCCGCCGAGACAGGTTCGATTCCTGTCCTCGCCTTCAGGATTTCTCATGTCCAAAACGGGCATATTTCCAAATCAGAAATGACTTAATCGCCGGCATAAGCCGGCGATTTGCTTTGGGAATTGGCAGTTGATTAGGACGCAAAGGCTCGCGAATGGCGATCAATCGTTGATCCGTAACAGGCGGACCCGGCAAGGGGATACCGGGCGTCGACGCCTCAAGGCTGTCCTCGACCACGTTCACCATGTTTGTCCACTGGCGCGGGACGGCGTTCCTTGTCTACGAAGTTGACGTCTCCAAGTATAAAGGGTCTGTTCCGTGATCCCGCTCTCGCGGGCCAGCTCCGACACCAGCCGGTTCTGTGGCGGCATCATTTGCCGCAATAGCGCTTCTTTTCGTTCTGCTGAATACTGTCCCACACATTCTCTCTTGCCCGCCCCCGCTACAGTTTTACTTCCTCAGGTGACGCGACAACTATTCTGACACCCGGGGCCGGGCGCAGGGTGCGCACGAAGGCGCGCAAGTGACTCATGCCGCCCTGGTAGCCGCGTGCGGCGATCTCG
>Ga0265780_10005252_pt1 | contig 16444 bp, 9 predicted proteins | sample P1T30metagenome_FD_192432 | JGI IMG/M metagenome (GOLD analysis project Ga0265780, IMG submission 192432) | Plant litter microbial communities from East Loma Ridge, Irvine, California - P1 T30 | ecosystem: Environmental > Terrestrial > Plant litter > Unclassified | place: USA: California... | reverse complement strand
GGTCTATCGCGAATGGTTTACTCTCTACGTCACTGCAGCTGGCACGGCTCTCGCATATGCGAGTGGTGCTCTGCCGCAATGGGTTGAGGAAAAGCTCGGTGTGGGTAAGCTGAAGCGCGACCAATGCTTTATCCTGACAGAGGGCAATGGCGCGCACGATGCACTCCTCATCCTGGGATGCAAGGATAGTGTAGACTTGGAGCGCCTGGCAGGGCCGCAACGAAGTTTGCGTCATCCGTGGACGACCCGCGTTTTCACAATAGTGCTTGCTATTCTCTGGATCGCCCTGCTACTCAGCGTTGGAGGCTGGTCTGAGCATACCTGGTTCATCGTAGGCGTCGGCATGGTCGGCATGTTGCACAACTTTGCAATTGCTGGGGCGAGCCGCAAACCAGGGACTTTTGGCATCGATCTTGAGTACAGGTCCACGTTTGTGGACCGTAAGGTGATGGAAGTCTTGCGAGCCGTGGAAGAGTCGTACCCGAGAGCTGGCGCGGCCATGGTGCCAATCTTCTTTCCGGGCAGACTTTACCCACGAGAGCGATTACTATGGGAGTATGCAGAGCGGCGCGCCATGGCCTTTGAAACTGATCAGGCGAGGACCGGTCCCAACATAGGTCTCTGGCGCATGCCTCCGCTGCAATCACCACTAGGAAAGGGTGACGACAGCGACATCGTACAAGCTGGCTTTCATAATCAGACTCACATCGATACCAGGCCTCCACCCACGCAAGTGCCAGTTGCCAGTGTAGGAGCCAGAGCAGGCCAGACCTACAATCCGGCTTGATTCGTTCAGCTCGTAATAGCAAATAAACCAAACTCCCAAAGCTTTCTAAGTGACACAGATCTTTTGCACGCACCATGTCCCATTTGCATCCACGACGACCATGGAGCTCCCTTCAAACATGACAGTCTTCTTTGTCTTGCTCCATTCGCCCACTTGCAATCTTTCAACCAGTACTCTCCCGACGTACTGAGCCTTTGTGACATTGCCATCTCCATCTTGCGATATCTCCTGGCCGGCTGCTGAATCTTTCTCGCGTAAGAGTGCAACCCCAGTCAATTTCTGGCCCTGTTCCGGAAATGTGTTGTGTTCACTGTGGAGCAGGACTGTGTCGAACCTCCGGGGCTCCAGTGCAGTCGCCCACGATTCGAAGCAGAAAATCCTCACAAGTGCACTTGAAGTCAAGTCGTTGGCCTGATCTCTGCTGCCTCCTCTGCCACCTCCCACCCACACATTCGAGACTGCGCCCCTGCCGCTCGCACTTCCCTTGACAGAGTCGCTTAGTGATATCATGGAGTACTCGGCAACGAGCCCGGATGCTGTACATTCGCACTTTGCGCCCGCGACCTCTGTATCTAGTCTTGTTTGAGAGGGCCACATCATCGTCCGCGGAGCCCACCGGAACCCGGGCGTGTGGAGTTTGGGGCCGTCCAGGAATGGGATGTTGAACGGTAGCCACCGTAGGCTCAGCCAGAATTGCCTAGTCCGGTCGTCGCCCTCTGCGCGTAGTATGAGCTCTGTGTCGAGGTTCAAGATGCCGGAGACGCTTAGGAATTCCCCTTGAGAGGCATTAGTCAGCCTATAACGAAATGCGTGGTAGACGTGCCCGATGTTGACAAAGTCTGGCGGAGTGCGTAGCCGGAACAACTCGGACGCAAGGCTCTGCCAGACCAAGCTAACAGTGCGCCGCGCTGTGGGCTGGGTGGTCGTGAGGTAATGATGGAAACCGTCTTGAAGCCTGAAGACCAACTTCTTCGCAAGGACAGCCTCTTCGTACGTCCACATCCTCTGCATCCATGCTGACAGATAGATGTGAGCGTACAAGACCTCGGTGGAAGCGAATGTGGTGCACTGTGCGATTGTGGCGTCGAGCACGAGCACCGCCGATGCGTTGCGATAGACGTGCTTGATGCCAACCAAAGCCTTCATGTAAGCATGCTCGTCGACCTCCGGCCCTGGGATGCAAAGGGAATCGATCCAGAATCGCACCCTGCTGACAGACGGCAGCAGCTCTTGACAAAGCCGTTGCAGGCGAGTCACTTGGCATTCGTTCAGCCCACGCTCTGCCTTCCCTCCAAGCCCGTCGGCCCAGACGTGAGAGATGGCGACGTAGACCTCCGAATCTTCCTTTGGTGTTGTACTGATGGCCAAGCGCGCCTCGGAACCCTCTGCGTGCGATTCCAATAGCGGAATGTGGTCTGCCTTGAGTGCGTCGACAACGTACGCTATGTCCGGCATGACTTTAGAGCAGTCTCCATCTCGACAGACGTGTGCTTGTTGGTAGGCGTCTTCGTCGACATTGTTCCTTGCACAGGCTTTACGTGTGCACGTCTGATGACCCGTGGGATCTTGCCTCATTTGTACAGTAATGATCCAGTCTACTGTGGATTGGTTCAGGGTATCTTCGAGCATTCGGATCTGGAAAGGACACCATCCGAGACTGCCGAGAAAAAGCCTCCTCGCTTCCACCAACTTGAAAGGGTAGAGGTAGCTCAACGTCCCATTTGTCGGCGCGTTGGGAAGAGCGAACAGTCTCGCCTGCTCAACAGCCTCCGCGAGTCGTACGATCGCAGGAATCGTCGCTTCGAGCTTGCCCATGAATCCAGGATATCGAATCTCCAGCTGGGGTCGGAAGCTAGGGTGGCTCCAATCTACAAACCTAGCCAGCCAGGTTTGTAGATGTTTCAGTTCCGTTTGGATCCTTGCACTTGCCGAGAGCTTCTCTTCTGCGGAAGCCAAGCGGAGAGAAAAGACCAGTGCCTGCAGACACAAGTGCAGATTTCTCGTGTACAAACACTGTTTGCCATCTTCGGCTTGACGGACCAGATATGACACTCTGACTTTTTTGTGCAGAATGCTAGCCAACAGCCCGTGGAAACACCACGCTTGGACCAATGCAGCGACTTGTTCTCCAATCTCCGAGCCTGTGGCAGTCTTCCCTTCTTTATACGACTCTTCTAGAGTGGCGTTCCAGAGGTGCTCTTGATCGAAGTCTGCAGCGGTAGGATACTCCAGGAACGAACAAAGCGGCATTACATCGTGGTCGAAATTCATCCATACTGTCCGTGGTTCGACGAAGCTCGGAGGTTGGTGGCCGCATTCCCAGTCGGTCCACAGCACGTCGGTGCCGAATGCGAATTTGACTTCGTCAGGTGCTTCTACTTCGTGCAACAAGTGCTCCATCTCTGCATTGTGGCGGCGTACGGCGTACGAACGGCTGTAGTGGTGCTATCTGGACGGTGACGGGAGCGATGGTCTGGGGCCTGCCCGCTGACACTTCGTGTAGTATCAGGTACACATCATATGTCCAGATGCTTCCTATCGCGATTGGGCTGCTAAGCGAGCACGCACGACGATTCGTTTCAGTCGTGTCGCCTCTACCGATGTGAAAGGATTTGGCGATGACTTACAACCGATCTTCATGAAGCGACAGGGGATGAGGGCGAGTGAAACGCTCCTGAGATTCTCATTCCAGCTCAATCGTCTGCAACACGAATCCCGCTAGCAGACTGCTGTACTCGTGATGGCGAAACTCAAAAAACCCAATGCGAGTATACTTATCATCCTTGACTAGAGAAATGACAATGCCACGGAGTGAAAACTGCAGGCCTCTCAGTACATCATCCTTGTCTGGTCTACCATCGGCTCTCGTGTCTTCTGCGGCGCCAGTCAAAACGAGCAAAGAAAATCCCCTGTCACCAGTCAGTGAATCCACAATGCTGTCGGGCCAGAAGTCGACAAAGGATCTGGAAATATGCTGCTCAGCCACCGTGGGAAAACAATCCATTTCCAATCGCAGCATCTGGCCGAACTCCTCGTGGAATGTCGTCACCCATGTCCCTTGCACAAATTTGATCATCGCGCGGAGCCTGATAGAACCTCCAACAACCCCCCCGAAAGGTTTCCCATAAGACTTGAGTGTGACTGTTCGTTTGTGGATCACGGGCTTGACCATTGTGGCTATGCTGTCTTGAAGGCCAAGCCTGGCGACTTCCAAGCTGCCCTCCTCTCTCTCAGGAACGTCGTATTCCACTTTTCCATCGATCGCAGCCCAACTCCAACTTGGTGCCCTGTATTCACGAGGACGTGGTCGTAGAGGGTCACTCGTCAATCCGACGAGTCTTCGCCAAAGAAGACCGAAGACAATGTACCCGTCCCAGAGGCCGGCAAGATACTCGGCCTCGAGGATCTGCTGGTATTTTTTGGCAATGCCTCCGATCGCCCGTAGCTTGTCGAAAGGCTTGGTCAGTTCACGGCAGGTGTACCATTCAATGTTCTTGGTCCATTCTGTGTGGACACACCACGCGAGTACGTCTCTAGAACGCTTGCTGTGGTTTGGGCGGAGAATGTCAACCGGAAGTCGCATGTCGGCTCCCATGTTTGTAATCTCGCCCGAATCGGCGAGCGATACTCTATCACACTCCCAAGAGATGCGATCGGCGAAATATATGAGCTTTCTGGGCGAGAGTAATCGCTCTTCCAGTGTCCAGGCACGTAAGTTTATTGCCTGATCTTCCATTCGGATAATGCCGTCGCCGTCGCCCTGTAAGGCATACAACGTGCCAGTTGTCCCGTCGTCCATATCGTAGGGCAATTTGAAAGCTATATCCCCATCAGGTGGGGGCATGGAGAGAAATCCATGAGACGCATCCTTGCCAGAGGCTGCAACAAGTGTGACGGATGCGTTCTCGAATGTGGACATCAGGTTGGAGATTTGGAGGTCCTTGTCGTCGTCCGAGTCCTGTATGATGCACAGGGCATCGACCCAAAGATATCGGAAACCTAGTGCTGCAGTGCTGGTGATGGCATCTTGTATAGTTTGCGCACATCTTTCAACGGGGAGCGCGTCACAGTGTTGTTCGTAGTTGCTTTGTTTGGTTGTAAGCGGATTCCTGGACTCTGGACCCCAGCAGTAGCTAAGAGCTACATATCGAGACTGTTGCTTTCGCGGTTCGACTAGCCTTGCCTCCAAAACACCACTAGATGGGCGAGAAATCTCTAACACGCGTGAAGGCAACTCAGTGTCTGCGGAGGGCCCACACCTGTTTCTCGCGCTCTTGTGATGTGAGTCGCAGGTTTTGATCCACTCTTGGGCTTGTAAATGCATTGCCTTGCCAGACTTCTCGGGCCTTGATCTTCGATTTGTGGTGAGTTTCGCAGCCGGATCATCTACAAGGTGGTCAGCTTTCACGATGACCAGCGATGGTGGACTGGAGGGGCCTATGGCTCTGTTTTCCATTGCAAGATCTTACCGGCATAAGTGAAAATCCTGAACCATTGGCCACTAACCATCAGTCTGGTGAGATCACTGCAACCCTCCATACTACCATCTTTCCCGATCCAATTGTGGGAAATCACAGCGGCATTCGAGCTTTCTGTAGAGCCGACTGTCATCGTGCCTAAATGTAACTTACAAAGCGCGCAACCTCTCATGGCTGAACTCTGCAGGTCTCTGAGCAACACTTCCCACTCATCGGGTTCTACTCTTTGGTCGTCTTCATGATGAGACTCGGTTCCCCTAAGTCGCGACAGGCAGTCATCACAAGCTGAGGGTATCTCCATGCTCTCAAGTGGGATGAGTTGAGATCAAAGGGATAGTGAGGCTGATGTAGGCATGTCTCCAGGCAGGCAGAGATTCACATGGTGATTGGCGAACGTACTGCGCTGATTCGGATGGCCAGCACAGATGTTCACATAGGTGATGTTACGGTTGACAAGACCAGGAGACGACGAAGGGATGTGATGGCTTCAATCTTGCACTCGCATCGTCTTGGCGCGACCCCGCGTAACCCAAAGGCGGCGGTGTTTGCCTGGCGATGACGAACTAGGATGTTTCGTCTTCTCAACTGTGAAGCTCCAGTCTTCAATCCAAGTAATACACGACCTTCAACATCAAAGTACTTCCCATGGGACTCAGGATGGACGATATTCACGCGCCTACAATCGCCTCCGGGCCGACCTCACAGCCAACCACCAACGGCACATCCAAGAAGCAGACGCTACAAGAGCTGAGCGCTCAGAAAGAGAACCTAGAAGCAGAGCTCTCAGCCTTGAGCTCAGTCCTCGACTCTGTAAGTTCCTGCTGCAACAAAGAATACTTCGTTCGTACCTCGCTAACGCGGTCCCCCAGCATGGCGTGAACATGAACACTGGCCTCACCACGTTCGACGGCTTCCCTCGCGCAGACATCGATGTCGCACAGATCCGCACAACAAGAGCAAGGATAATACGGCTGAAGAATGATCACAAGGCGTTGATGGCAAAGTTGGAGGAGGCGGTCCATGAGCATTTTGCGGCTGGGAAGAGCGCCGAGTCGTTGCCTGCAGCAAACACTACACGCAGTGTCGCGGGGCCGTCATCTGAACCTGCTGCAGGGAATGCGCAGTCTTTCACATCAGCGATTGAGCCGCCTTTCGCCAAAGTCAACACCGTGGTCGCAAATAGTCCCGCAGACACCGCGGGCATGAAGGCTGGCGACAGAGTGACAAGGTTCGGCTACGTTGACTGGACGAATCATGAGCGGCTGGGAAAAGTTGCGCAAGTAGTGCAGAACAACGAGAATCAGACGATACTGGTGAAGGTGCTGCGAGAAGGGCAGATGGTCCAACTGGAATTGACACCTCGGCGTGATTGGGGCGGCAGAGGCTTGCTTGGGTGTCATCTGGTGCCTGTTTGAACAGCCGTCAAGCAGGAAGCTGGCTTTGATGCAGCAGCTCCGGACAAGAAGAGAATGAAGAACGTGCCAAAGTGCAGAGCAAGGAAAAGCGATCACGGATCGAGAAGACAGTCATCATGATTGCGTCGTTTTGCTCTCAAAAAGCTGTAAGATCGCAAAAACGCAACAAGGCTGCAATCTGATGATCTGATCCGCTCACTCAAACGCCGCGATCGCGAGCAACAGCCGCGGAAAGAAGCGCGTTATGGGCGTGTCTCGCTCGGATCTTTAGATAGAACCGGCAGATAGGCACGAAGAAAGACCGTTGCGCCGTGGGCAGCAAGGAGGCCCAGCTCAGTTCAGCTTCGTGTTCGGCTCAACTACAGAAAACCACTAGAAACCAAGGAACCTTGGGATTGCCCTGCAGCTTCCCCACAGTGTGGAGAGTCTCGGAATCGAAAGAGATACAGGGGAAAAAAAGTGTAATTGACCGATATCTTATATCGCGAACGATGAATGATTGAGACGTCTGTCGATCGGTAGTTGTTGCTGTTGTGTTCGTGGCACATGCTTAACTTGTGACCGGAACCTTTACAAGTTGAACTGCTGTCACGAAGTTCAACATGGATATCTCCAGTAAATCAACTCACAGTTCGGTGCGCGTATAAAAGTTCTGCCGCTGGACGTGGAGATGAGAAGTGGAATGAGACATATGTACGCCCCGTAGACCGGTTCGGTTCGGTAGGAAGGAGTCTTTGTCTTTGCTGCGATGTCGGTAATTTCGGTCGGTGAAGGACTGGATAGACGGTGTATGGGCGTGCTGGATACCTCGTGATCTACCTGGTCGATCGACGGCAAGGGTAAAGGATACACCGTGGATGATAGAAGGACTGCGTTGTTCTTTTCTGTATGGTCTTCATGGTGGTGGTAGGGTAGGACTGGCAGAACAGCAGGTTGCGAGACTCACCGACTACTCGAGACCCTGCATGGTATCGTACGTCGCCTCTTCGATTTGCTATGAAGTAGTGCCAGCTCACACTCACGTGGACTCGTCGTGGGTAGTACAGCATGTGTGAGGTCGTTCATATACATGTATACTTTCATGGAAGTCGAGCTGAGGCAGAGGAAGCGTATGATCGGATACCTGTCACTTTCGGAGGCGGGACAAGAAGGGTCTCTCTATCGGCGGCAACCCTAATTTTCCATGCAGAGAGCCGATAGAGTCCTGTAGTGCGATAATCCGAGACGAACTACATGCAGGACAATCAGTGGTAAGACTCGACTGATATTACTGATGCTGCTGCTGCTGCTGCCTACCACAGCTCGCGAGAGGCTGCCTCTCTTCTCCCGTCCAAGCAACGTATTCATGGCACAGTAATCGCGTGGTCGGCACGCAGCTGTGTCGCCACTACTCGGAACAGCTCGGCGCGGTAAAGACAGACCACGGCGAGTCGCGAGTCACGAGGACTGCGGTCTGCATGTAAGTGAACTCGCTAGTGGGCACGGCCAATTACAGGGTCCCGCTGTGCCGTGCACTTCCCTCCAAGGCTCTCTTCTGTGCTGGTGGTGGTGTTTTACAGGGCTTCCAACTGTGGACTAGCAACTGTTAGCAACCTTCCGCGCGCGCTGCCCTCTCCCTTGAATGCATGCTTTGACGCCTGCCACGACCAACCTACTGTGCTGTAAACCTCTACTGCCTACTGTACTGTACCTACCACCAACACTCGCCCACTGATCGACTTACTACTGCACTACTCCTTCTCTTCCCCTCTCACGTTCGCGTCCACCCTCTCGCGCTCGCCACTCTCCCTTTGTCCCACACCTACTAGGTACACACCGCCCGTCGTATCGCCTCAGCCCGCCCACCTACGCTCTGCTCCCTGCACATCCCATCCGTGTATGCGACCCGCGCTCCCAGCGCATCCTCTGGCCGAGCAGTAGCTCACGGCCAATCTACGACCCTGGCCAAACGTCCTGCCCCTGCTGCGTGGACCGGCAGCGCAGTCAACCACGTCGTCAAGCGCAGATGCACCTCTGAAGACCTCACCTCATCTTTCCTGCGCCTTCCTGCAATGCCAAACGAAGAGACGTCGGCTGCGGTCGCTCGGATCCTATCGCACTTTGCAAAGCAATACAACCCGCTGAGCGATGGCTCCTTCCCCGCCTCCGCCATCGCAAATGGCCTGCAGTCCACCAGGATCACTCTGCCCGGCGACGAGACCGTGGAGAAGAAGACGCTAGAACGCGAGTTGACGAGTCTCGCGACGAGGATACAACTGCTGGAAGCAAAGGCCAGCAACGGCACCGCCTCGCTTCCCATGACGCCTAACGAGCCCATGTCCTCGGCCTTTGGAGGTGACATTTCCGCGTCGCCGCGCTACACAGGAGTACAGAACCGACAGCGCTCGCAGTCGTGGGTTAACAGCCTGCTTGCTAAGAGCGATGGAGAGCAGCACCAACCGCGCCAGCTCACCGAGGAACAACTCACCTTTTTGCGAGAGCACGTCGAGAGGCAGTCGGAAGAGATCAAGAGTCAAAAGGACTTTATCGACGGCATCAAATCACAACTGAATCACCAGCAAGCGGCTACGAAAGCCGTGCTCGACGGCTACGGTAGTTCCATTTCAATCGAGCAACTGAAGCGGGAGATCGAGAAGAACGCGCAAATCAACGCCACGTACCAAAAAGTCTTGAAGGAGATTGGAACAATCATCACAGCCGTCGCGAATGGTGATCTCAGCAAAAAGGTGCTCATCCACGCCATGGAAAAGGATCCTGAGATTGCTAAGTTCAAGCACACGATCAACACGATGGTGGACCAGCTGCAGGAGTTTGCCGGGCAAGTCACCCACTTGGCGAAAGAGGTCGGTACTGAAGGCAGGCTTGGAGGCCAGGCGATTGTGCCTGGTGTTGATGGTATCTGGGCCGAGCTTACGCGGAATGGTGAGTTTAAAATGCACTACATGTTGCAGTATCGTCCTGTCAGCTAACAAATCCAAGTCAATGTCATGGCAGGGAATCTCACCGATCAAGTACGAGAAATCGCAGTCGTAACGACGGCAGTCGCTCAGGGTGATCTCAGTCGCAAGATTGAGCGCCCAGCAAGGGGTGAAATTCTGCAGCTTCAGCAAACGATCAACACAATGGTGGACCAACTCCGAACCTTCGCCACCGAAGTCACCCGTGTTTCTCGAGATGTCGGCACCGAGGGAGTGCTTGGTGGTCAAGCACAGATCGAAGGCGTAAGAGGAATGTGGAAAGATTTGACCGAGAACGTAAACGCCATGGCCAACAATTTGACTGCTCAAGTGCGAGACATCGCCGATGTCACCACGGCAGTGGCCAAGGGCGATCTCACACAAAAGGTCAAGGCACAGTGCAGAGGTGAAATTCTGGAATTGAAGAGCACAATCAACGGCATGGTGGATCAACTACGACAATTCGCCCAAGAAGTCACGAAAATCGCGCGCGAAGTCGGAACCGAGGGACGACTGGGTGGTCAGGCTACGATACATGGCGTGGAGGGAACATGGAAAGATCTTACCGAAAACGTCAACGGCATGGCCATGAACCTTACGACCCAGGTTCGCGAAATTGCCGAAGTCACCACAGCTGTCGCCAATGGTGATCTGAGCAAGAAGGTGCAGGCTGAAGTGAAGGGAGAAATTCTGGCACTCAAGATCACCATCAACACCATGGTTGACCGCTTGAGCACCTTCGCGTTCGAGGTCAGCAAGGTCGCCAGAGAGGTCGGAACCGAAGGTACACTCGGAGGTCAGGCCCAGGTCGAGAACGTCGAGGGCAAGTGGAAAGACTTGACCGACAACGTCAACACCATGGCTGGCAATCTTACAAACCAGGTCCGCAGCATTTCAGACGTCACGCAAGCCATTGCACGAGGCGACATGACTCAACGTATCGATGTACATGCTCAGGGTGAAATACAGACGTTGAAGGATACGATGAACGACATGGTGACGCGACTCGATGCTTGGTCTCTGGCCGTGAAACGTGTCGCCCGCGATGTCGGGGTGGACGGCAAGATGGGAGGTCAAGCTGAGGTCGAGGGAATCACTGGACGCTGGAAGGAAATTACAGCTGACGTCAACACCATGGCTCAGAACTTGACCTCTCAAGTGCGTGCATTCGGCGACATTTCGAACGCGGCCATGAAAGGAAATTTCTCGAAGACCATCACCGTCGAAGCATCTGGCGAAATGAACGAGCTGAAGAACAAGATCAACGAGATGGTTTCCAGTCTGCGCGAATCTATCCAAAGGAACAACCAGCAGCGTGAGGCAGCCGAACTTGCGAACAAGACGAAGTCTGAGTTCTTAGCCAACATGTCCCACGAGATCCGAACCCCGATGAACGGCATTATCGGCATGACCCAACTCACTTTGGACACCGAGCTCGAGCAGAATCAGCGTGACATGCTGAACATCGTGTTCTCTCTGGCCAACAGTCTTCTGACAATCATCGACGATATCCTGGATATCTCGAAGATTGAGGCGAACCGCATGATTCTGGAAGAAGAACCTTTCTCTCTAAGAGGCCAAGTTTTCAACAGTCTGAAGTCTCTGGCAGTTCGAGCAAACGAGAAGGACATTAGCCTCGTCTACGACGTTGACGCATCTGTTCCGGACTATATCGTTGGCGACTCCTTCCGCTTGCGACAGATCATTCTGAACCTGGCTGGAAACGCGATCAAATTCACCGAGCACGGCGAGGTACGAGTGAAGATTGGTGCAGACCACAGTGTGGCTTGCGCGGAGGATGAGGTCGTTGTGAAATTCGCCGTATCCGACACTGGCATTGGTATTCACAACAACAAGCTCGATCTCATTTTCGACACATTCCAACAAGCTGACGGATCAACAACCCGTAAATTCGGAGGTACTGGCCTTGGACTTTCCATCTCGAGACGTCTGGTCACTCTCATGAGGGGCAAGATGTGGGTAGAGTCCAACTATGGATCTGGCAGCACTTTCTTCTTCACGACAGTCGTGAAGCTTGGGCCCACAGATCTTACCCGTATCAAGCCGCAGTTGCAGCAGTACCGTCAGCACCAGGTACTGTTCATCGACAGCGGCGTGACCGGCTGCGTCGAGCTGGTCAAGGCCGCCATCATCGAGCTCAACCTTGTGCCCACGGTAGTCAGCGATACTACCGCTGGCTGGCAATCTTTACTCGACAAAGCTAGAGCAGACACCTACGACTGTATCCTTGTCGACGATAGTGAGACGGCCCAGAAGCTTCGTAACACCGAGCGCTTCAAGTACATTCCGATCGTCATGGTAGCGCCATCGATATCTATCAGCTTCAAGAACGCCTTGGAGAACGGGATTGCTAGCTACATGACCACCCCCTGCATGCCAGTCGATCTTGGAAACGCCCTCATCCCGGCGCTCGAAGGCAGAGCGGCTCCAAGCTCGCTAGACCACTCCAGGTCCTTTGACATTCTCCTGGCAGAGGACAACGCTGTCAATCAAAAACTTGCTGTGAAGATATTGACCAAACACAACCACAAAGTCACAGTTGCAAACAACGGTCTGGAAGCCCTTGAGGCCATCAAGAAGAAGCGATTCGACGTGGTTCTCATGGACGTTCAGATGCCCATCATGGGCGGCTTCGAAGCCACCGCTAAGATCAGAGAGTACGAGGCATCGAACGCCTTGACCCGTTCTCCCATCATCGCGCTGACGGCGCACGCCATGTTGGGAGACCGAGAAAAGTGCATCCAAGCGCAGATGGACGAATACCTGAGCAAGCCGCTGAAACCAAACCAGCTGATTCAGACACTACTGAAATGTGCTACGTTAGGCGGTGCGTTGCTTGAAAGAAAAGATGATGGCCGAGGCCGAATTAAAGAGGAAGGGGCTGATCTGAGCCCAGATGCTAGCAGGGACTCGCCACGCCGCCCGGGTCTAGTCGACCGCGGCTTCACTGACGCAGGGCCGCCGGGCATGGCTTCACCGAACGTCGAGGATGAAGATCCGATGCAGAGGGTGAGTCTTGTTATCCCCCAAAAAACTTGTTAGTACTTACACAAACTAGGAAATGTTGATGCGAGCGAACAGCAGCTAAACACTGCTGTGACCCTCAAAGCCTGACATCCCGATGCCCGGCCGAAGACTCTTTTTTCCCTCTTTTCTCTCGAAACATCATCATCATCATCACCTAGCGCATCATCATCATATTCCCTTGGATCAGTTCAGCAGGCGAGCGTTGCAGTTTTGCTACAGCAACTTGTGGTATTCCCTTCTCCGACCCCTTTGGATCATCAAGCCGAGGGCTCTGGAGCTCTTTTTGGCGTTCTACGTGCGTTCTACATCTGGCATTCGACGCATATCTGACGGTCTACCCATCCCCATGCATTCATAACACTACCCTTTGTTTTTCTTCTTCTTCTTCTTCTTCTCCTCCTTCTTGAAGGATCAATTACCACTCGTTGTGTGGAGAGCTGATGTCGGCACTTGCCACTTTCTTCCCATGTCTTTTGTTTTCTCTCTTGTTGTTGTTTCTTTGATTCTGGCGCGCAGGGATTGGCTACAGGAAGGGTCGGGAGGGAGGAAGGAAAGAGGAAGGAAGGAAGGAAAGGAAGGATGAAGCAGACGGAGAGAGGGACATGGAGTGGATGCAATAGCGATGGTCGCTGGAGGAGACGTTCCATCAGTATCATCATCATCATCATGATTAACAAATTGGCCCCGGATTTCGCGGCTTACAAGGCATGCATGACATTGTTTCTGGCTTGATTTACGATACCTGAGAAACGAGCTCGTGCTCTCATTTTGTTGATTTGTGAACATGGACTTCTGTGATACTTAATTTGCGAGGCCACCACGAACACTCTGCTCAAGAACCATATCAACTCGCTGACCAACGACGAACCTCGGTCTTGTCTTGACGTAGCACAGAAGTCACTCCGGCCGTACTAATCGTCGCATACAGTAATATACATGCACATCTTATCCATGCAAGCTGCTTACGTACGATACCTTACAAGTAAGTTAGGGTTTGCCAAGCTCTCCTCATCTCCTCAGCCCGGCTCTACTCGATCACTAATCATCAATGGACGTCCGGCCGCAGACGACATCGACCTGCATCGGGGCTCGACTCGCATGCCATTCTTCTACAGCCACTTACATGCACCTCAATCAATCAATTGCAAGATCTGTACCGTCTTCTTCATCATTGTTGCTTACCAGGCCCACCATACCTCACGTGGCGTGTCGCTTGATGCCGCAGCTACTTTGAGCTGATATCTATTTCACAGTATAAACAAAACTACAACGAGTGGACATCAGAAGACCCTGTAAGCTCTACCGGGACACAACTGCTGCTTAGTAAACCTCAGGTGTTGGACGTAGTACATCAGTTTGCACCAGTACTTCACTGAGCACTCCGACCTCGACGAGGGATCAGTCAACAAGTTGTGTTTTATTCTCTATCTAGCCTCCTCACCTATTGACAATGAATGCCACCCAGACATCTACGAGGGCCTCACGCAAACGAAAGCGTAGTGGCGAGTCTTTGTCCGAGGACAGCGAGGATGGCTCGAAGAGAAGAGGACGGCCTAGGACGGAGAAGCCGGATGAGTCCACTGCAGACGTGAGTCTCCTTACGATGTTCTCTTATAATCGCTCTCTACAGTACACGATACAGAACGGCAAGACTAACCTCAACTCCAGCGTCGAAGAACACAGATTCGCTTGGCTCAAAGAGCCTATCGACAGAGAAAGGAAACGACTTTGGACGACTTACGAAAGCGTGTCTCAGATCTCACTTCCACTATAGAGTGCATGAACAAGACTTTCGAGGACTGCAGGGATCGCATGATCTCGGCCGGCTTGACCGACGGTCAACTACACGATCTGTCAGAGACTACAGTACGCCTCGCAGGTTTCATGAAGACTGTGCGGATACCTAGTGATTCGCCGGAAGAGGCAGCACCAGAGGCCGAAGGTACACTTATGCCTCCACCTGCGGACGAGACCAACATCGTGGCGAAACAGCCTGAACAGATCGCACTGCCCAGCGTCAAGAACGTACCATCATGGATCGACCAAGCGGCTCTCGCGCACACGGAGAAGTCAAGCCAAGGCCCTGACATTGGCATGGGCTACACAATGTACATGCCGAACTCATTCGACCAACTGCTAGACAACTGCAGCGTACCATCGCAGGCACAGGGCTTCCGTATCCCATCGCAAACCTTACCATTCGACTTCAACGCCCCAAACCTCCTCCACCAAGAACCACCAACCCTCTCTCTCTCCCCAAGCGCCGAACTCCCTCCTCCGAAAACGTACAGTTTCCAGGAGCGAACGTTGGCCCGCCGCCTCCACAGAGCCTGCCTAGAAGCCGCCTACCACCTCCTCCTCGACCCAAGCCGCCGCCCGCAGACTTTCGAGCGGGTCTTCAAACTCTCGCTGCTCAGCCGCGACAGAGTCCGCATGGCCTCGTCGCTGAAGCAAATCCTGAACCGCGGCCTCGACGAGCCCCTGGACTTCTGGGACGCCCCGACTCTGCACATCGGCGGCGCCGGAACCCACTATCCTGATCGCCAACGCCAGCGTACCGGTGGCCACCCACAGCGAGACAGAGCCAAGTTCCACCTCGGTGTCGTCGGACCGCAGATGCTCAATCTCTTGGAGAATGTGGTGCAATCGCGCCCAGCGGCCGAAGTCAGCGTTGAGATTGAAGGCTTCGAGGGCGAGTGGTTCGACCCGTACGACATCGAAGGCTACCTGGAATCGCGCGGCATCCACATCGACCCGATGGTGTCTTTCGTCGAGGCGGTGATTGATGATCCTGCCGATACGGATACAGCTGTTGCCGGGGTCCACCAACAGCAATACTCCCCTTCCACTACTCTCTCGTCGTCTTCGGGGGGTACGAACAACAGCTCTTCCACTCTCAACCCGGCAAGCAACAGTGGATGCAATAAGAGCAGCAGCAGCAACAACGACAACAACCCGACCCCACCCTATCCTGCTGGGCAAGACCCAGAACAGTGGTCTGCTCTCCAACTCCTCGAACCCGACTTGGAGCGCTGGCGCGAAGTGGAAAACACCCCTCCCATGCAGCAACAGCAGCAGCAGCATCAGCACAACTTTGGTGGATTAGGGAATGTAGGGTTCTCGGACGCGGACACGGGATCCTGGATGAACTTCTTCGACTCTTCTTCATCTTCCTCCTCCGATCAGTTCCAAAACAACACCAGCGAAACGGCGGCGGTGGGCATGAGGAACTCCAATGGAGCTTTCCTACCAGATTTATACGGCGCAGCAGGAGGCTCATACGACGATCAAGCCAACGCCACCATTCCCTCACCACCACTACCACCACCACCACCCCCGTCAAGCAAGAAGAAAGTGGTGATAATCGACGTGGCGAAATTCGTCAAAGGTAAACACCCCATCTCTACCCCATCTCTACCCCATCTCTACCCCATCTCTACCGCTCCCCCCTTCCTTCCTTCCTTCCTTCCTTCCTTCCCTCTCCCCTTTCGAATATCCAGAACCAGGAAGCAAGAAAAGAAATACATACAACTCAAAAAGCTAACCTCTTCCCTCTTTCCCAAAAATAATAGTCCTAACCATCACCGGCGTCTGTCTAGGCCGCACGCCCGGTTTCAAGCGGCAAGACGTCGATCGCGCGCTGGCCGTTTCTTCGTTTGAGGCGTTTTGAAGAATGGACGGCGAAGGAGGGATACGAAGACATGGCTATCTGGCTGGTCGATATTGAGCGAGCGAAACATGCAGGGCGGTTCTTTTTTT
>Ga0265780_10005251_pt1 | contig 16444 bp, 20 predicted proteins | sample P1T30metagenome_FD_192432 | JGI IMG/M metagenome (GOLD analysis project Ga0265780, IMG submission 192432) | Plant litter microbial communities from East Loma Ridge, Irvine, California - P1 T30 | ecosystem: Environmental > Terrestrial > Plant litter > Unclassified | place: USA: California... | reverse complement strand
GCACGCTGGTGCTTGACTGTGCGGCGGGTACGCTTCTTGGCAACTTCCTGTGTGATGACGGTGGTTAGCATTTGCGCGCAGTGGTGCAATGCCAGGGGTCTAGGACGCTATTGGGGCTGCGCTCATCGCCATCTGCACGCATCTCGCGACGCGACTGATGACATAGCTAGGAGCGCAGCCGTTTCCGTCTCCCAATCGCATATGTAGCTGGAGGCAAACTAACCTCAGAGATACCCTTCTTGTGCATCCGTCGGTAGAGGGTGGTCCATGAGATCTTGCGGGGGTTCTTCCTCTGCAGGAAGAGGGACTCGGTCTTGCCGTTCTGGAAGCGGAAGATCTTGCTGTCACCACGGATGTACAGCTTGCCCTATTATTTCCGTCAGCGTCTATCCCCTCAATTGCCCTGTCGCAGTCCCTCGGCCAGACGTAGATGGTGTGTGGTGGCGCGACCGCGGAATATCGACGTCTGGCGAGTCGCTGTGGGGGACGGTATAACGCACCTTTCCAGGGTAGATCTTTTGACCGCTGAAGGAGTCGTCGTAGGTACGCATGTTGGCGGTGTTGGGGCGGTACCTGTGGTGTTAGTCGTGGGGTTGTCGTCGGTCGCGGTAGGAGGTCGTAATTGATTGTGTGCGGATGGGTCATCTCGCTAGGCTGGAAGTGGCGCTAGCACACTATCTTGGCGTGGCTGAGCCACAGTGGCTGGTGCATCCCGTCTTACCTCACAAACTTGACTTCACCACCATCACATCCAACACTGCAATTTGTCGCGACAAGAGAGTAGGCATGAGGGTCCGCATGTGGCGCTCTTTGTGTATAGCTACCGTGTTTCATAGCTGGCGACTATATGCTCAGCTAATTGCAACCCGGTCGTTCTTCTCACATCCGATGACACGCCGCACAGGAATGCTGTCCGTCGGCAAAGACACTTATTGGCTCGATATTGAAAACTTCCTTAGATGCTTTTGATTCATCTGTTCAAGGAACTCACCTCCTCACGCGGGAACTCTTTCTCCACCATCGCTATCAGTTCGTCCCACTCGGCGCATTCGATCTCCTCGCAGCCGTTCTCGACCAACTGCGTGATTTCGCACACAAGCTCCGCTGTACGACCTGAATCACCCGACGTCGACCTCTCATCTTTGGTTTCTAGTCCCTTTCCCGAGCTCACTTCTGCATCACACAGTATTTCCCAATCCTTCATTTTCTCGTCAACGTCCTCTTCGGAATGCTCCTCTGTGTTCTCTGCGATCGACAGCTTCCTGAAACTACTGCACATTCTCTGTAGCCTTGCTTGGATCTTACTGCCCATTTCGCTCATCTTGCGCTTTTCAGATTTCATCTTTGGCGGGCGTGGCTGTCTGGACCTGGTATGTGACTCGGTGAGGCGTTTCCAATCGTCTGCGAGCTTCTGTCGAACCCAGGTTATTCCTTTCAGGAAAATGCAGGATTGTAGCGTGGCCAGTGAGACACCCCAGCCCCAGATCCAGATTCTGATGAGATAGATGCCGAACAATCGTACAAGTCCGATAGATATAGCGCAGGCGGGCGCTGTCGGTAGGACCTGGGGTTGCTTGATACTTTGGGTAAGCTCCTCAGTAGAGGCGATAAGGGCTGGCTCGAGGTATTCTTGCATGTTAGCCTCATTGCTATCTCACCTTCGCGTATCAATTTACCAAGGGCAGCCTTGAGCTATGGCAAGGTCGATAGTCACCGAATCCGTGAAACAAACATAGTCCGCGGACGCGTGTTTGCTCCAGGAAATTACTGGCGACGTGGGTTGCTAGGCAAATGGAGCAAGAGGCCTAAACGTAGCGGACACACACATTGTCAGCTCTTTTCACCTTCACCGCAGGACTATTGGTCACGTGTCGCACAAGGCAATCTTCTCTTCACTCGGAGTCGTGCATCCATTATATTTGCCGGTCTCCGAGATTCATAGCACCGTTGCCATCAGCGTTTCAAGCTATATCTGTGGAAAAAGAGAAAGATGTACATGCAAAACGGTGCGAAATGCGATCATCAAGTCGCTGCTCAGGCCTCTTTGCACCTCAATCAGATCATACATAGAAGCTTGTCTAACAACAGAAGTTATGCTTGCACAAATAGTTTTTAATATGCAGTCTAAAAGTGACGTCATATATTCACCGGACAATGCAGGTCCCGGACTTCCGAACCTTCTCCGCAACGTCCAATGTGCTGGACCTTCCAACATCAACCTATCTTTGTCTGCGATCTGAGCATAAAGACTTTGTCGCATACCTGTGCAAAATTCTGTCGGCATAAATTTTGATACGAGCCATGGGTATGGGCTCTTCTTCGGCGGGGAAGAAGGGTGCTGTCCAGGATTAGACATCGTAGCCGCTGTCTACATTCCTACTTTGTCACAAACCCTCCGACGATGTCCCGAAGCTTGTGGTCTCTCGGCTGCCGATTGACGACGCTATGCATACGTTCAGACAACTTATGACGATTGCTAACTCTTTCTGGCAGGAGCGTGAACGAAAAGACTACGATCTTCACACGACAGGTTTGGGGACTACAGAGTCATAACTATCCGTCCATCTTTGATGTATGGACCTATCTCTTGTGACAACAGACCTGTAGGACACTCATTGTGACCCCTTTTCTTCTGCATCAGATCACCCGGGAGGTGTGCCTATCGGCGTATTGACAAACATGATCAAGGGTTTTGCGCAGGTACGGCCGAACATATTCACACAACCCACTATCGTCGGTATGCATCCGATGTACTCACGGAGGCTCCGGTGAACAGCCTATCTGAAAGAAGCTCGCTTCCACTGTCACGCGATTCTGCAAGCTATCTTGGCGTTCTTGCATTAGGAAGCCTGAAGAGAAGCAAGCGTCCTTGGCGACATGGATGAGTATGCAGTGATAAGGTATGGTACGGTTGAACCCATCCACACCCCGCACTTTTGCCGAACGATGATAACAAGAGGCTGAAGGAACAGGTTCTTTTGTACGAATATTTCATGGCTATAGAAGAAGTCATTAGCCTACACCACGTCGGGGAGGCCCGTGAAGCGCCCTAGTCATCGTCAAAATGCTATTGGGGCTTTTTATTGACATACGCAAGCATTTGTTCACCAAAACCCCCTGCTGTACGGTCATTTATGCTGGGTGAAAGGTGCCTGTCAACTGTCGTCCTGACTCGCAAAATCCGGCCCATCTCTTATGGACCATGCTCGCAGGACTCCGCTTTACCTTCTCTTATGACGTCTCGTATTACGCAAGGCAGATATATGTCGCGGCCGATAATCAACAGTCATCACCTTGTGTCGAACGACTATAAAGGTTCATCGAGGCACGGGCATTTATACGCCCAGGCAGTATTCGTAAGTCCCCAATCCTCGGACAATGGTCGTACTCACCTTCGCAGGTCTGACTTTTGTCAGTCTAGCATTGGCTTCAGCTCTACCACCTTTGGGATCAGAAAGGAAGCTCCTCCATGATCTACTTGGCAAGCGTGGCCTCAATGGCTCTTCATGCCTCAGCGAAGCAGCACCTACAACTTCTGCGCCCAAGCCGAACATATGGGCTCAAATCCCACCCGAAGACAACTTCGCCGTCTGGAATCTACTTCACGCGCCGGAGTCAGGCTTGAATTTGACGCATCCAAGCAAGGCAATACCATCCGACAACTACGTGTAAGTACTGCAATCAAGCTCATGGATAGCCTGCTTATTCACCACAGGTTCTGGATTGATACTCTTCCACTGAACAAGACCGATGTATTACCTTTCATCGACGGGGACGGCATAATTCCTGCTAAGTATGCTCGTGCTATCATCTTTCAGGGCGGCAAAAGTGATCCAGACTCTCAAGAGTACACGATCGGTCCTTTGCCAGTCACCAACACAACGACTATTCAAAAGCTCGACTACATCTATAATGGAGGCAGGGGTGGCTCAGTGCCATATAATGCGCGATTCTGGGACCAGCCGCGGACAGCAGCAACGGATCCTTTGATTGCATCTATCATGTCAAACATCTCCGACATCACTGCATCCCTCTTCCAAGGTGCTGTCTACTATGGTGCCAACGATAATAGAAGTGTGTATACCGATATTTAAGCTGTCAACATATGCTAACATGATGTAGCTACATTAGTAATGACGTCCGGTGAGCCTCGATCTTTCGATGGGACGCAGGCATTTCGCAACATCATGTTTCGTATCCCAGGACCTGCGACATTCATGACCCCGTTAGATTTCTTTCTTTTCATCGACTGCACCGGAACTGATCCGTCTCTGTACAAAATGAAAGGGTTTGTCACCGGCGAGAAGTTTTACCCGACCATCTCCGATCTCCGCACTGCTTTCGAGGCTGGTGAGCTGAGCATGGAGTTTGACCAGACTTTGAATGCAGACTGGGCAATGGTTGATTACAAGCCCGAACTAGGCGTTCGCGATCTCGAGGATAGGTTAGCACCGGCTACCCTGGAGATTGGCGGGAAACGATACAAAGTTGATAAGAAGAACCAGTACGTCGAGTACATGGGCTGGTCGTTCTATATTGCATTCACGAGGACGGTCGGTATCACGTTCTACGACATCAAGTTCAAAGGCGAGCGCATCTTGTATGAGCTCTCGTTGCAAGAAGCAACCGCTCAATATGGAGGTCGCCAACCCAAGGCAGCCAACACTGTTTATCATGACACATATTACAGTCTCGGGATGGAGATGGGTACCCTCATCGAAGGTTACGACTGTCCATGGGTAAATCCTCAAAGCATCATTGGAGTCAAAACAGCTGCTGACTTTGCTTGATAGGGATCTACCTTCTGGAACTTGACCTACCACTCCAACAACGGCTCTGTGGTCAATACCAACGCCCTATGCATATTTGAAGCGGATATGAACTTCCCTCTTTCGCGTCATCGAACAGGTGAGAGTAACAAGTACGGATTCAGTAGCCTGGGTACGGTGAAGGGTGCACAACTCACCGTCCGGGCAATTGCTACGGTGGGCAACTACGGTACGTTGTGTTCATTCTAACCAACATCTGGCATCATACTGACATCGATCCCGCTTCTAGATTACATGTTCGACTATGGCTTCCATCAGGATGGCTCTCTCGAAGTCAGCGTCCGCGCAAGCGGATACTTGCAAAGCTCATACTACTACCCGGATCAAGCAAAGTGGGGTCCGCGCATTCAGCAAGCAGTCCAAGGCTCCCTCCACGACCACGTCATCACCTTCAAAGGAGACTTCGACGTCCTTGGAACCGGCAACTCCCTTCAAGTGTCTGAGCTCAAGGCCGTGAACCAAACCCAGCCATGGTTCCCCGAGCTCGGCGTATTCGAACAGATGGAAATGGACATCTCGATGATGCAAGAAGAGAAGCAGTTCAACTGGGCACCTAACAATGAGGCCATGTATGTCGTCTTGAACCCGAATGCGACGAACAAGTGGGGTGAGATGCGTGGGTATCGTTTGGTTCCCGGGCGGTCAGATATACACTTGACCACCCTGGGCTCGCCGTGGTCCCTGAAGAACTCGGAGTTCGCGAAGACTCATCTCGCGGTATCGCGTCAGCACGATAATGAGGTGTTCGCGAATAGTGTGCAGAATGTCAACCTCCCATGGGCGCCGCAGCAGGACTTTAGCAAATTCTTCGACGGCGAAAGCATCGAGGACGAAGATCTTGTGGTCTGGTAAGCTCATGAATTACGTGTTTAATCATTGTCTTTCCCATACTAACCCTTGATCAGGTTTAATCTGGGCATGCATCACTACACGCGAAGCGAGGATGTGCCAGTAAGTGAGCAAGCTTGATTTACACGCATGAGCTGAACAAGCACAGGTCACACTGTACACCGAGGCGTATAGCAGCATCGCATTCGCTCCACAGAATTTCTTCGATCGGGCTCAAGACGGCGATCTCTTGAATAGAAGGTGGATGGAGGTGAACTCGACCACGGGCGAGCTCAAGTACGAGACGTATAGCGTTGGGCTGGAGACTTGTCCTGTGCAGCTAGCCGAGCCGGCTGAGCGTATACTCGGGGTTATTAACATCTGATGTTATTGCATGAGGTTTGGTCACCGATGAGAAATCAACACAAGAACGAACACAATGCATTCGCCTAACACCTCATCATTTCTTACTGAAGACTTATCGTCACCGCTTCGTAGTAGAGAGAGAAGCGGTCACTGCAAATGTCACGAGATCCTGCCGTCTTACTGTGTAAGCTGTTGAACAGTAATGTCACGACCAACATAAGCAAAGCTCGTCTGCATTCGTCTATTGACCGGTCGCTGACAGTATATGAAGCACTCGACTAGGCCCACAACTTAGCATGAGTCTGAGCATCAAATAGAACTTGAGTGAAGCATATGGCCCGCCACGCCCGACCCTCCCGTCTCTAGCTAGGGAGGACTTGCCGATGATCTGCACGACTTGATGCTCCACGCACACCGCGATTTCTAGTGCCATAGTCGGACTGACAATGCAATGAATCATGTGCGGCCTGGCCAGATTTGAATGCATGTCTTGCATGGAAACATGAGGCGCTCTTCGCAGTGTTCTCCGTGAAGAGCTAATTGGGCAACTCTACCGGGCTAGTCCAGTTCTGGAAAACAGAAAGCTTGGTACGACAGCAGCGGCTGTCCACATCGTGATGCTTTTCTTTCCCACAGGTACCGGGAACCTCTAAAAAGCCACCTTCCCGAGAATGTAGGATGTGGGAAGACGCGAGACAGTGGCTTGTGAGTAGTGATCCTGCATGAACTCTGACCACCCTGACTCAAGATCCCGCTTTGGTGCGTGCTCACCGATCAAGGAGACACGGCTGGTTTGACACAAATAGTGATCGTTGCTTCTCAAGGTTGCTAAACGCCAGACGACGACCCTCCGCGATGGCAAGCACCGTGCTCTCCGGATGCCGGTATACACGCTAGTGCATGCTATGACATAAGTAATAAACCGGGGGGCTCGTGAAAACTACCATGCCAACAGCATGACCTGACGTGTTGGAACCCATTGTTGCGGCTCAATTTCCCGCACTCGGCGTTTGTGGAAAATTTGTGAGTTTACATGGGTCCCGCTTTTCCTCTGACTTTGACACGCAGTAGCTTCCTCAAGCGCGATGTCATTTTACTTGTCGTCTTCCAGTTCATCACCTCAGATGTCGGGCCGGAGTCTTACTTGCAATCAGCACTCACCGACATCTTTTGGCTCGAACGTGTCATGATGAGTTCATATTTGCCATCAGGAGACGAAATCGATGGGGAGATTTGATGTCAATATCAGGGGAAGAGAAGTTCACGTGACCATAACACTCATGCGTTTCGAACCCTGCGTCAGCCGCTGTGCTTCAGGCCGCCGACTTCCAACAACACTGCGCGCTTAAATGCGTCGCCTCGCTCCGCCGCTCGGCGGCCGCTATGTATAGACGGCACTTGCCCCTGTCGACAACACTGTGCCTCTTCTCGCATGCTCCGGCGGCTTAATCATGAAGCCAAGTAATACAGACACATTCGTCGAGCGTCGAGCGACGCAAATGCACGCGTACGAGATACGTTTCATGCCTGGTCTGAGGACTAAGGCGTGCGCAAGTTCTCGTTTGTGGAGGTTGGAGGCACTGCCATGATTCCACTTGGCGACAGCCTCCAAGCTGTAGTGATCAGGAAGCACAGCTTTCGATCACTGACGTGCAGTAGCGTCTACCACGCGGTCCGCGGTTGGTGCAGCCATGCCTCAAGAGCAGGGATCGATAGAAGTTGGACGCAAGGTTGCGCAACTAGCAGTTCATGTCGCTTTCTACAACACAACCCGGCGCATCCGCTTCCTATCCAGGACCTAGCAACGAATTTGCAAAGCTGTTGATGCGGTCTTGGTCTGGGTACTCAGCCACAAGATTCCATACCTGAGCACAGGCCACACTTATCTGCGGAACGATAGCTGCGGTTGTTTCGCAGTTATTCCTCAGCTATCAAGCACACAGAGAAGAGTCTTTGGCCATCGAAAATCTAGGCGCTTTGCCATGAATCGCGGTTCGGGCAGTGGTGAGCGACGTCCGCTGCAAGAAGACGAGCGAAGGAAGATCGCCCTCTTTCCATGCATAATGGTCTCCACCCCATATCTACGCCAAGTACAATACCTTCACGTAGCAGACAGCTGAGAATTCCGCTATTGTCGAGATATGCGCCGGAGTCCTAGTGTTCAAACAGCGCGTTGAGGCGCTATACCAGGCATGTTCTCTTCGGAATTCCTGATCGAGCGACCTGCAGAGGCTTTATCCCCTGGTAAAAACTTGGGGCGTTCGATCACCCTTGACAAGAGAACACGGCTCGGGTAATGTTTAGCCTGAGTCCTCATACCATACCGGTGGCCATCGCTGTGCTCGACTTCGCCGTCTGTTCCATGCATGGTATGTGGCGCCACCCAACACTTGCGGAAGGCACAGCCGTTCCATGGCAAAGTTGTCAAATCCTTACTGGCGTGTCGTGGCACAGGCGTTAGTCTTCGTATCACAACAGCGCTTGCGTCATGTGCATGGCAACCTTCTCAGGGCCATTCCGTCCACGAGCTTCACCGATCAGCACGGATATGCTTTTTGCCCTGAGCTGGAAAAACGAAAATTACAATAAGAAGAAGCGCATGGACATGAGCCACACGCTCGGTGGCCCACTTGGACTCGCGAATTCAATACAACGCGGTGATCATTTCACCACCTCACGAAGTCTTGCAGGCAGAGATGGTTGCACATGCTCGCAATCGAGCATTATCGATCGCTGCAGCCTGCCCGTGGTGTCCGAGGCCCATATGCACGTTATCACATAGGTGTAGTCTTATCGCATAAGAATTTCCGGTGAACGAGGTCAGATCGCAGATTTGCAGCACGCCAGACCCTACTGGTGAACTGCTCGTCAAAAGACAGCAGTATCCACGAGATACTGCCATGAAAAATGCGCCGCGTGATACACCCCGCATGCAGTGAGCTGCACCAGCTTTGACACGCGTAGTCTTCGCCTATTTACCCTTCTCTCTATGGCTCTTCCAAGCTTACCCTATGTAAGGGGAGCACTTGACAGGAACAAGCGGCGTGTCCAGCCGCTATTATTACAATGCACGTTCACTTGCATGCATGTTCAAGGCCAGGTGCGACTGCTGGCAACCCTCGCACCAACAGCGCCGAGTAGAGAACGTGGCGTAGGGCTGATGCAAGAACAACGATCAGAGAAATTTGCGGTGCAATGCGAACCGGAGCGAATGCTGTGCATGGATCGCCCACCGTTACGGCATGCAAGAGCACATCCATATGGGATTTATGACCGCATTGTCAAATCACGCTGAATGCTCTTCGCAAGAACGTGGAATCTTCACCGCCATAGTCAGCGTGAAAGCCGAAGGGGTACCCCACACAAGGACCCATGCGCTATGAGCACTCGTGGGAATACCGGCGCAGTAAGCTGGCAATAGTCCAGAGGCTAGGGAGTATGGGGCAGGGGGGCAGTTCCGCCCGGGTGGCAAAGCTTCGATGCGTTCCGCTGCGCGTGTCCGTGTAGTCTAGTTTACGAGCCTGGGCCCAATTGTAGGGAAATTTTAGCAAAATGCCTAACATGGCCTCGTGCTGACCAGCATACGTCGATTGTGCAGGTGTCAGGTGACGAATGAAGTTGGTGGGATTCGCCCTTGTTCACATGATCTACCGCGGCGGCGTGCTAGCTGGCATGGTATGCTGCACCGAGTCCTTGACTTGGCCGACTGGTCGAACGCCCTGCTTGAACTCGATCACTGCGGCTCAGTCAGCCCCGATATTAGCACATCGAAATAGTTCTCGCTCTGAGTTGTCTACACGTGAAGTGTGCGGCGACTGTCACGATCTTTGGGTATATAACTCTACCTCAGCTACCATAGCCTTCTCCCTCCCACAACATTCCTTCCTTTCAACCATTACTTCTGATATATAACACACAACACAAAACTTACGCAACATAAACTACTTAACCAAAAAATTGAAACATTGCACAAAACCCGACACCATGTCCACACATACTCTCAGTCCTAAGTCATCGAATGACAGTCTGCAAAGTAGATCTTCCGTCACTTCGTCTCCGGACAAACTCGCGCCTGCGTTGACTGGCCCCATGGTCTGGGAAAAGCTCGACGCCGCCGAATACGTTGTTGACCTCAACCCTCGCGAGGTACAGGATATCCGAGCTGCCGTTATTAAAGTCAAGAGTAAGTTTGGATGCACATCATGAACTTCCCCAGACTTATGATCGATAGTTGCTGGCACGCCCAGGTCCGAGATCCGACAAGAGACATTCGATCTAGGAAATGCAGCCTTGGCTCAAAAGCTGTCCTCGGTCAGTGACGAGCTTCATCAGGGCCAGGGCGTTGTCGTTCTCCGCGGTCTCGATGCTGCCAACTTCAACGATGAAGAGGCAGTTGTGGCGTTTGCTGGAGTGTGCGCGTACGTGTGCCCAGAGCGAGCCACTGATTCGTATGCCAACCAGACACTGAGTATGTTTCCACCCCTTTCCATTCGCAGAGACACCGTCTAACTTTTCCACAGGCCATGTGCGCGACGCCACCAAGGAGACAGTGCCTATTTGGGCCAAGGACATCGGCCTTGCTGGTTCAAAGATCACGGCAGCAATGGATTTCCATAGCGACCGATTCTCCGGCGACGTTATTGCTCTCCATGTTCGTAACGATGGCGGTGTTGGTAGCGGCGGCGAGCAACACGTTGCCAGCTTCTGGAAAATCTACAACGAGCTCCTCGAGTCTGACCCGGAGGTCTTGGAGACGATGGCGGAGGCCGATTGGCCGTTTGAGCTGAAGCAGAAGTAAGTCAGACTGTGCGAGAATGATAATTCGCAACACGCTAACAGCGACGAAGGGACAAGGAGCCGTACCTTGAGTTGGGACCAACCCTCTTCTTCTCGAAGGGCAAGCCCATGTGCCAACTTGTGAAGGCGCCACTCCTGGGTACACCCTTGATTCATCGCGATCCCAGCATGCCCAGCGTCTCTGACAAGCAGATGCATGCTATGCACGCTGTTGACGAGCTTGCAAAGCGTTTCTGTGCCAAGCTCGACCGTAAGCAGGGCGACATCCAGTTCATCAACAACCTGAGCATCATGCATGCTCGCGAAGCGTATCGTGGAGCAAAGGGCAAGCCCAGCACTCGCCACCTCCTCCGTATGTTCCTTCGTGATCCCCAGAACACCTGGGACAAGCCAGCTCGATTCCGTAACAATTTCGACGATCCCTTTACGCCCGGCCGCCAGCAGAACCTTCCGGTCATCGACAATGACCCGTGGCGCATCATCAGCGGCCGTGAGAGCCACGGCTAGGCGTTCACTAAAATCCTTCTAGTGGGGTAATAATAGTAGCCCAAACAACACTAGGCATCGCATAAGGAGGTATCGTCGGGGTTTTATGGAGTATGGTGCTTTCATGGAAGAATTGCTGCGTCTCCGTGTCCCTCAAATTGCTTCTCCATTAGATTTGCATCTTTTCTGCGAATGATAGTAGCATGAAATAGTTAATAGAATGCGTTTAGAGAGGAGAAAAAGGTAGAAACTGCTTTTCAGGTGCTGCAACTGACAAGCTTGGGTATAGGATTGCAGCGTGCTGGAGGCATGGCACACTATCAAGCACCAGCTTCTTTGAAGAGATTGACGATATACTCGCTGGACATTGAGTAGTGCATCGAGGCAAAGCCTGTGAGCGGCGGTTGGAAACGATCTAGGACTGTCAGAGGCTTGGCCTGCATAATCTGAAACACACACGAATCACACTTACCCGGGTTTCTTCGATCGAACAGACTCGAGATTTTCTTGACGTACTGGAACCCCTCATGGTCGATGTGGCCCTTCTCTTCAAGCTCGTCTGGGTTTTCGCGAGCTAGCTTAAAAGGAGCATAACCGCGGAGGGTGCAGCGCCAATGATAGAGTAGGACAGGGAAAGCAAATTCCCACTTTGCAATTTGACTTTTTACGACGTTGTTCACTTGGTTCTCGATCAACTACAGCAGTCAGTAGGGATACTGCAGTGATGACGATGCGTACTTACTGTGCCATTTTTCGATTTGATGTAATCATTCGCACCATGGTGAATGTACTCGAGATTCCAGAAAACGACATAAAATGCCAAGAATAGCTCGTACCATGGTTTGATCTTCGGTTTGAAGATCAGTGCCGCAAGCTCCTTCACTAATTCTTTCTCTAGCTTCCCGAGGTACTTCACGGCAGCAACATCCATCTGGTGGGTCATGGCGCCAGGTAGAGGACGGTCGTAGGACTTGCGGTCATATGCTTCGTAGTCGCTACTTCCCAGCCGGCGATAGTCATACTCGCGTATACCGGGAATGTTGTTGTTCCAGACAGAGCCGTAACCCTGTGAGACGACCGACAGACACTGCAGTCGCATCGCCAAGTCGAGTGCTTTGGATCCATGAACACTACGCATTCGTAGCACTTCAGTGTAGGTGAGACGTGCGACTTCGTCCTGGCTGATGCGGGTGAAGATCCATGCCTCGATGGCGGGCTGGAGGCTGGAAAAGTACCTCTCAAAAGCCGGTACAAGATCCGCAGTATCGTAGATGGCATACGCCGGTTGTTCGATGGTCTTTAGTTCTCCATCTTTGTTCGTCCATACCGACGCGGCCACATCCATTGAACCTCTCCTTGGGCTGTAAGGTCGGAATGTGACGCACATGGGTGGCGCGTTAGGTATGGGGCCATAGCCAGGCAGATTCCATATGAGCTCCATCTTGTATAGCTGGCTGTTATGCACCCACTCGTAGGCTAGGAACTCAGCCGCTTCTTGATGTTCGCGACCATTGCCTGTCGAGGGGTTAGTATATACCAGACACACATCACGGACGTACCTACATCGGCGGACAAGACTGGTATCTTCCAAGTGCTCTCTATAACAGGGCTCCCGAAATGATCTAGCATGGCCTGTTATCTTTTCGCACTTTTCGCAAGGATCGCCCTCGTCGCACTTAGTCGTTAGCTATGCTCCGCTAGATGGATGGTTTCACTTACACCAGATTTGTAGAATCTGCACCGCACGCATATGCGTTTAGTCTTGCGCATAGTGTGAGTCTTTTCTCTCTGCCTCTCTGCAAGGGGACCCTTTCGTTTCGACACCTTCAGCTTCTCCTGTCTCTCTACAAAGGAGGACGGAACTTTGGCAACTTTTCTCCTGGTCGGTCTCCTGAGATGCTCCAAGAGGACCGGTTTATCAGCAGAGATCTGAGGTTGATGTTGATGGACGTAGGGACCATGGTTAGGTATGGTCTGCACAACTCCCCACTGAACATCCTCTTCCTGCTCACGTTGATATCCCGATGGCCCGGCAGAAACATCGCTCAGGCCCATGACAGGCCATGATGCGCCGCCTGGATTTGTATGGATAGCTCGGTCAGTTGCCAGATGACTGGGCACTATCGCATTACTCGCATGAGATGAATAGTGATGCGACTCAAGAGTTTGCAGCTCAGTCCCGGTTTCCCAGGCAGCGTCTGTGGATGGCCGCAACGTCTGATCTGAACTATTCAGATGCAAGGGGGCTATACGCACTCGCGGTTGTGAGAACCGTGGAAACGAGTGCTGTCCCTGAACATGATTCGTGAAAGGTGGGTCGAGCGCGTTTGCGGGGGACTCCTAGAACCATTAGTAGCCGATTTCGTGCAAGACAGAAGCTCCTGAGAACATACAGAGGCAACTCGAAGATCATGAAGTGCATCTCCGCTGCGAAATGCATCGCTGCGAGGACTCGATGGCAATTCTGGTCCGCCATTCAAAGTCTGTTGTTGTTGTTGTTGTTGTTGTTGTTGTTGGTGGTGGTGGTAGTGTCGCGAGGCTTCAGAGGTTGTTCGTGGCGGCGCAGGCAGGTTCCCCTCGGCAGCGTCAAATTGAAGGCCAGGACGCGACGTGTAAGCATCGTCGTTCACAACGTGATCCCATCCCGGGACGTCCTCTCGACTGTAATTAGTAGGCCAAGCTTGCGCGCTCGAAGTTGGATGGTCGACGGAATCAACTCCGTCGTTGGAGTAGTGGAGAAACGGCGGCAAAGGCGCCGAAGGCGGGCCGGCGTACGAAGCGTGATTAGGGTCAGGATGCCATGACGCTGCTAGAGCATACATATGCTCGTTGTTGTTGGCTGGAAAATTTGGGTAGTGCGAATGCGTGTCGGCGCTCCTGTAGTACTGCGAACTGGCAGCAGACATTGATGCGGGCGGCTTACTGCGTAACTTTAGGGTTTGGGGTGTTCAGGACTCTTATTCGCTTGTTTGCGATGGAAATGATTAGGCACCGTGGAGCGTGGAGCGACGGCAACAAAGGGCCATCTAACGAGCTGTGAGTAGCAGGCTGTTGTTTGCTGGTTTTAGAGGCACAGAGTCTCGTGGATGGCGGGTCGAGGGGCGGCCTTGGTACGCACTGTCGGGAGGGCTGCATGTTCTAGCTCCCATCTGGTCTGGGCCCCCTATGTGTAGGGCTGCGTCTGCGCAGCCATCGCACGAACCGCTGGCTTTGGCGCCAACCGCCTGTCTTCGACCCCTCTCTGCATTCTTCAACGTCCCATGTGTGGACGCTTCCTTTCTCACCGTTTGCGATAATGTGTCACTGCATGTCATCATCTATGCCCGACTCTCGGATCAGAAGCCTGCTTGGTTGACAGCGTTGACAAGCGTTTTCTGTCGCCCGATCGTTGCGAGCGGAACAGCGTGCTCATGCTGTCAAACCAGGAAAACAGCACTGTCGGAAGCAATGTTTGGAACGGTACCGACGTGATGGTCGCGCTGGGTTTCGAACAAGGTGAAACCCATGTCTTCATGCTGCTGCTATAGTCTCTTGTCGTAAGGCAATGCTTTTACTCTATTTGAAGCGTTTCCGTTCGCCTTTGCCTTATCTCTCGAATGCCAAAGTCAATCTTCTGTCCTCGCAACATGTTGTTACCTGAAGTCCCCAGTGTCCGCATAGCGACCTCGGACGATTTGCCTCGGATTGCTTTCGTGGCTGCATCTGCCTTCTTCTGGTCGCCGACATTCAAATACCTGAGACCTCATCACGAAGAATATCCGAAAGATACGCTGGCTTCATACTATACCGAGTACGGGGAGTCAATTAGAGATCCTGCATACGTTGTGCTCGTAGCAGAAGATACTGTCGAGACTGACGAAGCTGGCCACGTTTATGAGGCATTGAAATCATTGTGTTGGCCATCGACTCCAGGCAGGAAGGTGATCGTTGGACTGTGGAGTATTTTCCTGAAGCCAGGCTCCTCATACACTGGGCATTTTCAGTCTACAAGTAAGCTTGTCAGCACCATAATGCCTCGAGCAGAGATATTGAGTTTGCTTTTGTAGATTCTCCAGAACGCATCGGTCAATACAAGAACTTGGACCTGAAGCGAGATCAATGTACCGATGCCACGAGAATATACCGATCGGCCACGAGCCCTCCCAAATATCGGTATGCGCCATTGGGACCATCTGAGACAAGAGGCTAATATCTGTTAATAAGACACCTGGCAGACAGGATGCGTCTAAGCACAATAGCCGTAGCTCCGGCGTACTGGCGTCGTGGCCATGCTACCAGGCTTATCAGCTTCTGCACGCAGCTCGCGGACCTGGACGATGCTCTCTTGGTAAGCACTCAGGATGCCAGGACTCTTCTCATTCAAGGGTGATTGACAACAACAAGGGTGTCTCTGCGACGCCGCTCGGCGCACTCGTCGTCGCGAAAGCTGGATTTGAATTGTGCGAAACCGTGCGCATCGATCATTCGCGGGTACACGGGGGAGCAGGTGAGAATTCGCCCGATGCCGTGGACGTCGTACTTTGGATTGGAATACGCTTGCCGGTCGGCATGTCCAGCGGCAATGCAAGTCCGTCGGCATCGCCTGAATGAATGCAACGACTAGCATGATCGGTGTGAGAGCTTGGCAACATGGTTGGACCGGCGCGGAACATCTGTCGGCACTGCCCGGTGGATTTGCCAGTGGATCTCCAGGTGGAGGCAGGGGCGGGAGCTTGTTCAGACGTCAGCGGTGTTTGCCGTAAGCATTGTTATCTTAAGGGGGGGGAATCAGAGCACGCATATCGTGATCGGCAAATCACCCTCCTACATGATCTTCAACTACGATACTCCTGTAAAGATACATCTTCGCTGCTACTGCACGGCTGCTTCCCAATGACGACAACCCTTGGGCGCAACGAGCTCTTCTCCACCATGGAGACCATGAGATACAATACAAAAATACCCAGTTCATCACAGCCACCATGAAAAACATGACAAAGACACCCCTTCCACCACAGAGACCACGAAAATCATTACAAAGATATGCAACTAAACAGAACATCTAGAAAGCTTGCAACTACTGCTTCTCAAGCAGCAACATCACTACTTCGCCTTCCGCTTCTTCGCCGGCTCACTGGCATTATCTTCAGTCTTCCTCT
>Ga0265780_10005250_pt1 | contig 16447 bp, 15 predicted proteins | sample P1T30metagenome_FD_192432 | JGI IMG/M metagenome (GOLD analysis project Ga0265780, IMG submission 192432) | Plant litter microbial communities from East Loma Ridge, Irvine, California - P1 T30 | ecosystem: Environmental > Terrestrial > Plant litter > Unclassified | place: USA: California... | reverse complement strand
AGGTTCGAGTCGGCAGGACGAAATGGACGTGAAGACTGAACAGCACGAAAAGCAACTCAAAGCCCACTCCTCTCAATTCGATAAGCTAGACAAAATCATCAAAGATGAGCTAGGAACGTGGCCTACAAGCGTTGCCTTTAAAATCGAAATCGAGCAGTGGAAAATAAAGCAAAAGGAATTCTGCGACAAACAAAAACAATCCAACGGTGACTGGCAAAATGAGCAAACTCAAATGCGAGCTACTGAGAAGAAGCAATTGGAGGAGGCGCTGAAGCTGCAAAACGATGCGATTCAGCAAGTTCGACAAGAATTTGGGGATGCGGAAAATGAGCAGCAGCGGCGAATTGAAGCTGTTGAAAAGCAGCTAGGTAACAACCAACAGCTGAACGAAGAAGACGCCATCGCACTCGAGGTGCGTCAACACGACCTAGAGCTCAATTTCAGGAAAGACAGAGCAAAAGTTGCGACCTTGGCCCAGATCGTCATGCAGAACGGGGACGACACCGAACAACTTTTCAATGATACGGAAGCCCACTACGTCACCACCATGGCTGCCATGGAAGAATTCAAGCGTGACTCTTCAGCCATTCAAGCTTTTCAGGCTACGCAGATTGAGGCACTGCTAAGCCGCGTTGACTCGATGGAGGCGGCGAGAGCAGGGTATGATCAGGAGGTGGCCAGGCTATCCGAGGCCCACAAGAAAGAGCTCGACCAACAAATCCAAGCAAACACCGAGCTGCTGAACAGGGTGGAGGCTGTGGAAGCCGAAGCAAAAGATAGTAAGATTTTCCGTGGCATATCCAAACCACAGATCGAATCCGCGCAGCAACATATTGCCGCTCTGCAGACTGCGCACGGGAATTACGCTACAGCGGAACATCTGGCCATCGCAAAGGACGAAATCTCCAAAATAGTAACCGATGTGTTGAATTCACATGCCACCAAGGAAGAACTGGACGACCTACAAACCAGCCTCGTCACCGCACTCCAGACACACCTCCATAAACTCAACCAGACATGCCACGACAGAACACAAGGCGCCAGAAACCTGATCCAAAACCAGAAATTCGTCACCGTAAGTCTCCCGTCCGGCATGGCATTCCACCCCGACCGCTGACCATTTGTCCAGACTCTCGTACCCCAAGTACCGCAAGCCCAAACCAGACTCGCCACCGACGGAAATTTCAACTTTACTCTTTCACGTAGTGCTCCTGGCAATACGAGACTTTCTCCCTCGCCTCCAGCTACAGGCCCCTACCCCTCGCCGTCAACCCCCACATCAGCGCCCCAGCCCTTTCCACCCGCAAATCCGCAGGGTCCGCCTCAATACTTCGATGCCCGCGAAGCGCGCCAACGCCCCGGGCCTCCCCAACATGTCTCTGGACGCTACCCCTTGGCACAAAGATACAACATGCCGCGGCAGGGACAAGCACAAGCACGGCCACAACGCACTTCTTGGATGTCGAATGGGCCGGGCCAAACTTTTCGAGCGGGGAGATGACGCGCTGGTACTGTGTTGAGTTTGGTGGTTTGCTTGTGTTGCGATGAGGGGGACGTTGATGTCCTACCCCACCCTTCTTCTTGATGTCCTACACTGCCCTTTTTGATGCTGGTGCCGCGTTGTGGGGTTTACGGGAAAAGGGAAGGAGTCTGGGTTTCCCTGGATAAGTTGGATTGGGGACCGTGTTTATCTCATCTGGATATGGGATTGGCATATGTGTACGCGGAAACATGACAACATCCACTTTCTTGCTTTGTCCCAAGGTTGCATTGGGTCGGAGTTCATGTGGTAACGATATATATTTACGCGAAACATGATAGGTATACCCCTCCTTGTTCTTGGTAGTTGAAGGAGTATGTTGGCGTTTAATGTAACTTTCACGACAACACACAAAAGAAATTCCGGGGTATTCTTTCACACTTGTGCTTCTGTCAATCGTGCCTGTGCTATGCCATTGTAGTCCTCACACGAGCACTGCGATCAAAAAGTGCCATCACCATCGTCAAACATCACAAATCGACATCAAACTCATTCATCATGTCAAAATCTTCGTTCCCCTCGTAATGCCGACTACTAATACACGCGACGCCCACGAAGAAACAATGTAAAGCGCCCCAAAACCGTGCGTTTTCGTGCTGAAGAAAACCCATCAAATACCGAAATGCTATACCGTCATTACTCGTCTCAAGTGCACAAAGGTTCGTATGCTTCAAGTGAACTGCTCGATGCGAGCGCGAAAGGTATGAAAGAGCATCACAGCCAGCCAGTGTTGTGACGCGAAGACCAGCCCTGTGCTGGCCTTAGAAAATTGTGCCGTAGCTTTCCTCCTCCATTGTGGGGAGCGGTTTGCGGGGACTTGCGGGTTTGCCATCGTCGGCTGTCTTCTTGTGGCGGAAAGTGACTGCAATTTGTTAGTGCTTTGTTCTGAGTCGAGAAGACTGTGTACTTACATCCAACAAAGACACCCTTGTTCATCTTGTCGTCGCGGTCCTGCATAGCCTCGAGTGCAGCCTGCTTCTCGTGCACCTCCTTGTACTTGGCCATGTCAGCTTCGTTGCCGAAGTCGTCGAAGTATCCGGCATCAGTCTCGCTGTCGAGCTCTGGCACAAATGGCGCCTTGTTCTCTCTCAACTTGTTCCAATCGACCTCTGCAAAGTACGCGTGGGCGTGGATCTCAGAGATGCCCCGGAAGCGAGATGTCTTAGACGCGACAGTACGTATGATGAGATCCCATGTGCGCTTCGACAAGAAGTATGATGGGTCTTCGTAGACGGGCTTTCGCAGGACCTTCTTCCAATTCTTCAGGTTTTGCCAGGTCTCGTCCACTGTAGCGCCTGCGAAAGGCGGGTAGCCCGCCAGCGCTTCAAACAGCATACAGCCCAAACTCCAGTAGTCGACGGTGAAGTCGTACTCATCGCCCTTGAGGACTTCCGGTGCCATGTAATCTGGGCTTCCGACGATACTCTTGGCATAGTTGACATCTCGTTCGCGGAGAGAGCGGTAGTTGTCACGGCGCTGGGCGGCGGATCGCTCTTCGATTGGTCGTCCGAAAGGTGATACAACGTCACTGACGGATTCGAGTTTGATGCGCATCGACTCGATCTTGGATGGGGCAAGGATGCCAGCGGCCAGACCGAAGTCGGTGAGCTTGACATGGCCAGTGCTGTCTATCAGGAAATTTTCAGGCTTCAGATCTCGGTGAATGTAACCGAGCTGATGCAGAGAGTCGACACACGAGAACATTTCGGCAATGTAGAAGCGTGCGTGTCTGTTGTGGAGGACGCCAGTGTTGTTGAGCAGTGTGCGGAAATCGCCTCCCGGCACGTATTCCTGTGTTTGTTAGCATTTGCATTGGACAGTGCCAGTAAGACGTACCATGGCAAGATAGATGCTCCTGTCGTCCTGGAAAGCGTAGAGTAAGCGGACCAGCCACTCGCTCTTAGCAGTGGTCAGGATGTCGCGCTCGGTCAAGACATGGCGGATCTCGTCAAGCTTGAATAGTAGCTTCTTGCTCATGACCTTCAACGCGCACACCTCCTTTGTATCCTTCTTCTGGGCTAGATAGACCTGTCCGTACCCGCCCTGACCGACCTGAGTCAAGATCTGGAAGTCGCCCTGCCTTAACCGCGTGCGTCGCTTGCGGAGATTGGCGCGCTCGCGGCCCAGGTACTGTGTGAGGGCATCGTTGTATTCCGTCTCATCCGTGGCTGGAGGAAGAGGGTTCTGCGCTTTGAATTGGGTCAGGCGGTTCTGGCGCACGTGCACGTAGGTGAGGAGGTCGTAGTAGTAGTCGAGGAAGTCTGCGTCCGTTAGCCGCGTCCCCAGTCTTCCAGATGTCGCATGTACTCACACAGCTGGGTCACGTTGGCCAGTCGCTTCACCGAGGGCTTGCGCGCCTTCTCGAGCTCTTCGGCAGAAAGTCGCTGTGGGCCGGGGTAGTAGCGCGTTGACTGTTCGTCTCGCTGTGTCCGGTAGGGCTCCTGGCGCGATTGGGCTGCGTGTGTGGTGTAGCTGCTATCCTTTTGCATGCCGGGGCGCGCATTGGGTGGCGTGTTCTCCTTGTTTGACTTGCGTGCCGGGCTGCCAGGCGTCAGTGTGGTGACGTCGCTGGCAAAAGGATCGCTTTCGTCGGCGCCCTGGAGCTTCGACTTGTTTGGTGATGTGGGCGTGCCTGGCTTCGTCCTAGTGGGCGAACCCATGGTCGGCAGCAATTTCATGGCATTCTCAAAGACATGGGGCAGGTCGAATGCGCCTGGCGGCTGGTGATGCTTGCTCGGGCTGCCCTGTGGAGTCTGCTGCGGGCTGATGAAGGCCTCCTGCGAGGGTGTACCGGGGCGGCCCATATCGGTGCCTCGAGTGTGGAGGGCGGGTGGTGGAGCTGGAAGCTGGAAGCCGTCTCTGTTGGGGTCGGACGCCATGTTGTTCTTCTGCTGCGTCAATTCGCAAACAATTCAGCGTAGACGGAGGAAGCTGCGATAGCGAGTGCGGGTCGCTGTTGTTGCAGATCCTAAGACGGAAGGAACAATGCAGTGCTGAATGCAAGCTCCAAGCTCCAATGCGTATACTGGCCAGAGAGGTCGCCGAGAGAGCGGTACTTGTTGTCCCGTTGGAGTGTGCAAGCCCTCCGACATGGAATGCGAACTTGTTGATGCTCTGCGGGGTGGTCATCTGTCATGGCAACCAATCATTCCTGTACGCATCATAATAGTGGGTCCCGCGAGAGAGCCGCAACACCACACCGCAACATCTCGCCTTTCCTAATAGGGAAGACATGCCATTGGGGGAAAGAGTTTGTGTAGCAACAAACACACATAGCTTTGGCTATGCGCATGCCGCCAGACTGCCGACGAAACACATCATCAATTCTTACGACTACATTCAATTACACTATCTCCACTATCTGTTGTCCAACGTCTTACCGCATGCACAAATCCAAAAAGTATGAGCACGTGTGAGCACGCCCGAAATGCCAGTTAATCGTGCCCTAGAAACGCCATTGACTCTTGAGCCATGCAAACTCAATTCGTGTCATTCCCAAAATCTCATACCATCTGCACCGATGCAGGGCGAAGATGGTGAATCGTAAAACTAAAAGGAAAAGGCCCTCCAATATAGTCTGCATTCTGCATCGTGCCGTTCTTCGTCTCTTCACATGTGCGCATATTCCGCCCGCAGCTCGCTCGCAAGTAGTTCCTGCAGTGCGGGGTCTCCGGCCCGGGATATGGCGTTGAACAATAGTGCCGGATTGAATCGCGACCCAGGCTCGATGAGTTGTTTGCGGCACATCGGGCACGTAACTTTATTCTTGTGTTTCTTGCAAGTGTCCAACTAAAATTCTGTAAGCAAGACTTTTGAACTGCAGCATAAGATCAGCGAATACATACCCACTCGAAGATGCAGAACTCTCCAAAATAATGTCCACATGGAAGCTCAATCGCAATCTCAGCCTCCTCGCAAGCCTGCACACTCGTGCTGGAGTAGTCCTTTGCGCAGATGTCGCAAGTGGGCGATGTACCTTCAGGAAGCTGGCTGAGAAGACGTCGAGGGAGCTTATCTTTTAGGGCCTGGATCTGCCGGGAGTTCGCAAGGTTCGGGTCGTAGGGCTGAGAATGGATCGAGTGCCGCACGCGGTGCTCTCTTGGTAGTCGACGAGTCCGAAAGGATGGTGGTAGACGCGGCGCAGCCTCCTCTACTTCCGACGAGTTGATGGAGCGAGACATATCTTGGATAAAACTGTCGTAAGTTCGCCGCGCAGTTGCTGGTGGCGAGTCATCTGGCAGACGACCTTGGCCGTGCAAAGATCTGAATGCACGTCGCTCTGCTGAATCGAGTGACCAACGGTTGCCATTTCCGTAGTGGTGACGTACTCCTTGCTGCGAAGACCTTCGGGCGACTGGTTGGGACTGACGAGAATGATCTGCAGTCGGCCTTGTAGGTGTTGCTTCGGAGCTGGGCCCCAGAGGATACTGTGCGTGCATTCGTTGGTCCAATTCTCCATAGCCCTGCTCTGGTGACAACGGCAACACGGGTGGCATTGCACCGTAATTCATGCCCAATCCGTGGAAGTATGGATGAAAGGAACTTGAACTATCTCGCATCATAGGTTGGCTAGGCGGTCCCGGCATATGGTCGGCCCCACTGTACCAGGTCATCTCTGGAGGCACGTCGATAGGGGAGAATGCAGGTCGTCTTGGCACTGGTGGTTGCGCCGCTTGGTGAGTATGCGTACCAGAATAGGGCGGGCGGTAATCCAATGCTTGGTGGTGGTTCTGTTCGTATGAATTTGGAAATTGCATTGTTGGATGATATGGCTGTGCTGCATAGTCCGTAGGATGATTCACTGCGAAATGATTGAAGTGTCTGTATGGATCGTAGCGCTCTTGAGTGGGCTGAGCAAATGGGACTGCATGGGGATTGAAATGTGGGTTAGACGGCTCTGAATCTTGAGTTCCTGTGCCCGCAGGTGTCGAATTCCAGTGCGAACAGAACTCCGATGCCGACATGACCGCGTTTCAAGGCGAAAGATGGCGTCGGTCGTCTCTGATGAAGTGTGACAGTTGTGCTTGTGCTTATGTCTGGTGACCGGAGACAGATCGGCGAAGATGTTTCAAGCAACGTGGAGACTGAGGTCGAAGTATGTGTGAGTTTCAGTCGATGCCGCCGCTGTTTTCCCTGCCGACTCTTTCTGCTGCTGGGTTCCTCACGAAGAGTATCGATTAAGTTTGTGGAAAGACTGAAGCCTTATCGGCAGCCTTGAAGGTGGAGGCGGTGGACCGTTCGTTCCGGTGATTCACAGTGGCACAGGCCCGAAGACGACCAACAGTTGCGGCAGGCTGCAGTGGATTAGTAGAATGTGCAGAAAGCAGAAGTGTTTGCTGAGAGGATGGCGACGAGGTTAGAGGAGGAGTTCCCCTCCAGGACTGCGGGGGTAGCAGGTAGGACCGTCCACGGGTGGATGATAACTAGTCAATGCGACGTAGCTGGCACGCCCCGTCGAGAGCTATCCCGTGCAGGAATATCGGTGACGAGGGCAGCGAACCTTGGAAAGCGAGCCATTCCGAGTCAATAAGTGGACAATCAATCTAAAGACGGTCTCGCGCCACGCTCGCTCGGAAGCGGGTTGCCCTCATGACAGCGCAAGGAGGCGGCTGCCCGAACAGGGTCCTGGATCACGCCGAAGAGAGCAGTACTTGAATCTTACCAAGACTTTCTTCTTCTTCGTCTGGACCATGGCGACAAACGAATGCATGCCTCCTACGATTACGACCAATGGAAGCAATTCCCAGCCGAGAAGGACAAGCATGCACCATTGCGAGTGGTGGACGGCGCAGTCCAGACCTGGGCATCGAGCCTGTCTCACCAACAACGCGAGGAAGCTTACGTAGTACAGCTTGGTCGCGGTAATGGAGCCTCAAGTCCTTCATCAATGCATATTCGCGGTGCTGTCGTTAGTGCATTAATGCGGTGCTCAACAGTACAGACTGGACTCTCCAACATGGTCGGGAGCAGCATCCCTAGCATGCACCAGAGCAGTACAAACCGCTCGACCTGCGGCGAGCCACTATGCGCTGCGTCCGCAAGTGATCGGGTCTCAATGGGTTGACCACAGTGGTGGAGTGCGGCATCCCACCGCGGTCCACGCAAACGGTAGACCGACACTCAGCATTGCATGCAGACGCGGTCTGAGGGCGGTTGCGAGATGACACGGTAGGTGAGCCGGATATCGGCCCGTGGAAAGAGGAAGGCGAGATTTCGGTCTGCTGGTGAAGAGACCTGCACGTGTCCAGCAAATATTCCGAGGGCCGACGTGAGAATCCGAGTCGATTTTATTTTTCTGCTGCGAAGAAAAATCGCGATGGACGAGCAGCACACACGTGCCAAGGCCATCGGAGCCTTCGACGTGCGAGGCCCGATTTCTCCCGCGGCATAATTTTGAGCTCTGAGCGCCAGACACTTGATATTCCAGAAATATCATCGTGAGGCCTCTTGTCTCTGGTAGGAAGCTGGCAGTAGCGCTGTTCCGTCAATTATACAACACATTCCGTATAGCCACCCCACACGACCTCCACCATGTTCCGTACTGCGCGTATCACCCTGCGGCGTGCCGAGGCCGGCGGAGCCATGCGCTCACTGGCACATGCGAAGACCAACCCCTCAGTCATCTGCGGTACTGCCAAAGCACGTCCTTTGTCCATAGCCGCCCGCAATCCCACCAAGTACACGCCATTGGGCACCCAGAGCTTGTTGCAGCGCCGCCAGTTCAGCTTCACCAGCACCATGGCCAACACCCGCACCGAGAGCGATGCCTTTGGCGAGCTCCAGGTAGCCTCAGACAGGTACTGGGGAGCCCAGACGGAGCGGTCCCTGGAGAACTTCAAGATCAACCAGCCGCAGGACCGCATGCCCCCGCCGATTGTGCGTGCCTTTGGCATTCTCAAGGGTGCGGCTGCGACGGTCAATATGAAGTTTGGGCTGGGTACGACGGCTCCGACATCTTCACCACCACGCGGCTGACGAGATGCAGACCCAAAGCTTGGAAAGGCCATCCAGCAGGCTGCCGAGGAGGTCGCCTCTCTCAAGCTCATCGACCACTTCCCCCTCGTTGTGTGGCAGACGGGCTCTGGCACCCAGTCCAACATGAACGCCAACGAAGTCATCTCCAACCGCGCCATTGAGATCCTGGGTGGAACAATGGGCACCAAGAAGCCCGTCCATCCCAACGACCACGTCAACATGTCTGCCTCGTCCAACGACACCTTCCCCACCGTCATGCACATTGCCGCCGTGCTCGACTTCGAGGAGTCGCTTCTACCCGCGCTCAAGAGCCTCCGGGACGCCCTCAAGAAGAAGAGCGATCAGTGGGAGAACCTGATCAAGATTGGCCGCACACATTTGCAGGACGCAACCCCGCTGACTCTGGGCCAAGAGTTCTCCGGCTATGTGCAGCAGCTCGACTTTGGCATCGAGAGGATACAAACTTGCCTGCCTCGCCTGAAGATGCTTGCTCAGGGCGGAACAGCTGTCGGAACCGGAATCAACACTTTTGTTGGTTTCGCCGAAGACATTGCGTCGGAAGTCAGCAACATGACTGGCCACAAGTTCGTCACTGCACCCAACAAGTTTGAGGCATTGGCCGCTCACGACGCCATTGTCGAAGCCCATGGCCAGCTCAACACGCTTGCCACATCTCTGTTCAAGATTGCACAGGACATCCGCTTTCTCGGCTCCGGTCCGCGATGTGGTCTCGGTGAGCTCAAGCTGCCGGAGAACGAGCCTGGATCTTCCATCATGCCTGGAAAGGTCAACCCCACCCAATGCGAGTCACTGACTATGGTCTGTGCCCAGGTCTTTGGTAACCAAGCCGCGACGACCTTTGCCGGCTCACAGGGTAACTTCGAGCTCAATGTCTTCAAGCCTGTCATGATCCGCAACCTTCTCCACAGCTCGCGCCTCCTTGCAGACGCCATGACAAGCTTTGAGAAGAACCTCGTTGCAGGACTTGACGCCGATGAGAAGCGCATTAGCTCGATCTTGACCGAGAGGTGAGTTGACCCTATGGCGGTGCAAGTAATAATGCTGACTCAATCTAGTCTCATGTTGGTGACTTGCCTCAACCCCGTCATTGGCTACGATGCGGCCAGCAAGACCGCCAAGCACGCACACAAGAATGGCATGACCTTGAAGGCTGCTGCTCTCGAGCTCAAGGTCATCAGCGAGGAGGACTTTGACAAGCATGTTCGTCCCGAATTAATGATCGCCCCCAAAGAATACAAGCCTAAGGCATGAGCGATGAAAAGTAAAAAGCATGTATAAAATGTAAATACAAAGTGGACGAAGTACGCTACCAGTGATTGGACAAGCACCAGGTTGTCCCACTGCAACGCTAAAGTGAAATTCATCACGTTGGCACGTGTACGCGTATCGTGCACGGACCACATCCATGCACCCCATGAATTGCCCGCACCATCCCCTCTTTCATCAAGTCGGGTTTCCGCGACCACTGTAGGCACCACAACAATGCCCGGCCTTGTGCAGAATGCGCGGAAGCGTCCGGCAATTGCGCTAAGCGACGACGACGAAAACGAACAATCCGATCGATCCTCCGTGTCTGTGGGCAGTAAACGCGCTCGTCATGGTCGCGACGCGTCCGAAGGCCCGCCTCAAACGAACGGCCACCGCAGCCACGAACGCCGCGGTGCCCTGTCAATCGACGACGAATTCCCACCTGGCACACTTGTACGAGTCAAGCTGAAGAATTTTGTCACGTACACAGCTGCTGAGTTCCACTTGGGACCCAGTCTCAACATGATCATCGGTCCCAACGGAACGGGAAAGAGTACGCTTGTTTGTGCTATATGTCTTGGCCTGGGATGGTCGAGCGAGCACTTGGGCAGAGCGAAAGAACTCGGCCACTTCGTGAAGAATGGCAGCGACGAGGCTACCATTGAGATCGAACTTGCCGCAGGTCCTGGAATGAAGTCGAATCCAGTCGTACGCCGAATGATCCGCAAGTCAGATGGCAAATCAATCTTCTGGATCAATGGGAAGACTGCTGGCAAGAACACCGTATTGTCACTTTGCAAACAGTTTTCAATTCAGATCGACAATCTTTGTCAGTTTCTGCCCCAGGACCGAGTCGTGGAATTTGCAAGAATGTCAGATGTGGACCGTCTGAGGGAGACTGAGCGTGCTGCAGCCCCAAAACACATGGTGGAGTGGCACGACAAATTGAAAGAGCTTCGCACCGAAGAGAAAGGGTTGGAGCTGAGGCAACAGAATGAGAAGCGCCATTTAGAAAGCCTCGAGAAGTTACAGAACGCGGATAGAGGTGACGTCGAACGTTTCCATCAGCGCGAGGACCTTGTGCAGAAGTCGAAATGCTTGCAAAAGGTCAGGCCTATAATCGAGTTGAGCTTGCGCAAGAACGCCATCAATCAGATAAAGAAAGATCTGGTACATGCCAAACGAGAACTCGATCAGATCGAAGCAGAGGTTGAACCAGTTCGGCAAGCCCAGGACGAAGTACGAGCGTACAAGGACCAGGTCGAGCAGGTTATCAAGCTCCGCAAAACCCGCGTCGACGCAACCAAGGCACAGGCAGACAAGGTTTTTGTCAAAATAGACAAAGATAAGGGGGCTATCAGTGGATTCTCTGCCCAGATCACCGCCGAGGCGAATTCCAAGAAAGAGCGTGCTAAGGATATCGCACGCATAAACGCCGAGATACAACGCCTGGATCGACAGAGACAAGACCGGCCTGTGGATTATGATGCCGATGCATATGCACGCCGTAAGGCCGATTATGGAGCGCAGATACGAGCAGCTTCGAGCCGCCTAGTTGAGTGCGATAGTGCACTACAAAGCCATAGACAAAGATCTGGCAACCTCATCAACAACTACAACTCAGCCACCTTACAACGAGAAGCTCTCAACACTCAGAGTGGCAAGCAGGCAGGCGTGCTAACGAATCTTTCGCGCGATACGGCGAAAGCCTGGGACTGGTTCCAACAAAACAGAGATGCCCTGAATCTCAAAGGAGATGTGTATGGGCCACCGATTCTGGAGTGCTCTATCCGGGACCCTCGTTACGCAGATGCTGTGGAGAGTCAATTGAGGAAGGGTGATTTCTTAGCGATCACCTTTACCAATGCAGACGACCGGAAACTGGTTTCAGATCGCTTCATGGGTAGCGGTAGCAACAATCTGGCTCTTCACGACATCTACACCCGCACGTCACCGAAGCCTCTCTCCGAGTATCAGCCTCCTGTTGCCCCCACTCAGTTACAGACTATGGGGTTCGAGGGCTACATGATTGATTATATCGAAGGCCCGGATGCAGTGCTGGCTATGCTTTGCGACAATGCCCGTCTGAACCGTATTGCTTATGCCCCCAAACCAATATCCAACGCGCAGCATGAGGCGGTCTCGAGCAGCCCAATCCAAAAATGGGTCAGTGGCAGAGACATCTACCAGATCACAACACGTAGAGAGTATGGTGTTTCGTCTACCTCAGTCACACAAATCAAGCAGGCAAGGTGTTTCGTCGACCAGCCAGCTAACACCGAAGAAAAGAGACAACTCGACGAAGCCATCAAGCAGATCCAGCGAGACACGGCAGAGCTGCAAGCGGAGATGGGAAACTGCAAGGTAGAGATTCGGGAATTGAGACAGCAAGAAATGGATTTGAGAAAGGCGAGAGATGATGTGCAGGAGGAGGAGAATCGCATGAAGAAGGCCATGGCCGAGTGGAGGGCTTTGCCAGACAAGATCAACCGGAAGCAGGAAGATATTGACAAGCTGATACGAGACAATGCCGAAACCAGCAATCGTATACGTGCGATCAAGACCGAGTCGCAACACGCTTCACTTTCTCTTGCGAAATTGACCATCGACTATGCCAAAACTGTTACTCAGCTACGAATATTCCACGAGTCGCTTGTTGAAGCACAGATACGCTTGATAGAAGCTAACTCGGAGCTCAATGCGCTTCAACATGAGAATAGCGATATTCTGGAGAAGCTGCAGAGGAAGAAGGTTGAGATTGAGGACATGAACAATGAGTTCACGAGACTCCGCGGAGAATACAAGCGTCTGACGAACGTTATACAGGCGGATCTCAACAGTCTACAGCCAGAAGAGAAGGCCATGGTGCTAGAGTACCGGGAGCTGTCGTCGTTAGAGGCTCTTGAGCTTGAAGTTGAAGCTGTTTCCGCCCGGCTCGAGATGATGGTTGAGGGTAATTCCGGTATCATCAAAACCTTTGAGAAGCGCCAAGAAGATATCATGAAGACCCAAGACAAGCTTGAGGAGCACACTGCTAGTCTCGACACCATCAAGACAAAAATCGCAGAGATCCGCTCTCAATGGGAGCCTGAGCTCGACGCGCTTGTTGCAAAGATCAGCGATGCATTCGCACACAACTTCGAGCAGATAGGATGCGCAGGCGAAGTAGTAGTCTACAAGGACGAGGAAGATTTCGACAAGTGGTCCATCCAGATTTCAGTCCGGTTCCGGTAAGCTACTCAGAGAAAGAAATCTTTGGTCTTCAAATACTAACAGCCAGTTCAGTGAAGGCGAGACGCTCTCGGTCCTCGACGCACACCGCCAGTCTGGTGGTGAACGCGCCGTATCAACCATCTTTTATCTCATGGCCATGCAAGACCTTGCACAATCGCCATTCCGTGTCGTCGACGAGATCAACCAAGGTATGGACCCACGCAACGAGCGTATGGTACACGAGCGAATGGTCGACATTGCATGCCAAGAGCGCACAAGTCAGTACTTTTTGGTGACGCCAAAACTGCTCACTGGGCTGAAATTCCATCCCCGGATGAAGGTTCACGTTATCAATAGTGGTGAACATATTCCAGACGCGGAGGCGGAGGGTACGTGGAACATGAGGGAGTTTGCCAAGATGGCGCTGAGGACCCGAAAGGGTATCACGGTGTCTTGATCAAACGATATTTACGAACCGCATTCATGGATCCATTGTCTGATCATCGGACGATACTCTTTTCATGGCGCAATAGGTTACATGGTGGAATGCAACGTCCATGGAGGTGGTAACGCTGTATAATGATACCCGGGGTGAACAGGCGTAAGGGTTCGTGGCTAAGCGTTGGTCTGCGTTATCGCCTTTGACGTCAATAGACGCTAGCTACCTTGTGTTGCAATGCTCGGTAGCGCACGCGGAGTATATTACCCAGCAGGTACCCGTCTCCTCCATCGCACACAAAGCATTTATCCACGTTACTGTCCACTTCAACTGTTGTTAGTGCCTATTTTGACAGTGCTTCGTGTAGCTTAACCTCCTATCAGCTCTGGTGATCTTATCACGCATTTGGGGTTTGCGTATCGCCACTTGAATACTCGCAGCTTAGTTGATGGTGCACAAGCACGGCAAAACGGCGATTTGTACGACATATGCCATGACGGTCGCCCTTTGAGTTACACAATCGACGAAAGTTTGGCTCATAGAAGCGTACGAACCTTTTGGATCCCAGAAAGCTTGAGGAAACTTGGTCCTGAGCCACGCTGCTGTCATGGTGGCATGCCATGCGACGTTGCATTGCACTTGATAACATGCAAACTGACGTGATGCTGCTTATAGAAAAGCATTTATATGCGCTGCTCCAGCATCCAAAAGCCACCTTCGATACCAGTACATCCTCAGACAAGAACAATTCCTCGTCCACAAAATGCTTGTTCTACTCCCCACGCTCTTGAGCCTCATCCCGCTCTCCCAGAGCTTCCCCACAACCCTCGACGGCATAGGCCCCGAGGAAACATGGACCATCCCGCGTCTCGACATGCACATGATGTCCACCAACACCGGGCTCCCCGGCAACACCTGGCCGCCCTCCGCGCTCTTCAACTCGACCATATCCTTCGACGTCACGATGCCAGTACACAACCTAACCTTCCCATCCAACCCGCTGCTCAACACAACCACAACCTGCACGGCCTCCTTCGCCAACGGCACGCTCCCCGCCGGCCGCAACTACTGCACCCCACCCGGCGCGACAGAAATCCTGTGGTTTGAAATGCACGCCATCGACGGCATGCAGTCGCGTCGCCCGGAGCTGGCGTTCAGTCTGCACTTCCATGGCGCGCTGGACTGGGATGGCGGGCGCACGGCCATGACGTGGTTTGATGGGTTTCGCGAGATCACGGCGAATAATGCGAGTGCTGAGAGTGGGTTTTTGACGTGTCTGGAGGGCAGGCCGTTGGATGGGCTTAGGTGTCGGATTGGGAGTTATTTGAGTCGAAGGGAGGAGTTGACGGTTAGTGTTGTGCGGATTGGGGGGCCGCCGATGAATGGGACGGTTGGGGGGGAGGGAGGAGACAGTGAGGAGTGAGGGCATGTGCGAAGGCATGTGTGAGGCTGGGTTAATAGAGGATGGAGTTCAGGCGAGTCATAGATTGTATTTCTTGGGTGATGTTAATGGAATCTGGATTTCTTCTAAATTAACTCGCTTGGGTATCTGTAGCTGTGGAGCATACTTGTCTAATGTCTCTGATTTCCTGCGCCGCGAACGAGATTGAGGTATGACAGGCCTACTCGAGAGAAACCAACTTTCAAACTCTCGATGTAGACTTTCCAATTTCCAGGAAAAACATGTACATTATCAAGTATGATCAGTGACCGGTACTAGCGTTTTTCTCCATTTCTTTCTTCTTGTTCAGTCGAATCTCCCCAGTTTCACAAGCCAGGTGTATATTTACACCATCGAATATAGACCCACCGTCCCATGCAAGCGACATCGTTGTTGTGGTGATTGCGGGGTGTGGAGAAGTGATCGGCAGCCGTTTTTCGCTAGTCAGGTACACCACATCTGCTGTGCGCGCAATGGCTTTCGCACTGTTTCATCTCCATTTTCGGGCTGAACAACAGCAGCTGAACGAGACATTGTCTCGACTCATGGCCTCTCAAGATGTGGCTGTGAGTCCTCGATTGATGCATCTTCGCCGTTTAGGTGATGAAGATACGTCTGCCAGCGCATCGTACGTTTAGTTACTACGCAGTGGTGCGATTGTGCCGACCTGTCGGATTCGACTCACGACGCGCGAATGTGCTACTACAGGTAGTTCATGCAAAACAAGACGCAAACGGTTGTTTGTCTCGACGCGTAACATAGCTTGTATCTTCCTCGCTCCTCTTTCGTGCTTTTGTTCCTTTTGTTAGCCAACCCCATCTTTTGCATTCTTCTATTCTTCGCATACCAAGTCATTCATCATGATTCGAAATTTGGCACCGTTTGTGTTCATTATGCTGTTTGCGAGCGATATATGGGCAGTGTATGGCATTGGCATTCCTCAGCCAAATTCCATGACATGCGAGGTAGGTAGTGAAGGCTGCATGCATGCATGTGGTATCGATTGACGGATGATACAGCACTGTGAAGGCACCGACGCACGTCTGCTAGCTACAAAGCTATTTGAGACGCCCGTACCTGCACTGTCGACAGCAGCAATTACTCAAATATATGCGTCACCACTTGCCATTCCACCACCAGTCGCACCACCAGCGAGCCTCCATGGCCCTACCGCCTCTGGCACCCACGGCCTCAGCGATGGCGTGAAAGCCGCCATTGGCATCAGTGTTGTGGTGATCATCGTTCTCCTCCTCGCCTTCCTCGTCTTAGGCATACCCCAGATCCGGAGCAGGCGGCGGACACAAGCGCTGCAGCGTGCAGTAGAAGAAGTCGAGCGCGGCATCGAGATGCAGAAACCTGTAGAACATGACGGCGAAGCTATGAGCGATGGGAAAGATAACATGGTGCTTGAGAGTCGGGTGGAGATTGTTGTGGACGATGGCTCAAGTGAACGAAACGTGGTGGATACATGGGACGGGTGGAATGCGACTTATGAAGGCGATGATGTTGAGCGAGGAAGACAGGGTATGAGCTTGCCTAGGAGGGAATATTGAGTGCTGGGTGCGGTGAC
>Ga0265780_10005249_pt1 | contig 16449 bp, 14 predicted proteins | sample P1T30metagenome_FD_192432 | JGI IMG/M metagenome (GOLD analysis project Ga0265780, IMG submission 192432) | Plant litter microbial communities from East Loma Ridge, Irvine, California - P1 T30 | ecosystem: Environmental > Terrestrial > Plant litter > Unclassified | place: USA: California... | reverse complement strand
AAAAAAAAATATATATTTATTTTTTTTTTTTTTCTTAATTTTAGAATCATAATAAATTAATCTATGTTATACATACCCACACTTATTTCCATAATAGAAGTCTTATTGGTAACTGTGCCTGTTTTACTTACTGTTGCTTTTGTAACTGTAGCGGAAAGAAAAACTATGGCAAGCATGCAAAGAAGGTTAGGTCCTAATGTAGTAGGATATTATGGTTTACTCCAAGCATTTGCAGATGCTCTTAAACTTCTATTAAAAGAATATGTTTCACCTACACAGGCAAATCTTGTATTGTTTTTCCTAGGTCCTATAATAACTTTAATATTCTCGTTATTAGGTTATGCTGTTATACCTTATGGTCCTGGGTTGGCAATATGAGATTTTAACTTAGGTATCTTATATATGTTAGCTGTTTCTTCTCTAGCTACTTACGGTATCTTATTAGCAGGGTGATCAGCAAACTCCAAATATGCCTTTTTAGGTTCACTTAGAAGTACAGCACAATTAATAAGTTACGAACTAATACTAAGCTCAGCAATACTACTTGTTATATTGTTAACAGGAAGTTTAAATTTAACTGTTAACATAGAAGCTCAAAGATCCATATGATTCATAATACCACTTTTCCCTGTTTTCGTTATATTCTTTATAGGTTCTGTAGCAGAAACTAACAGAGCCCCATTTGATCTAGCCGAGGCAGAATCTGAGTTAGTAAGTGGATTTATGACGGAACATGCTGCAGTGATATTTGTTTTCTTTTTCTTAGCAGAATACGCAAGTATTGTGCTTATGTGTATATTAACCACTATTCTATTTTTAGGTGGTTACTTATTAGATTTTTCTTTTTTACTTTATATACTACAACTAGTTGATTATGACCATTCAATTACTAATAAACTGGAATTTTTATCTAGCCCGTTAATAGAAGGAATGATATCAGGTTTAACTTTAGGATTTAAATCATGTATTATGGTTTTTGTTTTTATATGAGTTAGAGCTTCTTTCCCTAGAATACGTTTTGATCAACTAATGTCCTTTTCATGAACTATTTTATTACCTGTTGTTATAGCCTTTATTGTAGTGGTACCTTGTATTATATACAGTTTCGATATTATACCTAGTAACATTACTTTATTTTAATATGTTATTACGTAAAAAAAAAAAAATATATACATTCTCTATAGTATATTAGTTCTTACAATTGTTTATTGAGGAAAAAATTTATATTTATCTATGCTACATTTATATCTTTTAAATGAGACTTTCACTAATGGTTCTAGTGATAGTCTATTAAGTTTAGTTTCATTAGCATCCATTTTATGTGGTATTTTTGTTATTGTAAGCAAAAATCCTATTGTATCCGTACTGTTTTTAATAGGATTGTTTTTAAACATAGCTAGCTACTTAATGCTTTTAGGTATAAACTTTATAGGTTTATCGTATTTATTAGTGTATGTAGGAGCAGTATCTATTTTATTCTTATTTATATTAATGTTGATTAATGTAAGAATATCTGAGCTTACAACCGATAACAGTAATAGTATTCCATTGGCTATAATGATAGGGATATTTTTTAATGTTACATTATATAAACTTTTACCTTCCAATCTTAGTTCGGTTTTAAATGTATATACATACTCCAACTTAAGTAGTGTAAATAACATATCTTACCCTAGCTACTATAGTCCTATGAGCATTAAAGACGTAAGTGCTTTAACCTCAAATAGCAATGATATATCGTTCGTAAGTTCTCATATATGAGATGGAGGGCTGTCTGAAACATCCCACATTACAAGTATTGGTAATATTATATATACTAGCTACCCTTTATGATTAATAATAACATCTATTATTTTACTATTAGCCATGGTGGGGGCAATTGTAATAACAATTAAACAAAAATAACTAAAAAAAAAAACAACGAACGAGCTAGTATTTTCTGAAAATTAGCTATCTATTTTTAAGTTAGGTTAACCTAAGTAAACAACAGCATCAGTTATATATTTTTTTTTATTACATCTTAAACACAATTGTAAAATATATTTATTTTACGTTATAAATTATACAAATAAGTATAATGTCACAATTCAATTTACCCTAACTAGTATAAATTGAAAAAACGTATAAACAGAAAAATTAAATATTCTATCTTAACAAACCAATGTTACTTATATCACTACTACTGATACCTTTAATAGGTGTCTTTCTTGTATCTACAACAGATGTCACATATAATGACAGTATACATAGTCAAACTAGACTTTCAAATTTAAAACAAACTAAAGTAATTGCTTTAACCACATCTATAATAAACTTTTTTGTTTCCTTAATAGTATTTATGCTTTTTAACTTTAGCAACAATCAATTTCAATTTGTACAAGAATATCATAAAATTAATAGTTTTGATTTCTACCTAGGAGTTGATGGATTATCGATATATTTCGTTCTTTTAACTACAATGATAATACCTGTATCCCTATTATCTAATTGAAACTCAATAACAGAAAACGTAAAATCTTACGTTATAATAATATTACTCCTGGAAACATTATTACTTGCAGTATTCCTAGTATTAGATATACTGCTTTTTTATATTTTCTTTGAAAGTATATTACCTCCTTTATTTATTTTAATAGGTTTGTTCGGTTCTAGCAATAGAGTTAGAGCTAGTTTCTACTTATTTTTATACACACTTTTAGGTTCTTTATTTTTATTACTATCTATACTTACAATGTCTTCAATAATGGGAACTACTGATTTTGATGCTTTATATAAAACAAATTTTAATTTCGTAACTCAATTATTTTTGTTTTATGGAATTTTCATAGCTTTTGCAGTTAAAACACCTACAATATTCTTAAATACTTGACTTTTAAAAGCTCACGTAGAATCCCCTTTAGGTGGAAGTATAATACTAGCAGCTATTGTATTAAAACTTAGTCTATATGGTATATTGAGATTAATACTGCCTTTACTTCCCAAAGCATACATCTACTTCACATCTGTAATTTATGTAATAGGGGTTATAACTATTATATATGCTAGCTTTAGTACTTTAAGAACTATAGATGTTAAAGAACTTATTGCTTACAGTTCTGTATCCCACGCTGCAGTTTATTTACTAGGTGTCTTTAGTAATACAGTACAAGGAATAGAAGGTGCTATTACACTTGGATTGGCGCACGGTTTTGTTTCATCTGGTCTATTTATATGTGCCGGAGGTATTTTATATGACAGATCATCTACTAGATTAATTACTTTTTATAGAGGTATAGCACAAGTAATGCCTTTATTTTCCGTATTATTCTTTATACTTTGTCTAGGTAATGCTGGAACACCTTTAACTCTTAATTTCGTGGGTGAATTTATGAGCTTATACGGAACATTCGAAAGATTGCCTTTACTGGGTGCATTTGCTAGTTCTTCAATCGTATTTAGTGCGGCTTACACAATCTATATGTTTAACAGAATATCTTTTGCAGGATCATATTCAAGATTCTTTAAATTTAATATACCTGATTTAAATAAACGAGAATTTCTTATACTACTTACATTAGTTGTATTTACAGTAGTATTAGGAGTATACCCTGCTCCAATACTAGATGGTTTACATTATTCTGTATCTTTATTAATATATCATGCTTAAGGATTACTTTAGATAGTAAACTTGAAATAGATAACCTTTGTTTAACAAAGGCGTAAAAAAAAAAAATTTTTTTTATTAACTTAGTTACAAATACTTTAGTTGTACGCGTCATATCAGTATATGTAATTAATATGAATTAGAATGATTTTTAAACAATAAAGGAATTAGCTCAATTGGTGGAGCAACCGTTTTACACACGGAAGGTTAGGTGTTCGAATCACCTATTCCTTATAACTTAATTAAATCTAATTAATTTAATGGTATAAAAAGATATTTATAATGTCCGTGTATAAGTTCAAGTCTTTCTTAATAATAATAAAACTATATTAGTTAAGTATTATATCTTTTACCCATACACTATGCCTAGTTATTCTGGTGATGATCAGAATGAAACAAAAAAAAAGAAAATTTAGCTAGATGTTTTTTATAATAGCTGTTTAATTCAGACACATTTTAAGTGATATGCATAACAATAACGTTTTTTTTTCAATGAGAATTTTTAAAAGTCACCCTTTAGCAAGTTTAGTTAATGGATATTTAGTTGATTCACCTCAACCGTCAAACATAAGTTACTTATGAAATTTTGGTTCATTACTTGGATTTTGTTTAGTTATACAAATAGTAACAGGAGTAACATTAGCAATGCACTACAATCCTAGTGTATTAGAAGCGTTTAACTCAGTTGAACATATAATGAGAGATGTAAATAATGGATGATTAATACGTTACTTACACTCAAATACAGCTTCAGCCTTTTTTTTCTTAGTTTACTTACACATAGGAAGAGGTTTATATTACGGATCATACAGAGCACCAAGAACATTAGTGTGAACAATAGGTACTGTAATATTTATATTAATGATGGCTACAGCGTTTTTAGGTTACGTTTTACCATATGGTCAAATGTCATTATGAGGTGCTACAGTTATTACTAACCTTATGAGTGCTATACCTTGAGTAGGTCAAGATATAGTTGAGTTCATATGAGGAGGTTTTTCTGTAAATAACGCTACACTGAACAGATTTTTTGCATTACATTTTGTATTACCTTTCGTATTAGCAGCTTTAGCATTAATGCACCTAATCGCATTACACGATAGTGCAGGATCAGGTAATCCATTAGGTGTTTCAGGTAATTACGATAGATTACCTTTTGCTCCTTACTTCATATTTAAAGATTTAATTACTATCTTTTTATTTATTGTTGTATTATCTGTATTTGTTTTCTTTATGCCAAATATTTTAGGTGATAGTGAAAATTATGTTATGGCTAACCCTATGCAAACTCCACCTGCAATAGTACCTGAATGGTACCTTTTACCTTTCTATGCTATATTAAGATCAATACCTAATAAACTTTTAGGGGTTATCGCTATGTTTGCAGCTATATTAGTATTACTAGTTATGCCATTCACAGACTTAGGAAGAACTAGAGGTTTACAATTCAGACCTTTAAGTAAAATAGCCTTCTTTATTTTCATAGCTAACTTTTTAATATTAATGCAACTAGGAGCTAAACACGTTGAATCTCCATTTATAGAGTTTGGGCAAATAAGTACAGTTTTATATTTCTCACACTTTTTAATCATAGTTCCTTTAATAAGTCTTCTTGAAAATAGTTTAGTAGAGTTACATACTCAACAAGATACAAGAGGCAAATAAAAATAAATAAAAACAAAAAATTTTTTTTTGTTTGTATGTGGTATATAAAGTACAATAACGTTTAACATATATTATTGCAAAGTCCAGCACTTGATAGATATGTTTATAAAAGCTAAAGCTTTGGTCTAAAACAGAAATTTTATAACCATGAGAAAACCGACCCTTATTAAGTTTTAATTTTAGTTTTATGTACATTAACTTAAACCGGCTTAGTTATACCCATGCAATATTATTAATACATATTGTGAACTCTTCACATATTATTTTTAACTTATTTAAACTTATTAACATATGAGATATTTTAAATGCAAACCTTAAAAATCTCAATGGAGAGTAACAGACCTAAAAATAAAAGAAAAAAAAATTAAACGTTATATTTGTATTTAGTATTAGATTATTTATTATGTCAAATTTAAATAGAAGTGCTTTTCAAGGACATCCTTTTCACTTAGTATCACCTTCTCCTTGACCTATATTTACTTGTATTAGTTTACTTACTTTAACTACTTCAGGTGTATTAACTATGCATGGTTTTTCTAATGCAGGTTACTGATTACCTTGTGCACTTGCATTAGTTATGTCAAGTATGTTTTTCTGATTTAGAGATGTTATTTCAGAAGGAACTTACTTAGGAAATCATACTTTAGCTGTGCAAAGAGGGTTAAATATGGGAGTAGCCCTATTTATAGTAAGTGAAGCTTTATTTTTCCTAGCTATATTCTGAGCATATTTCCATAGTGCATTATCACCTACTGTAGAACTAGGAGCTCAATGACCTCCTATGGGTATAGAAGCAATAAATGCTTTTGAATTACCATTACTTAATACTGTTTTATTATTAGCATCTGGTGTAACTATTACTTATTCTCACCACTCTTTAATACAAGGAAATAGAAATGGAGCTTTATATGGAGCAATGTTTACTATTGTTTTAGCTTTAGTATTTACTGCATTCCAAGGAGTAGAGTATTCAGTTTCTTCATTTACTTTATCAGATGGTGCATTTGGATCATGTTTTTATTTTGGAACAGGTTTTCATGGTTTACACGTTATAATTGGTACAATGTTTATAGCAGTAGGGTTCTGACGTTTATTAGCATACCATTTAACTGAAAATCACCACCTAGGGTTAGAATCTGGAATATTATACTGACACTTTGTTGACGTTGTCTGATTATTCTTATTTTTATCTGTTTACTATTGAGGTTCTTAAATATATGTTTTAATAAATAACTGACTTTTTTTACTTATTATTCACTAAACATAGAGAAAAAAAAAAAATGAACTTATCACTTATACTTTTTCTAATAGGTATTTTAGGTTTTGTTTTAAATAGAAGAAACATTATTTTAATGCTTATTTCAATTGAAATAATGTTATTAGCTATTACATTTTTAATTTTATTAGGTTCGCTTAGCTTTGATGACATTTTAGGTCAAACATATGCTATATATATAATCTCAATTGCTGGAGCAGAATCAGCCATAGGATTAGGTATTTTAGTAGCATTTTATAGATTAAGAGGAAGTGTTGCTATAGAATTTAAATAATGTATTTAGCCATAATAATCTTACCTTTATTAGGTTCAATTGTTTCTGGGTTTTTCGGAAGAAAAGTTGGAGTAAGTGGTGCTCAATTAATAACATGTTTATCGGTATTAAGCACTACTGCTCTTTCTGTTTTAGCTTTTTTTGAAGTAGGTATGAATAATATACCTGTTGCCATCCAACTGTTTAGATGAATAGACTCAGAATCATTAAATGTTTTATGAAGTTTCAATTTTGATTCTTTAACTGTATCTATGCTAATACCCGTATTAGTTGTATCTTCATTAGTGCACATTTATTCTATAGGTTACATGAGCAACGACCCTCATAACCAGAGATTTTTTAGTTATTTAAGTTTATTCACATTTATGATGATAATTCTTGTAACATCAAATAACTTCTTACTTATGTTTGTAGGATGAGAAGGAGTAGGTGTGTGTTCTTACTTGCTAGTGAGTTTCTGATTTACTAGAATAGCTGCAAACCAAAGTTCTCTTTCTGCTTTCCTAACTAACAGAGTTGGTGATTGCTTTTTAACTATAGGTATGTTCGCTATACTATGATCTTTTGGTAATGTAGATTATGCAACAGTGTTCTCAATTGCACCATTTGTAAGCGACAATACAGTTACAATTATTGGTATCTGTCTATTGATAGGTGCTATGGCTAAAAGCTCACAGATTGGACTACATATCTGATTGCCTATGGCTATGGAAGGACCTACACCTGTTTCCGCTTTAATACATGCTGCTACTATGGTTACTGCAGGTGTGTACTTATTGATGCGTAGTTCTCCTTTAATAGAATATAGTAACACGGTCTTAGTACTGTGTTTATGATTAGGAGCAATTACTACTATATTCAGTTCTCTTATTGGGCTATTCCAACAAGATATTAAAAAAGTTATAGCTTACTCTACTATGAGTCAATTGGGAATGATGGTTATAGCAGTAGGTTTATCTTCTTACAATATAGCATTGTTTCATTTAGTTAATCATGCTTTTTATAAAGGTCTCTTATTCTTAGGTGCTGGTGCAGTAATACACGCTGTAGCAGATAATCAAGATTTCAGAAGATATGGAGCACTAAGACCTTTTTTACCTTTAACTTATTCAGTTATGTTAATAGCTTCCCTAAGTTTAGTAGCCTTTCCTTTCATGACCGGGTTTTACTCTAAAGATTTTATTATTGAATCTGCATATGGTCAATATTACTTTTCTGGTACAGCTGTATACTTTGTGTCTACAATAGGAGCAATGTTTACTACTTTATACTCAGTTAAAGTTTTATACTTAACATTCTTAACTAATCCTAATGGGCCCTTAATCAACTACAAACAAGCTCATGAAGGAGATATTTTTATGAGTCTTCCTTTAATAATACTAGCTGTTTTTTCTATATTCTTTGGTTATATTACTAAAGATATATTTATAGGTTTAGGTTCTAGCTTCTTTATAGACAATAGTCTATTTATTCATCCATCACATGAAATAATGTTGGACACTGAATTTGCCGTTCCCACTTTATTTAAAATATTACCATTAATATTTACAGTTTCATTAAGTATTATCTCAATAATGCTATCTGAGTTTATACCTAAAACACTTACACACTTTAAGCTAACTAGATTAGGTTATAATATTTACGGTTTCTTTAATCAACGGTTTTTAATTGAATTATTCTATAACAGATACATAACAGATATGGTTCTAAAATTAGGAGGGCAAACTACTAAGGTCATAGACAAAGGTTCTGTAGAGCTAATAGGTCCATATGGTTTAGAAAAAGGATTAGTGAGTTTAAGTAGAAATATAGCAAACTTAGACACAGGTGTTATAACATCATATGCACTTTATATCCTGGTAGGTTTAACTTTCTATATATTAGTACCTTACTTATATGTCATAGACAACAATTTATTAATCATAATATTATTTGCTTTATTAAGTATAACTACTTATAAAAAATAAAAAAAAAAACTTTAAATAGACCCTTGGAGATATATAGAAAAGCATTGTTATTTTACCTGGAACTAATGTTAATTTTTTCCATACACTTTATAGAGTATCTTTGCTTGGATTTGCTAAGCGTTGTTTACCTATATATATAATATCTCTGGTTAACAAACCAAAGGATAAATAAAGCTCATTGTATTGCCTTGTTAATTGTGTACAACTTTGCCTAATAAACACAGGTTTTTTTTTTATACGTCTAGACTTCTATTAGCGTGTTTGTCTGCTTTCTATAGAAAGTGCATTTTTTCCTAATTCAAAAGCAAAACCTAAAGTTAATACTAAGAAAAAAATAAGCATTACTATTAAACCGAATATTCCGTTAACATAGGCACTAACAATGTAAGGGTAAACTAGCAATATTTCTAAGTCAAATAATAAAAACAACAGAGCAAATATAAAGAAAGAAATACTAAATTCACTTCTATTTTGTCCTAAAAATGAATGAAACCCGCACTCAAAAGCACTGTCTTTTTCTTCATATGGGTTATGAGGAGCAAAAATTAAATTTACCGCTAAAAGTATAATAGCTAGTATAGGTATAAATATAAGAAAGAATGTTTGACTTGTCATTTAAGCTTTAAATAATATAAGAGTAAGAATACTAACTATATTGAATCATTCTCCTGGTATGTATATAAATAATATTAGTAAAAGAGTTAAAACAGAAATAGTACTACTTAACGCACTGTTTATTGTAATATCACTAGGCTTGAATATAACTTTTTCACTATTAAGTGAATTATTATCTTTTCTAAAAGAAGTCGGACTTACGTAACCTACTAAGTTTAAATCATTTACTGAAGGATTAACTTTATAGTTGTCTTTAAAGAAAAATATTTGTTTAATAAGACTAAGATAATAACCCGCTCCAATTACACTAGTTAATATTGCTATTAGAGTCATAAAAACATAACCATTATCTAAGGCAGCACTTAAAACCATTTGTTTAGCAAAGAACCCTATTAAAGGTGGAACTCCTACAAACGAAAATAGAGTAATGGCTAAACTTATAGCTATATACGGGTTTATATAGAAATAACCTTTTATTTGGTTAATAAGCTGTATAGGTGAATTATTTATATCTACTAAATTTGCAGATTCCTTTTCTTTATACACATATAGATATAAAGTATAACCTATAGTTACTAGTATTATGAAAGCGTTTAAATTAGATAAAGAGTATTGCAGGATATAGAATATATACGCTTGTATAGACTCGGCTTTATTTATAGACAAGGCTAGTAATATGAAACCTACATGACTTATTGTACTATATGCAAAAAGTCTTTTTATTCTAAATTGTGTTAAACCTAAAACAGAACCTATAACTAAAGAAAATAAACTACTTAATAAAAGTATACTTTTTCAAGAAAAATCTAGGTAAGAGTATTCTGTATAGAATACTAGCTCTAAGAAAAAGGCAAATATGGATATTTTTGCTATTATTGCTACGTATGTTGTTACAATAGTAGGTATACCGTCATAAACGTCTGGAGATCAGAAGTGGAATGGGGCAGCACTTACTTTAAACAAGAATCCAACACTAAATATTATTAAAGATAAATGTAAATAGTATGGTTGGTATCAATAAGTTAGTGTTTGCAAATTTTCCACCTCACTTATGCTACTTATTACGTATATATTATCTAAATTAGTAGTACCTGAATTAACATACAATAAAGCTGAACCTAATAATATAAAACAAGAAGACAATCCTCCTAGTAAAAAATAAGTTAGTCCACTTGCAGTAGCTGATTCTGAATCTCTATACAAAGTAGATAATATATAAAGACCATAACTTTGTAATTCTATAGATAAGAATACGGAGATTAAATCACCGGTACTCATTAAGAAAACAGCACCACATAAAATGAATACAATTATAAGTGCATATTCTATTATACGGAATTGCTCCGATGTCTTATTTGATATTGAGTTTTTATTATAAGTTAAATTAGTAGAAAGAACTTTATAGAAAGAAGAGTGTTCTTTAACGAAAACTTTTCTAGGATAGAAAGCACTCAATATTAATATGACTGCACTCATTAAAAAAATAAATATGTTAAACGATTGTGTAAAGGTTGTTACATTAAATAAACCACCATAAATACCTATACCTTTTTCCAGAGGTTTAGTAAATAAGTTATTAAGGGCTAAAAAGCTTGCAAAAAGTAAAGCTTTTATTACAACTCTAGAAAATAAGATTGATTTATCCCGTCTTGAAGTTAAGGCGTTTGAAAGTAAAAGTGTTATTAGTAAAGTAATTAGCATTTTTGTTAGCAAGTTTAACCATCTTTTTTTTTTTTTATTAATGTAAATCAAGTGCATCTTTTATATATGAACAAGATAGAACTACAAAAACTTGAGCTTGTATGAAAGCAATACCTAGTTCTAAACCAGAAAATGCTATAATGAAAGCTAAAGGAAAGAATCCTAAAAAGAAGAATATGAAACCTGAAGTCATTATATTATAGGTGAAACCACTTAGAATATTTAAAAGCATGTGACCAGATAATATATTTGCTGCAAGTCTTAAACCTAATGAAACATTTCTAGCTAAGTAGGAAATAAATTCTATCAGGACAAGTAAAGGCAGTAATCCTAAAGGACAACCTGCAGGAACAAAAAGAGAAAAGAATTCTAAACCGTGTTTACTTAATCCCAATATAGTTGCACCTAGCACAACTGTGAAACTTAATGAGAAAGTTAATACAAAATGACTTGTTGAAGCAAAACTGTAAGGAACCATACCTATTAAATTATTTACTAGTATAAATATAAATAATACATACATAAATGGAAAATAAACTTGACCTTTTTTGTCGTTTATTTGGCTAACAACTATACTATGTACTGTAGCGTATATAGATTCTTGGTAAACTGATCAGGCATTTGAAACAACTCTGTTGTTGTTATTAGATACTAAACTGATCATTAAAACTAAGTACCCTGCTATAGTTAAGTACAGTCCTATATTTGTAAGAGATATAGAAAGGTTACCTAGTATAGGAGCATCTAGGCTTATTAGATTTCTTATTTCAAATTGATCTAATGGACTTATTATATTAGAAAAAAAATTCATAGAATAAAAATTTTAAATATTTATTTAAATACATAACATAGCATAAAAAAAAGTTAAATAAATTAAGGAAATTAATTATAACTTGCTTATGAAAAGACGTGTGGAAAATAAACGAACAAATCTAGGTAATAAGTATTTAGAAAATACGTATATTAACAGTGCAATTATTGTAAAGGCAAATGTTACTTGGTTCATAAAATAAAATGGTACTAATTGAGGCATGTTAGAATAAAAAGTAATATAAGTTGTCCTTTATTTACATATAGTAAATATATGCGACTAAGTTTAATAAAAAACAAGGCTCTTAAAGATATATATGCTAGAAGGGGTTTACTATTTATCACCTCTTTTTTTTTTTCATAAAAAAGTATATATATTATTTTTTTTTTCTTTTGTTAAAAGGTTTAAAGCTATTACTATATATATTTTTTAAGTTTTACACTATTATGATTGTAATGGTAGACTTACAAAAGCATGAGGTTTAGGTGGACTGTTTAAACATCACTCTAAACTTGTATATGCTCTGTTTAATAAGCTTTGTAATAAATCTGTGTAGAATTGAGGTGTTAATCATGGGTATCTAGAAACACTTTTACCTTCAACTAATTGAAGATAAACAATGTTTAAAAATAATCATGTAGCTACAACAGATATAATAGAACCAAAACTACTTATTAAATTTCATCCTGCGAATGCGTCAGGGTAATCACTTATTCTTCTAGGCATACCTTGTAATCCTAAGAAGTGTTGAGGGAAGAAAGTTACATTAACACCTATAAATAAGATTCAGAAATGAACTTTACCTAACATGATATTATAGTTTAAACCTAACATTTTTGGTATTCAAAAATATCAACCACTGAATAATGCGAAAACAGCACCCATACTTAAAACATAGTGGAAATGTGCAACTACATAGTATGTATCATGAAAGGCAATATCTAATGATGCATTAGCTAATACTACACCACTCAGACCTCCAATAGTAAACATAAATACAAATCCTAGAGCAAATAACATAGAAGGTGTTAATTGAAGTGATCCACCATAACAAGTAGCTAATCAACTGAATATTTTAATTCCTGTAGGAACTGCTATAATTAAAGTTGCAGCTGTGAAATAGGCACGAGTGTCTACATCTAAACCTACACTGTACATGTGATGGCTTCAAACTACAAATCCTAATACACCTATAGACATCATAGCATAAACCATACCTAAATAACCAAACACTGATTTGTTAGAACTTGCTGATATTGTTGTACTAATTATACCAAATCCTGGTATAATTAAGATGTAAACTTCAGGGTGACCAAAAAATCAGAAAAGGTGTTGGTATAGTATAGGGTCTCCCCCTCCTGCTACTTCAAAGAAAGATGTATTAAAATTTCTGTCTGTTAATACCATTGTAATAGCACCAGCTAACACAGGTAAAGATAACAATAACAGCACAGCAGTTACTACCACTGCTCAACCAAATAAAGCTAATTTATGTAATCTGATACCAGGGCTTCTCATGTTTAGTATTGTAGTTATAAAGTTCATAGCTCCAAGTAAACTACTTATTCCTGATAAGTGTAAAGCAAATATTGCTAAATCTACACTTGGTCCACTGTGACTTTGTATTCCTGATAGTGGTGGGTATAATGTTCAACCTGTCCCTGCCCCATTTTCTATAGTTGCAGCAAATAGGAATAAGATTAAACTAGGTGGAAGTAGTCAGAAACTTATGTTATTAAGTCTAGGAAATGCCATATCTGGCCCCCCTACTAATAAAGGAAGTAAAAAGTTACCAAATCCTCCGATCATTGCAGGCATAACCATAAAGAAAATCATAAGTATGGCATGTGCAGTAATTATACTGTTATATAATTGGTTGTCTGCTATGTACTGAACACCAGGTCCAGATAATTCAAGTCTTATTAGTACAGAAAAAGCTGTTCCTAATAACCCTGAAAATAATGAAAAGATAAGGTATAATGTTCCTATATCTTTAGCATTACTTGATAAGAATCAACGTTCTCATCAAAGAGATATTTTACTCTCTTTTACGTTTAGATTTCTTTCTGTTGTGTTTAAATTATTAATAAAAGTGATAGTTGAAGATTTAAGTGGTTTAATATAGAAAAATATTTAAGTTATATTGCATAAGATACAAGCCCTTAGATATTTTTGTATTTAAACCTACATATTAGATTGCATATTGTAATTAAAGTGTTTTTATTATAAGAGCTATGAGATTTGAACTCATATTACAATGATTAAAAGTCACATACTTTACCATTAAGTTAAGCTCTCTATTAGTGATGGCTATTTTTCGTTATATAGTTATTCTTTTTGTTATGAGAAATAACCGTAAATAGTATTATTATTATTTTTTTTTATTGTTCTTGTAATCAAGATAGGAATTTCTCAAGTGAAATAGATTCTATTACAATAGGCATAGAACTGTGTAAAATACCACATATTTCTGAACATTGCCCGAAAAATGATCCTTCTCTATTAACAAGAACAGATATTTGATTAAGTCTTCCAGGATAAGCATCACACTTTATACCTAAAGCAGGACAAGCATAAGAATGTATAACGTCACCAGAAGAAATAATAAATCTTACGTGAGTTAATTCTGGTAGTATTACTCTATTATCAACTTCTAACATTCTTAATCCTCCATCTTCTAAATCAGACTCTGGTACTAAGTAAGAATCAAATTCTAATTCTTCGTCGTCATTATTAAGGAAATCAGGGTATTGGTAACTTCAATATCACTGGTGTCCTTCAACAAATACAGTTAAAGATGGGTCTGTTACTTCGTCCATTAAATATAACAATTTAAAGGATGGAAATGCGATTAAGATTAAAATTAAGGCAGGAGTGATTGTTCATATTAACTCTATAAGTGTTCCATGATTAAGGTATTTATTACTTATTGGAGATTTGCTATTAACGTAATTTCTTATTATAGAAATAAGTATTCAAGCAACACCAAATAATATTATAACAAGGTAAAACATGATATTATCGTGTAGTTCTATTAATGCTTCCATTTGAGGGCTGGCACTATCTTGAAAGTAGATACCTCATGGTCTAGGTGCGTCACAAGTAACAGTGAAAAGATTAAATAAATTAGTCATATTTATATAAAAGAAGAAAAAAATTAATAGTGTTACATTAGGAAAAAAACATGCAAAACATTTTACAAATATGTGCCTAAGATTAGATATATATTCTTATCCAAGATTCGAACTTGAACCTAGATATTAGAAGTATCCAGCTCTACCATTAAGCTAATAAGAATTTATTTTTTATCACTTAATTAGTAAGTGGTAGATTTAAATACACCTTAAATAATTTTTCAAAGTCATATCTATTTTTTTTTTGAAACAAAGAGATATGGAGGAATTGAACCCCAAATTTTCGATCTGCAATCAAAATGTAGAACCTTCTACAACACATCCCTTAATACTCTTTTTTATTTATATCTTTAATTAAAAACGTGTGTAAGATTTGAACTTACAACATTTGTGTCCGTAGCACAATACTCTAACCATTGAGTTAACACGTTTTTTAAGGTTTATATTTTTTTTCTTATCTGTACATTATAAAAAGATTAAGCCCTTAAGATGAATTGAACATCTATCAGAATATTAACAGTATTCCGCTCTACCGTTGAGCTATAAAGGCTGGTACATATTTTTCTATTAATACATTTAAGTTTATAGGAAGAAAAGGAATTGAACCTTCGACAGCCTTAGCTATTGAGTTTACAGCTCAACCCATCATACCAACAAATGGAACCTTCCTTTTTTTTTTAGTTTGGGGGTGTTGTTAATTTTTATTAAACCCGTGCAATTTCCACTACACGAACCGTATTTCGACTTAACACCAATTAAAGTCACGCATACGAAGATTACTTGAAAAAATATATAAGACTAATTACTTCTAGGCTAAATTAACAAGAAACCAAACTTATTGCGCATACTCCTTTCAGCGCCTGACGAGTGGTTAGTACCTATCTGAGATAAAATTCACCGTGATGTGGTGATTCACGATTACTAGTAATTCCTTATTAATGCAGTCGAGTTACAGACTACAATCCATGTTATATTCTGTTTTAAGGGTTAGCTAAAATTCGCATTTTCGCCTCCTTTTGTACAAATACATGTGGCACGTCTATAGCCCACAATATTAAGGTCATGATGACTTGTCTTAATCCCTACTATCATATCCAATAACATTGGCGTACTGCTCTATATATGTAAAATAGAGCAAGGGTTTTACGTTAATTTAATGGATCTAACCAAAGTCTCACGACATTAACTAAAGACAGCCGTGCAACACTTGTGATATTTTTCTTTCGCAAAGCGCTAAAGATAAATAACATTCAAATTGTGGTAAGGTTTTTCGAGGGTCATCGAATTAAATAACATACTTCACTACTGGTTTCAGAAACGGTCTAATGATTTCAGTTCCTGCGTTGCCGCATTACTCTTGAGG
>Ga0265780_10005248_pt1 | contig 16451 bp, 14 predicted proteins | sample P1T30metagenome_FD_192432 | JGI IMG/M metagenome (GOLD analysis project Ga0265780, IMG submission 192432) | Plant litter microbial communities from East Loma Ridge, Irvine, California - P1 T30 | ecosystem: Environmental > Terrestrial > Plant litter > Unclassified | place: USA: California... | reverse complement strand
GATCGTGTGGAGGGACATGAAAAGCATGCAATCGGTTCACCAAGCATCTATGTAAGCTCTTGTCCCACCACTCGAGCTGCTACCTTGAGCTGTGTCCTCAACCCAGCTACATGTACCCTTCTACCAGCGAGAGAAGCCGCTCGAAGCGTCTCATCGAGTGGACCCCTAGTTACACCTAGCATTCGCACATCGGATTCATATCACGTGCCGGCGGCAGCGTCCCGCCAACCGGAGTGGCAAAACAACTTCTAGAGGAAGCGAGGTCCTCGATCCTCTCTCTCTCTCTCTTCTTTTCTCTTTCACGGCCGCGGCCATGCAGTGCCGCGATCCGCTGGCAACGCGCCGCCTGCACTTGTGCAGGTTGGCACCGCGGTCGTCAACCGGGCCCTCTGACGAGCGTCATTTTTCTCTCTCTTTTTTTTATACCCCGACACTGTTGAAGTGATTCAGCATTGCGGTACCCACAACGACAAGACAGTCCGTGGGAACACGGCACCTGTAAATCAAATCGCAAACTACAGAAAGACGTGTGCTCGGAATCGCGCTGGCCCGCTTCTTTGACTTCACTCCAGCTTTCTACAGCTCTTTCCCCGAATCACAACCAACAGGATGAATTCATTGCAACGGCCTGGTTCTGTACAACAGCAGCCGGCACAAAACGCCGGACATTAGCGGCCTGGTTTTGAGCAACATCATTATCCGTACGCGTACCCATCGTACCCAATGGGATACCCACCACCGGCAAACCCATCGCCGACATACCCATCGCCGACGTACCCACCACAGGCTTACGGACCACGGGCTTACGGACCACAGCCACCGATGTCATTTCTGGGCAGCGACAATCCAAGAAGCAGCAATCAGGTCACGTACAGGCAAAGAAAGGGCGACACCAACAGCCACGCAGCCACGCCATCCTGGGCGGCAGCAGCAATCGTACTGGGAAAAGGAGACTTCAGGCCACTACAACTACCGCCGTGCAGCCCCACGAGTTAAGCACAAGCAGGACGCTGAAACCAAAGCCGTTAAGGCTGCATCCAAGCCACCCAGCCGCAAGCAGCGTATGCGGATGGCGAAGGTTGTCGAGGAGGAGGCTGCCAGGGCTACGTCTATCGTCAAAAAGGAGACTACTTTCGAGCGTGCCACCAAAGAAAAGCCTGCCAACAACGAGACTGCCAATCATTCGTATGCCGAAGCTATGTTCATCGTCGAAAAAGAGACTGCACTCGAGTCTATCAGCAAAAGAAGCCTGCCAACAACGAGGCCATCGCTACAGCTGCGCGTACGCTCAAGCTCGGCGTCGTGGGACTGCACCCACATTCAGGACTGCACCCGGATTTTGGGACTACCGCATTCAAGCTGATGCCATCCGGCACGTACTCACCGAGACCCCGGCGATATGCACGAGATTTGATGCCATTCGAATCGCCAGCCAGGGACTCCGAGCACTACTGCCCAGCCAAACGTGCCAAGCGTCTACGGGTGGCAGACAGCCCAGCACAATTGGACGTTTCGTGCATTGTTGGAAGTGTTGCAGATAGCGATCCGATTTCGGAGAGCGATTGAGAGCTGAGGTCTGAACTTGAACGCCATGGCGAGAACACCGTTGCGTCCCAAAGCCAATCCGTATCACGCTTCTCCGGTTGTTCCTAGGCGTTCGGCATTCCGCTGCAAGTATTGCGACATTCTCTTGCTCCACAGAGAAGCCGTCAATCTAAGTCACGAGGTTCCATGGTCTACATTGATCCACGTGCCAATAACTTATCAGAAGCAAATCCGATGGGACGCTGCGGGAATTCATTGAAGGATGGCAGCAAACTACTGTTTAAAATAGTATTGGGGCTGAAAAGATATTGATCGGATGAGATTGGTGAAGCTAATACTGGTGTGACCGCGAGGGATCATTCTTTCCAAATCGGATTGATGATCTTCGACTGCGTTGGTATGTTAGGATCGGAACGGTGTGTGGTCGGACTGGTTAGCTCGCGTCGATATGCCCAGAATGAGAATGTTGGCGGCCGTGTCATGACTTTTCGGAGTCATGCTTCGCTATCTACATGCTAATTCTCACTTCATCTTGTCTTCATGAGTTTCAGGAGATATCTCTACCCTCAATACCGGCTCGCTCAAGCACGCGCATGCAGCAGCAACTTCACTTTCCACTTTTTTACTTCCTCAACTCCTGAACCTGGCTTTCCCGTTTGCACACACTCACACCAACGTAGCGTTGCCACGACATGGCACACAACAGGAACAAACCAGTCATCCATTAAAATCCTAGCATACCCAATACAGCTCATTTGATCATACACCCCTCCCGCCTCCCAATCTTCCGTCCAATCCAATCACTTAAACGCCGCCTTGAAAATCGACCCAAAAAACGAAGACTTCTTCTCCTTCTCCACAACCACAGGCCTCCGTTCCCTCCTCCCGCTCTCGCGCCGACTGCTCCTGTGCGGGCGCTCGCTGGACTCTTCGCCTTTACCGCTGCCATCGTCTCGGCGCACGGGACGTGGAAGCTCAGGACTCTCCGCTTTGTCGCCATCTCGACTGGTCGACACAGGCTGTTCAACTCGATCACGCTTACTGTCGCCACCACTCCGATGCGACCGCCTCGAAGACCTCTCGCCACCACCTCTCCCAGACCCCGACCCAGCGGAAGCCGAAACAGACGCGGGAATTTCCTGCAGCAGAGGCGAGCCAGTACTCCCACCACCACCCACATGGCTCTCACGCCTATGTCTGCGCGTCGACTCCCCGGAAGCCCTAGCATCACTTGAAGTCCGCACCAACAACCCCGCACGAGTGAAACTCTCGCCGGTGGTAGAAGTGAGATTTTTGGGAATAGCAGGGAAGAGAATCCTAGGAGAGGGCGCGGAGGGAATTTCGATCGAAGCTGTTGGGGCGGGTCGCTCGCGTTCATGATGGTGGCGATCGCTTTTGCTGCGAGTTCGTGTTCGAGTCGCCTCGCCGCCGCCTGCAGCAGCAGGAACAACAACACTATCCCTCCTTCTCCTTTGCCTCGAAGCTGCAGCGGCGGCCATTTTCTCCTCCTCTCTTCTTCTGACTAGCCTCCTCGCCTCGTCTTCGGCGGCTTTGACAGCTGCCTTTTCGATCTTTTTCTGCAGGCTTCGTTCTTTCTCTTTCCGTTCCCTTTCAGCTTCTTCTTCCGCTTTCCGGGCTCGGCGGCGCTTTTTGCGCTCGGCTTCTTCTTCGGCTGTCATTGAGGAGCGGCGGTGAGAGCGGTGTCGCTGCTCGTCTTGGGATTTGGAGGAGCGCGAGCTACGGTGCTTGCTGCTGCTGCTGATTTCGGGCGAATCGAGGGCTCGAGGTTGGGACTTTTCTTTCTCGCTGCTGGGTTTTTTGGGGTGGCGTGTCCAGGCTTCGGCTGCTTTGTGTTTGGAGGAGCTTTTACTTAGGGCTGGGGAGGGTGGGGCTGCTGGTGTTGATTCTTGTTCCTTTTCTGCGGGGGGTATGTCGTCGATGGGGGGATCTTTGGTTGCTTGTTCTGTGGAATCTGAAGGAATTGATGCTGGAGGTGGAGGATCGTCTGAGGACAGGGGAGGAGGCGGTGCTTCCGAGGAAGGTGGAGGAATCTCTGGCTCCGGGGCTTCGGATTGTGGTGGCGAGCTAGATTCTTGCTCATCTTTGACCTCTGTCTCGTCCAACTTTGGCGGATCATCGCTTTCCTCGGCGACAGGCAGAGCTCCCGGTACGGCATCACCATTATCGACAGCGAGCGCAGCTTCGGGCTCGTCCTGTACTACGGGGTTGCTCCCGATTGGATCGTTTGGCTCTAGCTTCGCTTCTTCATTCTCGGTCGATGCAGGGATGTCATCGGCGACTGCCAGAGCCTCAGCCTCATCCGACTTGGAATCTACAGCTGCAGATTCCAAGGGAGCAGATGGCGTTTCGTCGGCCACGTTCTCTTCAGCTGTAGTCTCGCAAGGAGGTTCCTCTTCGGCAGGCTTCTCATCCACTTCACCTGCTTCGCCAGCTTCTGCATTTGTATTAACCTCATCGACAACTTCTGACCCTGTGGAAATTCCGGTAACAGCCTCAACCGCGGCATCGCCATCCAGAGTAGTTGGTAAGTCCTCAGCCTGTTCGCCTTGGACATCTTGAAGCACCTTTGCATCATCACCCTCCGACGAGTCGGGCTGCGCTTCGGACTTCTCAGGCTCGGGCTCGAGCTCTTTCTCAGACGTCTCGGCTTCGGCGTTGATAAAGTCGCTTGTTCCAGCTGAAGTGGTATCTTGTTGTTCTGCACTGGCATTTGCAGATTCAGGGGCGCCGGAACCGGTTTCGTCCAGGAGAGTATCGACTTCGGGTCCCTTGCCAGGGCTCGCGGGCTCTTCCGTTGCGGAATTCTGTGCCGATTTTGTGACAGTAGGTTCCTCAGCGTCAGCTGTTTCTTCGGTGGAAACAGAATTCTCCTCAGGCTCAGCTGGCTCATTGCCATCGCCACCCTTAGATGAGGCAGCCTCTGTCACTGTCTCTTGCGCACCCGGAGCTGAAGTTGGCGGCTCCTCAACCACGATTTCCTTCGCAACATCCTCTGGCGGCGCGGAATCTTCCACACTCTCCAACGATGGCGTCGCCTCTTCAAAGACCATACTTCCCTCCGGGCCGGCTACTTCAACTTGAATCTCTTTGGTCCCGTCGACGGCGGCGTCGTGGCCGTTTTCTTCTTTTGCCACATCAGCGGGCGGCGGCGGCGGTGTTGGTACTTCCGTCACGACAGAAGTCGAAGCGTCCTCGATCTCCTTCGACCCAGCTTCCACTTCGCCATCAGCAGTCTGCTCGGGCATGATAGTAGAAACTTGCTCCTCAGGGACCGGCTCCGAAGCAACCTCCACCGGGGCAACAACGTCAACAACAACCCCTTCATCCTCAATCGCCACGATGTCGTCCGGCGACTCTTTGACAGCGGAATTCTCCGAGCCACCCTTCTTCTTCTTGCCCTTCCCTTTCTTGCTGCTGCTGGCCGTCTCCTTAGAATTCTTCTTCTTCTTCGAAGGCCTCAACGCGCCGTCGGGCGTTCCCGGAGCAAAACTGACTTTTTTTGGGCTTTCGATCGCGGGACTGCTCGAAGTGGGTTCAGGTAAGTTGATGATGGTTTCGGTAGGGGCGTCTGTCTCGGTTGGGGGTTCAGGGGCGGGTGGAGGTGGAGGCAAAGTCGGTTCGAGCTGTGGTGCTGCCTCCTGTGCTGGGGCTTCGATGATGTCGACGACTTCTGGCTCGGCTTCAGCTTGTTGGACGTCTTCCGGGGCTGGAAGTTCGGTGAGAGTCTTTTCGGGGTCGTGACCGGACGTCTCGGCGACTTGTGCGACATTCTCGCTAGGCGTTTCTGACGGCTCTTCGAGCGTGGGTTCAGACGTTTCGGGGACGTCTACGACGCTTTCTTCTGGCTTGTCTGGTGACTCTTCGGGAACGGCAGGCTGAATGTCCGATTCTAGTCCTGGAAGCTCGGATTTTCCAGACTCCTGCAAAGGTTTGTCGTCCTTAGTTTCGTCTGTAATAGCGGCTATATCGTCTGTTGCGATGGGCTGTTCTTCCGGCGAGGACTCAATCGTCGGCTGTGCATCGTCAGGAAGGGCCGGTCCATCTTGAGCAGCGGGTGTTTCATCAACATCCATGGCCACCATCGGCTCCTCTGCAAGTGGAGTCTCTGCTGGCGGCGAGTCACCCGGGGGAGGGGGTTCTTCTGAAATTGCTCCTTCTTTCGATGAAGAGTCTTCAACATTGGCTGGTTCAGCGACGTCGACATTCTGGTCCTCAGGTTTATCGACCACAGGTGACTCTTCCGTTGGCGGCGAGGTATCCGGGGGAGGGGATTCCTCTAAGATTGCGTCTTCTTTCGGTGAGCTATTTTCAACGGTAGTCGGTTCGGCGACGTCGACATTCTGATCTGCAATTGCATCGGCCTGCTCTGCCGCTGGTTTCGGTTCGACCACTTCCTCAGGCGGGGCGGGCGGTGGTATTGGCACTACATAAGGGACCTGCACAGTCGCTGTTTCGTCTGCCCAGGAGTCAGTTTGATTCAAACTTCGCAAGATTAGAAACGAACCTTCTCCATCGTCACTCTCCTCATCATCATCACCGTCGTCAGACTCCTCAGCTACAACTGCCACTGCCACTGGCTGTGGTTCTGGCTCCGGATCAGGAGTTGGAGGCTTGATGGGATACTTGTACGTTGGAGTATAGCTCGCCATGGCTTTCGGTGAAATAGTGTACTGGCCTCCACCCCGGTAGGGGAGCACGCTCGCTCTTGGATCTTGCCATGGTGTGGTGGAGACACTTTGGAAGTTGTACTTCTTGATGATGTCTTGCAGGTTTTTGGAGGGCGGCATCGTTAGGTTGGATGTGCAGGAACAAGGGGTAAAGTTGAGGGCACTGGTTGTCAGCGCTGTGCTGTGCTGAGGTTTAGTTTGAAAGAAGGCAGTTGATTGAATGTATGGTGAGATCGGCCATTCTGAGGATTTGATATGAGGTGGATAGGCTTGTGAGTTGGAAGAGCTGTAGGCGGGCCTGTATTGAGTCTTCAAGTCTTGATCTGAGCGAGTCTGTGTGGATGTAGATGGGCCGAAAAGTACATGAGTCGAATCACTTCTCACCAGCACAGTTGGACAGCGACACATGGCTTGACGACGAAGGAGCCCTGAGATATGACATGACAGCACACACGAGCAGCGTCCGCCGCCGCCGCCGCCGTCGTCGGGCGGAGGGTGCACTGATGCAACAAGAGGGTGGGAATGCAGCTCCGACTCGGTGCCCTCAATTTACCGACTCGCTGGACGGTGGCACAAAGCACCGAGCCGAGTGGTCGAGGAGAGGATAGTCTGATGGACAGATCGATCATAGACTAGGCCAGCGGTCGAAGCATACTCATGCCGTTTACGCCACGTCGAAGGTCACGAAGGGAGACCCGATCAGTGCCGACTTCTGGTCTGCATTCTTCCGCAGACAGATAGCTCGCACGGCCGTGACTTGTCCGCTAGGCCATGGGTTGGGTTGGGTCGGTCTGCATGACCGCATACTTGGGATCCGCACAAGAGTGGCGGGTCAAGTTAGTTACCTACAAGCGGATGCTGTTACCCACCGGGTACTTGAGAGTCTTCATCCTGCCGTGTAATACCGATTTGTGTGAGAGGACGTTGCCCTACTTCTGCCGAAGTGACTGTATTTCGAAGAGCAAAACACGCAAACTGGGCACGGAAGCAGTCGGGCAACCAATGGGTCTTGAACTGGCATTGGGCGTAAGCCGCTTCCATGCCGGACTGCAGCGAAGATGCATAATTGTGAAGTGTCGAGTTTGGTCGTCGACGTGGCCGGCTGTGAGACGTTGATATGCACGTCTAGTCTAGGAGCCCGGTCGGGTGGCGGGCCGGGCATGCAATGGGTCGGACGAACTGTACGTTGTCGAGGTACATGCAGTATGGTGGAGTTGTAGCTATTCGAAGACCAGACGGCAAAATGTCGTCTGCCACGTAAACACAATACATACAGTAGAGTTGGGTAGTTAGTAAGTTGAGGTTAGGTACCTGTAGGTAGTCGAGGCTGACATGTCACGTGCGTGGTATAGGAATTTCCCAGCGCGTGATGTCATGCGTTGGGCCGAATGTGTCTCACCGTCAATGTCACCAATTCTCGTGACCGACATGAGTACAGTACCTAGTCTATCCGTCCTTCGTTCCATCGTCTCACCACCTCCCGTGACAAGCCCCTCAGTGTGTACGACGACGACGACATGGCTGGGAGCATGCTGAAGACCTTCCATCGCACCGTGTGATCACTCAATCCATCGCAGCCCGAACTTTCCAGTAATCCATCCGAAGATGCTACGCATTCCCATCCTGGCTGTACTAGCCACCGGTCTAATCATTGTATTCACCCTCATCTTGACAGTAAGCATCGGATCCGATATCACGCACGATGGAGATTGGCGAGGCTCGCTATTCCAGGCTTTCAGAGGTCCTTCAGATCAGCATCAGACGCACAATGCTGTACGCAAGAGCAACGGGGACCAGTACTTGGTCGGAGTCGGAAAGGCGGACATCACAGGACCTGTAGTTGAGATCAACTTCATGGGATACGCCGACACAGCCCAACAAGGGACTGGTGTCAGACAACGTCTCTACTCTCGTGCTTTCATCATTGGAGATCTGGACAAGCCGGCCGACCGCTTCGCATACCTCGTCCTTGACACACAGTCTGGCGACACTGCCGTAAGACATGGAATACTGCAGGCGCTTGCGGAGCTGGGCGACGAGTATGCCATGTACGGTCAGCAAAACGTGGCTGTAACGGGGACTCATTCGCATAGTGGGCCTGGTGGATGGTTGAACTACTTGCTGCCTCAGATCACCAACAAGGGATTCAACAAGCCCTCCTACCAAGCTATTGTTGACGGTGCAGTCACTTCAATCAAACGAGCCCATGAGGGACTCGCGCCAGGCTACCTCGAGGTTGGAAGCACCACAATTGACAACACGAACATCAATCGTAGCCCGTTCGCATATCTTGCAAACCCTCAACATGAGCGGAACAACTACACGGACGATGTCGACAAGACCCTGACAATGCTTCGTCTGGCCCATGCTACCAAGGACGGATCTGACGATGTCGGTGTCCTCACCTGGTTCCCCGTCCATGGCACTAGCATGTACGGCAACAACACTCTCGTCACTGGCGACAACAAAGGAGTGGCCGCTCGCCTTTTCGAGACATCCGTGAGCAATCCGAAGTTTGTTGCTGGCTTCAGCCAGGCCAACGTTGGCGATACGTCACCCAACGTCCTCGGAGCGTACTGCGAGTATGGCGACCACGCTGGTGAGATGTGTGACTTCAAGACTAGCCTTTGCGGCAACAAGACCCAGCCGTGCCATGGCCGAGGACCTTACTGGGGCCGAAAAGACGGAGGCGCGGCCTCAAACTATGAGATCGGACGTCGCCAATACGAGGGCGCCAGTGCGCTCTGGAAGGATCACTCATCATTCACGCCCATCAAGGGCAAGATCGTGAAACCCTTCCACCAGTTCGTCGACTTCAGCAATCTGAACATCACCCTAACAAACGGCACATCGGTCAGGACTTGCCCTGCAGCCATGGGCTATTCGTTTGCAGCTGGTACCACTGACGGGCCAGGTGCATTCGATTTCAAACAAGCTCAACCCGGAGACCCTCATGCCAACCCTCTCTGGTCCCTAGTCGGCAACAGAGTCCACACCCCCAACGACACCCAAATCGCCTGCCAAGCTCCCAAACCTATCCTTCTCGATGTCGGCGAAAGCGATAGCCCATACGCCTGGAGCCCTAACATGGTCGACATCCAACTCCTCCGCGTCGGCCAGCTATTCATAATCGTTGCCCCAGGCGAAGCAACAACCATGGCCGGCCGCCGTTGGAGGAGCGCAGTCCACCGCGAAGCTCAAGACCTCTTCCCCGAACTCGCCTCCTCCCAAACAAACAACCGCACCCCGCCCGTCGTCGTCCTCGGCGGCCCAGCAAACACCTACGCCCACTACATCACGACCTTCGAAGAATACCAAGTCCAGCGCTACGAAGGCGCCTCAACCCTCTACGGCCCATACACCCTCGCGGCCTACATCAACCGCACGCTGGAATTCCTACCCCAACTCGACGCTTCCGCCTCCAACCCCCCGGCCTCCGAAAAGGGCCCTCTACCCCCAATCAACACAAACAACAGCCTCAGCTTCATCACCCCGGTCATCGTCGACCGCGCCCCGCTCTTCAAATCCTTCGGCGACGTATCCGCAGACGTGCAACCCCGCTACCTCGCCGGCCAAACCATCACCGCGCGTTTCGTCGGGGCGAATCCGCGGAACGATTTCAGGCTCGGGGGCACTTTCGCCAGTGTGGAGAAGTACGATCCCGACACCTCCGTGTGGCAGCGGGTGCGGGACGACGATGATTGGAGTCTGGTGTATGAGTGGGAGAGGACTAGTACTGTGTTGGGGACGAGCGAGGTTACGGTTAGCTGGGAGACGGGGTGGGAGACTGGAGCGTGGAGGGGGAGTGGGGAGTTTGAGCATGGCGAGCTTATGGCTAGGGAGGGGGCGTTGGCGGGGAGGTATCGGTTGAGGTATTATGGGGATGCTAGGGCTTTGGGCGGGAGCATCACGCCGTTTGAGGGGGTGAGTGGGGAGTTTGAGATTGCTTGAGGCGTGGAGTGGGATGGAAAGGAATTATATTGAGAATGAAAGTCATTGGTCTAATAGTGGACGGTATTTGCTAAGATACGAAATCGTGTGTAACTAGTTGTACATTCAAAAAGTAGGGCCCAATGTAAATTCTTCTTGTCTCGTCATGTCTATATTACAGCGGTCACATTCGGCGAGTCGTTGAAGTCGTTGAAGTTGTCTTCAGGCTTTCTCCCCAAACCTCAATGCCGCCACCATCCTGTTCCAAAGAACATCAGCTTCAGAGACGAGAAGTAGTGGCGGTACTTTTACAGCCAGCGCACAGAGTCAGTCAGTCAGTCAATACCACTCTGCTCAAACTTTCACAACTCCTACAGCGGCCTTCGGCGCAGTGGGCTTCGAGCGCGGGCGCGACTCTTTGCCGGCCTGTCCAGCCGGTCTCCTGGGCCGACAAGCATCAGGGACGATAGGCCTCTCCTTTTTGACAGTGGGCTTGGCTTCTTCAAGACTCTTGACATCAGCCGTTACGTCGGCTCTGGGAGTCTTGAGGGCATTGCTGTTTGTGGCGTCGGGAAGAGTCGGCGAAGGAGACGGCGAAGACGAAGCAGAGCGCGAGCCCTGCTGTTCTGACTTGGACTTCTTGGCCTGCCGGAGGAGGTGCTTTATCTGCTGCTGCTGCTGCTTAACAGAAGTCGGGGAAATGACCACGGTTGAAGACGACGGTGCAGTCGGGGTCGAAGTTGGACTGCTCGTGGCACTGTTCATTGGGGCGTGCATAGAAGCCATCAAACCACATTTCCCGGAGGCGAAGTTTGCAAGAGCAGGACGCTTCCTCGCAGCTGAGGGATTTTTGGCTCGCTGACGCTGTTGGTGTTTGGCCTGCCTCATGGAAGTGATCTCTTTCGCGTGTCTGCCTCCCAGGGTGAATTTGACTGCTGGCACTTCGGGCGGCGATGGCAGTGCTGCTGTGTTGGTGCGGCGGGCGTGCGCGATGTGGTACTGTTTGGATTCACCGGCCGGGACGAAGATCTTGCGTGGGGGAGATGGGGATGGAGTTGGAAGCTGTTGCTTTCCGTTCTGGGGGATGGCGAGTACCGGAGCTGGGGCGGGCTTCTCTTGCTGTTCCGGCTCGTAGGTTGCAGTTGTGGAGGAAGAAGAGGAGGATAAGGAAGGACAAGAGGAACGGAAGGCCGGGAAGGTTGCGCAGCTCGAGTCGGCGGGACTGAAATCGATGAGGTCGCTGCCAGTCAAGGAAGGTTTGCGGCTACTTTTGGCGCCCGTCGTCTGTGATGTTTCGGTGGTTGGAAGCGCAGCTGTGAAGATCTTTGTCGAGGGTGACAGTGTGACAGTCTTCGATGGCTGGTCAACCATGGTCTTCGGCGGCGTTGCGATATCAAGAACCTTCTCCTTGCTGGTGATTGTGTCCAGCTTGTTCTCATCCTTGACCTTTCCCTTTTCCACCCCAATCTCCGACCCAGCATCCGACTCGTCAGACTCAGACTCAGAGTTGCTCTCAGAGTCATCATCGCTGCTGCAACTCTCGCCACTGTCGGAAGATCTCTTCTTCAACTTCATCCACTCCGAAGGCTTCAACCCGTCACCGACAATGGGTTTAGCACCCTGACCCAACTGGACCGCGACTTTCTCCTGCCACCAACGAGGCACAGTCCTGAAACCGATGCTTGCCAGCGTAGCTCTGTTGGGCATCTCGTGCTTGTACCGACAGCCTTGCTGGATGTAATCGCACTCGCCGTGACGGATCCAGTGCGTGCAGTACACCTTGTCGCCGGACTCTGGCGTGTTGGTGCCGCCGTTGCGAGACGCGGACGAGGGTATCGATGGGCCTCCAGGCGGGGTGTGAATGCTGCGGACTGCTGGGCGAGGTTCCGAAGCTAGGATGGCGTCGATTGTGGCTTGCGTGCTCGACGATGCTGCGGAGATGGATTCGCCTTGTCTACGCCATGTGATTGCTGTTGTCGAGGCCGGAAGCTGGCGGACTCCAGTCTGGTCTGCTACTGGTAGGGAAGCAGTGGGAGATGAGGCGCTGTCGCCAGTGTCCTGGCGGATCATGGCATCTGGGGCCAAAAATTGCTTTGCGGAGATCATGCTGTTACTCTTGTGGTGGTTGGCGTTGGTGTTGATGCCCTGCTGCAAGATTTCGGCTTCCAGCCTGAAGTACTGGCCGGTGAAAGGCAGGGTGCCGACGTGTTGCATGCCGCAAGTGTTCTCCATCCTCATGGAGCGTTGGACACCGCTCAGACGAACGCTGTACGGTAGCTCGTCTGCCGGAATCAGTGGCACAATAGTGCCGTTGTTGCGAGAGATGAAGAAAGAGAGGCGAGGTAGCTGGTGAGGGAGGTTCTTCGGCGGCGGTGTTGGTGTTTCGTACCTGTTGGTGAACATCATGTTGGAATGTAGTCAAAGTACAATACTTGAAGAGGAGTAGTTGTATGATGCGATGGTGGGGAAGTAATGTTTAGGTCGGTGTTGTGGTGACAAGATTCCTTAAATACTTATTCTCCAGTTTGAGACTCAGCTAAGAGGTGCCTTGAGACACATGCTCTTCGCTTGTCTGAGAACAAACATCCATTGACGTAGCGAAGACAAATTGCCGTATGCATGCTCGTGAAGCAACACTTCTACGCTTGTGTTGAGTGCAGTAATAGCGTCACTGCGTGACAGCAAGCAATTTGCCTCTGCTATGCATTAATGCAGGTAGCCGCATCATGTACAATCCGTGCGTACTGTAGGCATCCGTCGTATGAATCGCACGGATCTCCTTAGGACAGCTAGCATAGGTTGTGCCTTGTACAGTCACTGCAGATCTCATTCGAACAATTACACATGCAAATTGACAGTCAGCACGGATTCTGCTTGCCGTATTTAGCATCGTTCGTGCTTTGTGCAACCGCACGAATGTGTTACACCAGCCATGTCGCATAGGCAGACAACATTAATGAGAGAGTGTAATGTTGCAGCTCCAGTCATCCAGGTCCAGGGATCTCCTGTCTCAAAGAATCCCAGCCGAGACCAGGAAGCCTGCAACTCTCCAAGTATCGCTTTTGTGTCGTCTAAGACGAGGGTTGCCAAAAGTGAAGACAGGGATTGATCAGAATCTGCCGCCACTCATCTCAACTTGTAGCTGTTAGACCTGTAGGCATCAGCCACTCTATTATTGCCATTGTATGCCGGAGTCCTCAAGCTAGCCCTCTCTTTCCGTGCGTCTACCCAGAGGAGCATCCTGTCCAGAAGCTTCCCACCCTGGAATGCCAGAAATATAGAAGCGACGAATACGCCAGCTGTGACACACATGGCGACCAACCAGAACAGAGACTGCGTGGCTTGCATGTCCCTAATATCGCTGACGTTCATGCCGAAGAAGGAGGTGACGAAGTTCAGGGGCAGGAAGATGATGGTGACGACTGTGAAGACGAGCATTGCTTTCGAGGAGCTCTCCATCCGCAGGTTCACCAGCTGGATGGTTCGAGATACCAGTGTGTTTGCGTTGTCGCGCAGATCTTGAAGGTCTGCCAGCTCTCTTTGCAGATTATCTTGGAGTTTTGCGATGGGACTTGCGGTCATTGGGTGATAGGTAGTGTTATGTGGTGATCTTGGTGATACGGGCGGGTCACCGGGAAGGCCGGGCGGCGGTATTGAACGACGTGGTGAGCTCGGCGATCTTGATGAAGCGTGTTGATCTTGAAGTGTGCTTGTCCCTGTCAATTCATGAACCTGATGAATCAGATCGAGCTGTTTCTGCGTAATTTGGATTACGATGTTGAGCTCTTCTTGACAAGCCAAAAGGTCCATCACGAGCTTTGTAGTTGGTGAGCGATGCAGCCCGTACTGTAAGTGCCCAAGATGTCCTGCGAATCTATCGGTCAGGCACAGCGGAAGGTCCTGCCAGAAGCTGCGGTGCATCATTCCCATTGCACCAGACAGCGCAGTGATGACATGTGTCATGGCCGTGTATTCCTGAGTGTCATTCTGGTGCGATCGGTGAAACATACTCCTCACGTCGCGGAATGCCACATCACTGATACGCGACGTCAGCTGCAAAGGAGGCCACCTAGCTTTCCAAGTTTGGTTGCTTGAGAATGTCACAATGTGTTCGGAGTCTATGGCCAACAGCCAGAGCTCATCCACGTTCAACGCCGACGGATAGTGGCCGTACCATTGCCGAATCCTCAAGTCAATCTCTCGGTCTCCCTGCCACGGTTTGTTGCGAGAGAAGACTTGCGAGACTTCCCTCTCCCGGGTATCTTCCAGACGGAAGTAGTACGCCAGAAGGGATCGCATCGGATGACACGAGGAACGAGAAGAAGTGTAGCCTTCTCTACGGTCAATCTGGAATCGCAGCGGCGGAGTCTGTCCATTGATAGACCAGTCCAGCCATGGCGTCGAAATGAGCATTGGATAATAAGGCCCAACGCCGCCGCTCTGCGACCGAGGTGTCAAGGGAGCTACAAACGGCACAAAGTGTTTTCCGTGCTTGGAGAAGCGCTGCTTTTGCTGCACGGCGTTGTCTAACAAGTGCATGCACTCGGATACGGTCTTTGTGTCTTCAACTAGGGCGTAAAGGAAGCCATTGAGATATTCGGGGTATTTTGACGAGCAATGGATCCAGCGACATTTCGCAGCCGCCGGCTGCGAGCCATTCGAAGAAGAGTTTGGCTTGTTCTTCAGACGTAGATGTCTGATCCAGCCAAAGTCCTCTTCCAACCGCTTGAACCTGCGTTCCTCTATTGGGTTGACCGCCGCTGCTTCGGACCTTGCAAAATCGGCTCGACTGGTCAATGCTGCGGTATCTGGTATGAGAGATGATGGAGCTTTCTCATTGCATTCTAACATTGGTCCACGGTCCGCTCTCAGAGACTCCAGCCTGATGTCGTGCGCCAGTATCTGCGCCGGAGTGAGAGGTTTCGACCTCCAAAGCGGGTCGGCATCATAGTCGCGGGTTGCGGGTTCAGCATTGACTGGCGGGATCCTTTTGTCTGGAGGCATTGATGTTGTCGCAAGACATGTGGACTGCGTGTCGTGGACTCGTGTTGCATGGATGTTTTGAGTTTTGAGCCATGTGGGACGATGTCAGCTCAGACAGCATGCTGATCGAAGCGTTGGTCGTCGGCTTCAGTTACATCTCGTTGTTCACCCAATAACGTGCCCATTCTTATCTCGTCTTGACTCGATCATCCACCTCACTCAGCTCTTCTACATTGTTGCATTTCCATGCCAAACAGACGTGCGAGATAGTTATTCGTTGGGCAAATTGGCCAGTCGGAAGGATCTCTTGCATGCACGCGAAGCGGGTTTCAGAAGTCGTGTGGGCTGACAAACGCACCAAGGCACCCAACGAACGATGCCACAGATCGCCTACCTATCCGAAAGCGATGGCGCCCGTCTTCCAATCCGGTTCCACGACTCGGGTCGAGAGTGAGGGCTAATAATGAGGCTTCAAAATACATTCCTTCATCCCTTGAGACCAATCTTGATCTTTAGACATACTAGACCAAACAAAAATCCACCCAATCCCTACCAGCATCGATACATAGAGAACACATAACAACAACAACCTCATCCACAATGTCCGACGCCAAAGCCATAGTCGAGCAAGCCTACGACAGCCTAGCAGACTGGTATCTAACCTGGATCAACGACCAACCCTCTCCCCGCGAGAGATACGCCCGTAAAGTCCTCGAAAACGCCACTTCTTCAAACACAACAACATCAACAACACCAACAACAACAACAACAACACCAACAACAACAACGACAACCCCAAACCCCCAACCCTACATCCTCGAACTAGGCTGCGGCCCTGGCATCCCCATAACCCGCCTCCTCCTCTCCCTCGGCGCCAAAGTCCTAGCAAACGACATCTCCCACGCCCAAATAGCCCTAGCGAAATCCCACTGCCTCCATATCCCCGCCAACACCACCACCACCAACACCACCACTAACAAAAACATCCACTTCATCCCCTCAGACATGACCCTCCTAACCCTCCCCCCCTCCACCCTCGACGGCGCAATCTGCCTCTTCACCCTCTTCCACCTACCCCGCGGCGAGCAAAAACCCATGCTGGCGAAAATTCACTCCTGGCTCAAGCCGGGGGCCCTGCTGGCCGTGAATTTCGCGACGGTGGACGACGAGGCGATTTGGGGGGAGATGATGGGGCGGGGGATTTTCTGGAGTTCGTTTGGGGAGGAGGGGAATCGGGCGATGGCGGTGGGGGTGGGGTTTGAGGTTGAGGGGGAGGAGGTGCTGGCTAGTGAGGCGGATGGCGGG
>Ga0265780_10005247_pt1 | contig 16454 bp, 13 predicted proteins | sample P1T30metagenome_FD_192432 | JGI IMG/M metagenome (GOLD analysis project Ga0265780, IMG submission 192432) | Plant litter microbial communities from East Loma Ridge, Irvine, California - P1 T30 | ecosystem: Environmental > Terrestrial > Plant litter > Unclassified | place: USA: California... | reverse complement strand
CGACGATGGCAATCGAGATCCTGGCACGGCGTTTGTGCCCCATTGGGACCACAGTGCTAAAAACTACCAAAGCAGTCATGAATGGCAGAAAAATGACAGAATTGTAATACATCGTGCTCGTGAGGTATGGCCAACTCCTGAAAACCGGATACTATAGCTAATGAACTAGGGCGCGGGGTAGCATCGACATCGACTCGATGATAATTAGCGCTGCCGTAAGTATGGCGCCCCAAACGCCGACTACTGGAAGCATTGTTTCTCTGCTACAACATGTTCCCCATAATCGACCACAGGAATCGCCATGTCGTGCCCTCTACGGACGTACCCTCTCCGCAAGCCCGAGAATCACCGCGTACCCGTCCCAAGATGGACACTCCGCTTGCCAGATGATGTCACACACGTACATACAAGCTATATCGGCGTGCAGCAGCACTCAGATACCGAATTGGCTAGAGACGCATCAGCAAAAGCCATCAAGTCTATCAACATCTGGGTGAAAGAGTTGGAACGCGAAGACGCCATAGTATGCGAGTCTTTCGTTGGCATTACGCTGGATGACAGCGGCGAACAGGATGTTGCAGTCTGGGTGTGCTACTGGATAGATTCAATATGGGCAGAAACCACCTTGAAGGATTTTTCTCTACTAGAATTCCAGAAAAACATTCATTCCACTTCCGCCCGTGATTCTATCGGACTATGGCTGGAAAGCTTCTCCAGCGAGGTGTCGCGTCTCGAGACCAACTACTCCGGCCTTGACTACCTTCCAGGACTGGCAAGATTACCAGGAACAAGCACGAAAGAGCACACGTTGTCGGCATATTGGGGCGCAGCACGGGATCGCATTCCGGACTCTGCGCACGACCTCTTTCCCAAAACCACAGACGATGTGCCCTCGGATCCTATACCCAAAGGATTGGGACAGCACCTCATTGGCACTAACGTCGCGAATATGGTACACATACGCTCCGGCCAATTCTGGGAGAACTGCGGCCAGCAGGAGGCAGATTCTTACGAACGAAAGCTCGAAGGCACGCTTCGCGCGGGGCTCACCTACCTGCACGAGAACCCAAAAGACACCAATGCGATGAGCGTTCGGTACCTGCGAAATGTAAATGACCCTGCCCAGGAGCATGAACGGGAGCTCAAGGAAACATGTGGCGCAGCCTTCTTCGCCAATCTGGAGGACCTAGAGCGATGGGCGCATACGCATCAATCGCATCTCAAGATCTACCGTGGTGCGATGGCGCATTATAAGGCGTTTGGGGATTCGAGGAGATTTCGGACGTGGCATGAGGTGTCGGTCATTCGGGAGGGTAGAGCGAGGTCTGAATATCTTAATTGTGTGCCAGAGGAACGCACGATGCTGCGACTGGAGGCCCAGGAGAGACGAGGTTAATACCAATTATTGAAGTCTGACCATGCCATTGTATGCTTTCGTTCTTCAAAATAATCGCTGATGATATGCTGATCTAAAATCATATATGTAGCTATTTTATAAAAATATAAGTACCTCAGTGTTGGGAATCGAGCCACCGTACGTAGCAGAGCCGATAGCCAAACACGTGATCACATGGCTTGTGCGCAAGCTCGCACAATCCGTGTGCGAGCTGCAGCCTTGCCCTCAGGATCAATCAAATCACTAACCACCACCGTTGCAACGACTGTTACTTGATCCAACCTTACCTTTGCCGTATCAATACTCAGCACTGCGCTCCAAACATGTTCTACCACCTCAAATCCGTTCTGTACTATTCCTTCGGGTGGAAGCTGTGAAGGAGGGGTATTTTACATAGATTTGGCAAATCCTCCTCCTCGCTATCTTAAGTTCAAACACCCCCTTACGCTTTGTCGGCCATGGGGTCTCCCGCACGGGCCGGTACTGTTTGCCCCAGGTTCCACCGCATGTTTGCTCTCACGCACTTCCCCATTAGGACTAGTGCGTGCTCCCTTCAGTACATAGGCCTCTCTCTCCCGTAGCCTAATACGACATGATTCTCCCCAACCTTGACGCTTGACACGCTTCCGCCCACTCATATTCAGCCAACTTTCCCGCACCCTCGGTATCCTCACCCGGCAACAGCTTCCAAACCTTCGTCTTCCCCACCGTCCACGCCACCGCATCTCTAACCTTCAATCCCATCGCCGTCTGTGGAAACATGATCTGCGGAAATCCAAAAGGCATGTCCTCCATCTTCTTATACACCTTGTCACGGAACTCGGCCTCGTACCGCGTGAGTGCAGCAGGTATGTCCTCACTACTCTTGATCTTGGATATCTCGCCCGCGAGATAGTATGCAGATTGTATCGCGAGCGACGTCGCAACGCCCATCGTTGCGAACGCCGCGTCGCCGATTAGGACGGTGCGGTTGGAGTGCCAGATGGGTAGCTTGATTTGTGCGCTGCGCGACATATAGAAGTCGTCGCTCGCATCCAATTCGCCGAGTATGCGCTTCGCTCGCCACCCGCTGTTGGCAAAATACTCCTTCAGCAATGCCTTTTGCGCGCCCACACCGCTTTCAAGCGCGGCCTCGACATCCGGCAACTGGACACCAAGCGCACGCGTACATATCACCATGTAAACGCCCACCGTCTTTCCCGTACGGTGCGGGCGCATCATCATACACAGGCCACCCGGCTCGTTGAACCAGTACCAGTGTTTCGTGTCAGATGGCAATGCGGGAATACTGAAGAAGCCTGTGTACATGCCCGTGAAACTATAACTTCCCTCCAGCGCGGACTTTGGGAGGATTATGGAGCGGATCTTGGAGCTTGCGCCGTCTGCGGCGACTACCATGTCGTATATTTCTTGCGCGCCGTTGTCGAATGTAACGTCGACCTTTTTGTCGTCTTGTAAGAGACTCGTGACATAATTACCATACCGGTACTTCACCCCTTCTCTCTCTTTCACTGCATCCATGAAAAGCTCACACATGTCCGCTCGGAGTAATTCGTACTCGGCCGTCAAGCCGCCTCCGCCTCCCTCGCCCTTGGGTATCTCAGCAACTAGATTCCCACTCCTATTCAGAATCCGTGTTCCTAGCTCGGTGGTGTCGCGTGCGCGTGCGGCTTCTGCCAAACCCATCTTGTTGAGTACGGTGATGGCAGACCCGCGGATGTCGATGGATTGGCCTGTGGGCCGGGGGTTGGGCGAGCGCTCGATTATGGTGATGGTTGGACGCAGGTTTGAAGGCAGGCGGGTGAGCCAGTATGCAAGACAGGGGCCTGCGATTCCGGCGCCGGATATGAGGATGCGAAGTGCAGTGGGTGTTGGAGAGATAGACATCACGAAAATCAGATGCGTGTATGTGTTGAGGAATGATGAGATCCCGGGACTAGCTTCTTGCTGGGAGTGTAGAGAATCTTGCTAGAGGTAGATCTGAGACGAAAAGAGTAGTGGAACAATAACGCTCAACGCTATAGATGCCGAGAAGTTTGAGTCTGAAGCTGCGATACAACTCTGAAGCTGGAGGACATAAAGAATACCCAGGTACTTATACTGCCTGCGATCTGTGCAGAGCATGCAACAATGTGGTTGCCTGAATCTGCGAGCGTCGGGCCCGACAAGCACAATCAAGCTCACTAGCGGCCGCCATCGATGCTTATGTATTCCCAAGAAAGCATAGCGCGAGCCTTCGAGATGAAGGAAGCGAGGCGGTCACACTCGCTAGCGTGTGCCTTCGGGCTTTAGACATGTCCGAGCCAACCACAACAGGACGATGTGGTTTCGATGCTGGACCGCGGGTAAACATGGTGCCCGAAGTTCGTAAACCCGAGATGCAAAGAATTGTTGAATATTGTAGGAAGGAACGAAGGATGCTGTTACTGGTACCTTTTTTGACGATTAATGATGTCATTCCCAGATTAGTCAACCGCCAGCCTCGTTTTCCCCCCACACCACACCACACCACCACATCCATCCCACCCAATACAACAAACAAAAATGGCACGCATCCTCATCACCGGCTCCTCAGACGGCTTAGGCTCCCTCGTCGCCCAACGCCTTATCTCAAACGGCCACTCCGTCGTTCTACACGCCCGTAACGCCCAACGAGCCAAAGACGCCAACGCAGCATGTCCGAGCGCAGAAACAGTCGTTACAGGCGACTTGTCTAGCATCTCCGAGACCAAAGATCTAGCTGCTCAAGTCAACAAGCTCGGCGCATTCGACTGTGTTATTCACAATGCAGGCTTGTACCGTGGTGCGTTTCGGAAGACGAGCGAAGGCATTCCTGCTCTTGCGGCCGTGAACACGCTTGCGCCGTATATTCTCACTGCGCTGATCGACCGACCTAAACGACTGGTCTTTCTGTCGTCGAGTATGCATTTCAGCGGCTCGACGAGTATGGATGACGTGCTGTACCTCAAGCGCGGCGAGGCGAAGTTCAACGAGAACGAAGCGTACTGTGCGAGTAAGCTGCACAACGTCATTCTTGCTAAAGCGTTTGCGAGGAGATGGCCAGACGTCAAGAGCAATGCACTTGATCCCGGCTGGATGCCGACCAAGATGGGAGGAAAGTCGGCACCCGGGGATTTTGAGAGGAGCATTGAGAGCTATGTCATGCTTGCAGAGGGAGAAGAGGAAGGTGCGAAGAAGAGTGGAAGTTACTTCACGCCAGGCAAGAAGGAGGATAAGCCGCAAAAAGTAGCGGACGATGTGGGCGTGCAGGACGGTCTGCTGAAGACCTTGGCGGAGTTTTCAGGAGTGGAGGTTGAGTGAAGGATGAGGTAGAATAAGACGATGGTACCTAGGTACGAGGCCGCGGATCACATGGCTTCAACGTTGACATCTCGGCTGAATCGACGTTTCGAGCGTATGCCATGGAGCCTTGGCGGAGAAAACAAACAATCTAAAGTGCATTACGCCGATTTTTGTATTAACGGCCGAATCTGCCCCGAGCATGATTGAGACACCGGGTAAGGTCAGTTGTCGATCACTTGGATCGCATGTACCATAGATTGATTGACCCGATAGATAGATTGATCCGATCAATAGTTGACCTCGAAACCCCGCAATGTTGATCATGGAGTATATACTTGACTTCGCAGTGCCAATATCGCTCTTGCAATTTGCTGAAGCTTACACCTAGTATCAAGATGCAACTTACTCTAGCAAACCTGGCCGTCCTGGCCGCTCAGCCTCTGGCCGCGTATGCCGCTCCATCTCTCGAGATCCGACAATCGCAACGCGTCGCAGTCGACCTTACGAAAAGATACCAGACTATGGACGGCTTCGGCTTCAGCGCTGCCTTCCAGCGCGCCAACCTCATCGTAAACCTCCAAGGTTCCAAGCAGCGAGAAGTACTTGACCTCCTCTTCAACACGACCACAGGCGCAGGGTTCAGCATCGTCCGCAATGGTATTGGCTCGACGCCAAACAGCAACAATGACTACATGAACACCATCTTACCCACATGTCCAAGCACACCTAGCGCAGTAACGACCACATACTCTGGATACGTCTGGGATGGCAAAGACAGCGGACAGCTATTCCTAAGCCAGCGCGCCCAAGAGTACGGAGTCAAGACCTTCTATGCCAACGCATGGAGTGCGCCCGGATGCATGAAGACTAACAATCAAGACACCAATGGCGGTAGTCTCTGCGGCGTACGTACCACACCAACCATCCACATGTCCACGCCCAAGCTGACCCTCCATCCAGGACTCAAACACCAACTGCGCATCCGGCGACTGGAAGCAAGCCTACGCCAACTACCTCGTCGCATACATCAATTTTTACGCCTCAGCCGGCGTAAAGGTAACGCACCTAGGCTTCCTCAACGAACCTGACCTGTCCACCTCCTACGCATCCATGCTCTCGTCCGGTACGCAGGCAGCAGACTTCGTCAAGGTCTTGCGTCCCACCCTCGACCGCGCGAATTTTACGTCCGTCGGGATCAATTGTTGTGAGGCTACGGGCTGGAATGTCGCGAAGCAGCATCAACAGCAAATCGCAGCTGCGGGCGCTGAATCACTCGTGTATGCCATTACGTCTCACGAATACACGAGTCGGATCTCGGGCACCATGCGTACTACCGCACGCGTCTGGCAGACGGAGTATTCAGATTTGAATGGTGGGTGGAGTACGGCGTGGTACTCGAATGGCGGCGCAGGCGACGGCTTCACATGGGCAAATACCGTGTTCAACGGCGTCGTGAATAGCAATCTTTCAGCGTACATCTTCTGGGAGGGCGTGCAAGACCGCGCAACGAACAACAACAACAACGAGAAGCTCATACTAGTCGACGGACAAAACTACGAGGTTAGTAAAAGGCTGTGGGCATTTGCGCAGTTCAGGGTTGTGAGGCCTGGTGCGGTGAGGGTGGGCGCGAGTGGAGGCTCAAACTTCAAGTCAGGTGCGTGGCGTAACACAGATGGCTCTGTGGCGGTCGTGGTTATCAATTCGGCGGCGAGTGCGCAGACGCTTGGTGTTGCGCTGCCTGGGTATCTGGGTGTGGAGGCGTGGTATACGGATAACACGCACTCGATGGCTATTGCAGATGTTACGCTGAGCGCTGATGGTACGGCGAGCGCAAGTCTTCCAGCGCGTGGCATGATCAGTTTCTTGTTCAGGCCTGGTAATGGTACGGTTGTGTAGCGTCGCGTGTGACAGCAGTGGCATGAAGGTGTCAAAGACCATCAGTCGATACGCGGGGTAGTCAAGAGTCAACGCCCAGGGATATCATCAGCTCATCCTATTTCCGGTGTCAGACTACGAGTTTCTGCGAGATGAGGTGTTGATGCATGCAAGACGAGCGTCGTGGTGGAGTGACGAGAACGGAGGCCCGGAATCTATTCGTGGAGGTCGCCGCGCCGCTAGATATCCTGGGCGCATTGGCATACCTACCTGTTCCTCACCTCTTTCCGATTACCCTTACTACTCCCAAACACTCCTTAAGCACGGTGCACGTTCAGCCTTTGATGCCGTCTTCAACGTCTTTGTGATGAACGTGCCTCGAAACAATACCCGCATTCCGAGTTCGTTGTCCGCACCTCGAGCTGATGGCTTTTCCTTTGTCATATGGTCCGCCGTCCCCTGCACCTTCGTGCATGCAATATCCCCGCTGTTTTCCATCGTATCCTCCAGCTGTAGCTCTTCTTGGCTACGAAAACACATCTCGGCTAGCGGTGCGCGAATCATCTGCCCCGAGACGTCGATCATTGTAGTAAGGCTGCGTCGGTATAAGTATTGAATATGTTTACTTGCCTTCGCCTTCATCTTTACTGTTCTCTCCAGTCGTCATTCGTTTTCGTGCTGCGTTCTCGATCCTTGGAGTCGATCTTAGAACTTATACACAATCGCTCGGTAGTACTTGATCACGACAATGCGTTTCTCAATCGTTGCTGCTGTTTCGGTTGTGGCGCCACTTGTGGCTGCCCATGGGAGAATTCCTGGGGCACCAAAGGTGTTTGGTCTGCCTCGGGACCTGATGGCGGATGCTCCTGTTGTGGCTCGCACTCCTCGTCATGCTGCTGAGCCGAAGGGTGGCCTGCTCGAGACTCGCCAGGGTGGTCAGAATGGTCGCTGTGGTCCCAGCTTCGGAGGAGCGTCTTGTGCGGCGGGCTTCTGCTGCTCAGGTGCCGGAGTAAGCTGGACGTTATTGCTCATGGTATCAACAGCTGCTGACATGAAGATAGTACTGCGGTCAATCAGCAGATCACTGCGCGGCTCCTGACTGCCTCTTCCAGTACGGTCCAGCATGTGACGCCAACAAGACCCCAAGTGGCGCGAGCACTCGCAATGACCCACGACCCCAAAAGGGTAATGTTGAGTACGGTGGAAGTGGCATTTACACCTGCGAAAAAGCTGGAACCGTAGCCATCACTTACGACGACGGACCTTGGATCTACACCGACCGCGTGCTCGACCAATTCGCTGCCTACGGCTTCAAAGCCACCTTCTTCGTCACCGGCATCAACAACAACAAAGGCGCCATCGACTCAACAGCCAGCTGGTTCAACGTCATCCGCCGAATGGTGAGCGAAGGCCACCAGGTCGCCAGCCACACCTGGTCACACCAGGACCTCAGCGTCATCACCGAAGCCCAGCGCTACGACCAAATGGTCAAGAATGAAATGGCCATCCGCAACATCCTCGGAAAATACCCAACCTACATGCGCCCTCCCTACTCCTCCTGCAACGAAGCGTGCCAGGCCACCATGAAATCCCTAGGCTACGTCATATCGTACTTCGATCTCGACACGGACGATTACAACCAGCTGTCCAATATCCAAGTGGCAAAAGATAACTTCAAGCGCGTTCTCGACGCCACCGAGGGCGGCCCCTCGTCCGGCGACCGCCTCGCCATCGCGCACGACATCCACGAGGCCACCGCACTTTCCCTCACGGGGTACATGCTGGAATACTTGAGGTCTAAGGGCTACCGTGGCGTCACGATGGGCGAATGCATGGGCGAGCCAGAAGCGAATTGGTACCGCACTTCAGCTGGTGAGACTGGTACAACACCCACGCCTACTAACCCACCTACTAATGGCGGCAAGGTGTCGACTGACGGTACTTGCGGCACGCAGGGTGGTACGACTTGCGCCGGCTCGACGTTTGGAAATTGCTGTAGCCAGTATGGGTGGTGTGGCTCCTCGGCTGATCACTGTGGCGCGAGTTGTAACTCTGGGTTTGGAACGTGTGGAAGCTCGACTTCTCCTGCTCCGGCGCCAGTGAAGGTTTCGACTGATGGAACGTGTGGAAGTCAGGGGGGTGCGACGTGTCGGGGGTCTGCTTTTGGAAATTGCTGTAGTCAGTACGGATGGTGTGGGAGTTCGAGTGGGCATTGTGGTGCGGGATGTAGCAGTGGATTCGGCACCTGCACTTGAAAGTGGTGAAGCCTTATCGTTGCTTTTGTAGGTGTAGATATGATGAAGTATGCTTTGATGAAGACTAATCGTGGTCGAAGCTCACTTGTTTGCACATGCATCTCTAACTACGTGACATCGAAATTGTTAATTGCTCGGACGCACGTTTTCGTCAAGAGAAGGGGCCACAAGACAATATATTCGGAAAAGGGTATCATTTCAACGACCGTACGTGCCAGGCATCTTCATCTGGAATATTCCAAGGTTTCGAGCAACGTTGTCTCCTGAGCGGCCGTGCATCTTACTTCTATACACATCCTGTTTCCCTGTACCGTACCACGCGTATGTTGGTCTACCTACGCAAGGCGTGCCGCCAAGTCGATTAGCTTCCGCTGGCATTGCTGATCTTTGCGGCGCCCCGGTTTCCTACAAGACACCAACTTCTGAGCCATGATGACCTTTTCGTTCTACATGTGCTATTGCTTTTGTAGCTCGACTGTCATGTTCTATCCAGAGTGCATGCCAGTACCGCAAATCTATCACGACCTGCCCCAACATGCCAAATTTCCCTCTCTGTGCCAATCCTTTCTCCCACAGAATGCTGGTCAATGATCCCGACTTAGCCGAACCCCAATACCTATTCCTCCTTTAGCACAACAAAAGACCAATAATATAGAGGGAATGACATCGGCCAAGCCAGGCTGTGAGTACCATGTGTTCCTACATTCAACCTATGAAGCGACTCAATCGCTCTGTGAAAAGTCGCCCTGACAAGACAATCTGTCTTGGTATGGAGTTATAAGACCCAATACTGTCCCATCCACGCACATTCCCCCATCGCAACCATGAAGTCCCATATCAATCCCACAGCATATCTCACTCTCGCCGCCCTCCTCACCCTGTCCTCCGCCCAAAACAACACCACCAACAACAACAATCGCGCCAACAAAACCTGCTACGCCATAAACCGCGACTACTCACCCACCTCACCCATAAACAGCACCGGCATCCAATCCTTCCACTTCCTCGACGCCACCCGCGACTGGCACCTCACACTAACCCTCAACGACACGCGCTCCCCGCTCCTCGTCACCCAAGGCCACCAACTGCAGAGCTGGCTCAGCGTACCACGAGACACGGCGAATGATACAAAAGCATGCGTGTCGATACTACCGAGCCTGAGCGGTGCGGCTGGCACGGGCGAGGGCGGGTGCGAGGGCGTGCTGAGCGACGAGTGTAGGAATTGGCTTGTTCAGGATTCGAGTCGGAGTGTGTTGTATGGGGATGTGGATGAGTGTCGGGGGTTTAGTAGCGATTACATGCTGAGGGAGAAGTGTGGTGACGAGTGGAGTGGTGGGGGGATTTACGGGACAAGTCGTACGTTACGTTAACGTCCCCTGCGAAATTCCCCAGGTCCTTTCTACGAGCTAATGCATCGGTCAAAGGAGCTATTAACGTGACAGAATCCTCGGCGTGCGCGATATCTTCGCCCCCAGGCCCGGAAAATATCTCGTCGGGTGAGTACTTTACGCTGCCGGCTATGGGGTTTGGCTTTGGTTCGGAGACGTCGGATCGGGACGTTGGGGATTTCACGTACTATGATCGCTATGTGCAGCAGGTACGGCCGTTTGTTATAAATATTCGTGGGAATGGGCAAGTTACGAGGGCGAAGGTCGTTTGTGTCGCGCCTAATCAGGTGGTGGGTGGTAGTAGGCAGCCTGAAAGCGGTGCTGGGAGAACGAGGGTGGGTATGGGAGTGGTGGTTGGAGTTGTTGCTGCGGTTGTGTTGGTGTGGTAGGGAGAGTCTGACATTGAGTCGAATAACTTCTACACAGCCGAGTCTGCGCCTTCGGGACCAATCACTTATGTGCACACCATTTTGCCATTCCAAACATATCGAGACGTCCCCATACTTTCACACCCCATTCATGCCCCCACCCTCCTCTCATCAGCCTGATCATTCGCATTCACAAGCGCAGCCCACGCATCCCCCTCCGCCTTCTTGCCACCTTCAAGACCCTTCAACACGCCCGCCGCCCCCCTCGCCCTAACATTCGCAATCGTCGCCTTAACATACGCATCCTCGCCCCCAGTCCTCCTGCGCCCAGTACTGCTATCCGCCTCCGCTCCCTCGGTGCTTCGCGCCCTGATCGCTCGCTCGGCCTTCTTCATGGCTTCGACGAGGGACTTGCGTTTCACGGCGTCTAGGTCCTGGTTCGTAGATGCATTCTCCGCCTCTGAGATTTCGTCTGCGTATTGGGCCTTCTTGGTCTCGTGCCCGACGGCTTCGAAGCCTGCAGCATCGGGTTTAGCTGCGAATCCAGCTGCTTTTGCGGCGCGTACACCGTCTCGCCAGGCTTCGTAGCTGCCGGCCCTTTCAATTTCCGCGCGGCGCCACTGGTTGTATGCGATTCGCTTGACATCGTCATCAAGCAAACTGGCGGGTAGCTCGTGTTTCTCTCGGACTGCGACGAGGTCGGCAGCACTGAATTGTTCGTCAAGTCTCTTGGCGTGAGTTTCCTTGTTACGCTGGCTTGCCTCTTCGCGGTACTCGGCGCGTAGGAAGGCGATTTTTATTCCGGCTTCTTCGCTGTCAACAAGGTCGCGCGTGAGATAGCGTTTCGCGGCGCGCATGGCCTTGATGTATTCGAGCTTCGCGGCGCTGGCGACGCGTTTCTCGGAGATGTGGAGTGGGAACACGTCGGAGGTCTCCGCGGCTGCGAGCTCGAAGTCCTCTGGGGTTGCGAGCTCGGCGGCGTCGTCCTCGGCTGTACCCTCGTACTCTTCGGGGATCATATCAGATACTTTAACGAGGGCTTGCCGTGTGGTCTTTTGCGAGGCGAGCATTTCGCGCGTGGGCCATTGGGAGTCGATGAGGGATTGAGGGAGGCCTAGGGCGACGGCTTCACTGCGCATGCGCCCGATGACTTCTGGTTGCTGCAGGAGAGTCCAGCGGAGTGCCCATCCCAGGGGTCCCAGCTCTTTCAGGCGGTGCTCGTTGTCCTTGAGTAGGTATTCGTCAAGACCACCTTCGCGGTCCACGATCTTCAGCACTTTGGACGTGATGCGCAGCTTGATCTTCTTCTTCAATGCCACTGAGTACAAGCTTTTGCTGAGGACATTGGGCTTCCACACTCGCCGTGTCTTGGTCTCGCTCTTCTCTGATACGTTGTTGCCGAATTGGATCATCTGGTGGCCGTAGAGGCCGCGGTTTGCCTGCTTGAAGAGAGCATGATCGCCGTATGGATATGCTGGGATGAATGCGTCTTTGGGTATCACGTGCTTGGGCAGATGGGAGCCCAGATCGCCGCCTTTGCGTCGCTGCAGAGGGTTTTTGACGGCGGGGGCTGGCGTGGGCGTGGGCACAGCGGTGGCGTATGCTCGTGACACTAACCGTGAAATGGGCACGTGCCCTGACAGCAATTGATACCTTGGCTGCATGCTGAAGGCGGTGGTGATGGAGTAGTCGTGATGGTGTCGTTGAAGCTGCATCTCGGAGGTCCGCAGATTTCGAGATGGCAGTCGCGCTAGACCGGGGCCACCAAGCTCCCACGCTGCGGTCACAACATCACTTCCGAAACTCCCAGTTTACGATATTTGCACGTGAGATCTGTCACATTCGCTTGTTCTTCGTTGACTACAGTCCCCACAATCATGCAAGAACCTACACAGCCATCCACGGCGAACATCGCAGCCGCATGCGCCATACTGGCAGGCGTCACTGGCTATATGCTGGGCCAGGCAAAGTCACTGGGTCTCTTTGGTGGCAGCGCCCTGTCTGCTCCATTAGTGCGCAAAGAGAAGGCGGGGGAGGAGTCAGAAGAGTCAAGCGACGATGAGGACGAGGAAGATGAGGAGGAAGAGGACGAAAGCGTACCAGCCGAGTACGACGACCACAAGGAAGAGTGCAAGATGGTGCTGGTAGTACGAACAGACCTAGGCATGACAAAAGGCATGCACCAGCCACCTCTCCTCTTCGCAATGAACGCCTCTAACATCTCCCAGGCAAGATAGGCGCACAGTGCGGTCACGCGACACTCGCCTGCTACAAGCACTTCCTCAAGACATCCCCCAACTCAACGATACTACGACGATGGGAGCGCATGGGTCAAGCAAAGGTGGCATTGAAAGTTGACAGCGAGGAGGAGATGGAGATCCTGCACGCGCAGGCCATCAGCTTGGGACTGGTGGCGCATATCATACATGATGCTGGACGGACGCAGATAGCGGCTGGGAGTGCGACGGTGCTGGGGATCGGGCCTGCGCCAAAGGGTGTGATAGATCAGGTCACGAGTCACTTGAAGCTGCTGTGAGGAAGGAGCGAGTGGAGCGTAAACAAACAAATGTACTGCCATTGAGCACCCCACATACGTCTGGCCTGCTCTTCTTTGCACTCGTGAATCTATCAAGAGCACACAAGAACAGTAGACGTCACGTCACATCACAAGAAACCAACGCGTAAACAAAGAAATGTAGCTGACTGGGTTAGTCCCAAGCATCATGGGCCAACGGCCTAGCAAAAGGGAACAGGAATCAGTCATCCTGGACGCGCCATCCACCGAGCTCAAACCCTCGCGGGCGAACTCAGGCTTCACAGCAGCGCCCGACTCTCTCTCCGACCTGTCGTCCAGAAATTGACACTTATTGGAAAGAAGTGGCTCCATGAGGACGGACGAACTACCGCGCGCTGCGACCGAAAACACCGCAAGCGGTGGACGGGAATGCGGGTACAGGTCGGTTGTGGTGAGAAAGTGGTTGCGCGTGGGAACTTTTTTTTATGAGGAAAGTCGGAATCTTGGCGGCGCTAGGTTAGCGTTGGCGCGCGGAGGTCGTGACTTGTCCGCAGCCTGGAGAATTGGTAATTGTAGCACTCTTACTGTTGCGCATCGACTCTTTTCCTTTGCGCATGAAAAATAGTGAATTGCGTGATAGGAATTGATTGCTAGCCTTGTTCGTACCAAATTGCGCATTCGATCATTTTCCACACGCCACAGCCCAACCACAACTTCAACAAGCCATCACCATGGCAGACCTCTCCATCGATGCGGCGAACAAGATCCGCCTGTCTATGGGCCTGCCCGCGCTGCCCGGCGGCTCTGCACCAACTACCTCCGGCCCCGCCTTCAAGCCAGCGAGAGACGGCGACTCCGATGACGAGCCTGCGAGCACCATCGACACACGACAGGCCGCGGCGCACGACAACTGGAAGAAGCTGCAAGATGAGGCCGAAGAGAAGAGGAAGAAGGAAGAGCGCACAGCAAACATCAAGAAGGCGCGCGAAAAGGCAGCACGTTTTTCACGGCTCGAGGGCAAGGGTCTCGCAGACACGGCCGACGACACCGACGATCTGGCGTGGCTGAAGAGCAGCAAGAAGCGCCAGAAGAACATTGCCAAGGCGGAGCAGATGCAGAAGGAACTCGAGGAGCGCGAGCGGCAGGCGCGCGAGGCTATGCAGTATACTGAGTCGGATCTTGCGGGCGTCAAAGTTGGTCACGAGGTCGATCAGTTTGACGACGAGGACCAGATTCTCGTGCTCAAGGACACAGCAGTCGACGCCGACGACGACGATGAGCTGGAGGCGGTGGCACTAAGGGACAAGGAGAGGCTGCAGGAGCGACTCGACTCAAAGAAGCGGAAGCGCGTGTACGATCCGAATGATATGGACGAGGGTGGCCAGAAGTCGATACTAGCGCAATATGACGAGGAAATCGACGGCAAGAAGGGCAAGCTCTTCACTCTCGATGGCAAGGGTCGGACTGTTGAGGACGCTGAAGTCGAGACATCAAGCGCTCTTAAGCCAAAAAAGGTTGCCATCAGCCTCGACATCCTCAAGGAAGACGCACCCGCAAACGACTACATGGACGTCTCAGAAGTCAAGATGAAGAAGCCCAAGAAGAAGAAGGCGAAGAAGTCGAAGAGGGAGCGCGTCGAGGATGAGGACGAGATGCTCACAGTTGCTGCTGGCGAGCCTGCCGCAGACGACATGGAGGTCGACGGTGAGGTTGCGCCCAAGCCCAAGAAGAAGAGCGTGTACGACGAGTCCTTCATCGACGACGACGACCTCCAAGCAAACCTCGCAGCCCAGCGACAGAAAGCACTCAAGAAGCGCAAGAAGATGCGCCCAGAAGACATTGCACGACAGCTGCGCGAAGAGGCTGAAGTCAGTCCAGACGTCATGGAATCTACCGAAAACGCTGAGGCCGCCGGCTTTACCATCGACGAGACCACTGAATTTGTACAGAATCTCGGCACCAATCTTAATGGTGATGATGAAGACGAAGCACGCCGCAAGCGAAGAAAGTCAAGCCACATCTCCGCTGGTATCAAGTCAATAGGCGACTCTCCCGCCGCAGATGAAGACGGCGACGTCGACATGGGTCAATCATACGCCGAAGCCGCAGAAGCGGAGGACGCTCGCGAGCGAAGCCACTCCCGCGCAAAATCCACCGGCATAACCGACACCGGTCTCGAAGCCGAAAAGACCGTCGACCAAGGCCTAGGCGCGACCCTCGCCCTCCTCCGCCAACGCGGCCTCGTCTCCACCGCCCCTTCAGACGACAAAAACGCCTCCTACCGCTCCCGCCAAAAATTCCTCATGGACCGCTCCAAAGCCGAAGCCGACGCTGAACGCCACCGCAAAGCCGCCCGCGAACGCGAACGCAACTCTTCCCGCTGGACCACCATGACCCCCCGCGAGCGCGAAGAATCCGCCCGCAAAGCAAATACCTCCGCCGACCAATCCGAGTCCCGCCGCCTCGCTGACATATTCAACAAGGAATACAAACCTAACGTTGAGTTACAATACGTCGATGAGCATGGTAGAAGTATGAATCAGAAAGAGGCGTTTAAGGCGCTGAGTCACCAGTTTCATGGCAAGGGGAGCGGGAATACGAAGACGAAGAAGTATTTGGATAAGGTGGAGGGCGAGAAGAGGAGGATGGCTGAGAGTTCGTTGGAGGCGGGGAAGGTGGGGTTGGGTGAGGCGCAGGGGCAGCAGGCGAAGAAAATGGGGACTGCGGGGGTGAGGTTGTTGTAGGGAGTTGGTGGTGGGTGGGTGAAGTGCTGGCGTTTGGGATGTGGTGTTACGAGAAAGATGGAGGTCGGATGTTCTGGCTACCGGGTAGGTATCTACTTGATCGTTCCAAAGCCAATGGTATGTATCCCTTTACTGCAAAGCTATCTAGACCGTCCAAAAAAACGTAAATGAAATCAAGACTTGCATTCAATAACACAGCCCCGAGTCCATGCTCTGCTCCCTCCTGACGTGACGCTAAGCTTACACTTACACTTACACTTACACTACCTAGCCAGCAAACCCTCCAGCCTGGATACTCGCCTTTACCCCGAGCTTCGATCTACCACCTAGTCCAAGTAAAATTCAAATCTCGGAAGAAGTATCAAAAGGAAGCAGAAAACGCATTCAAGAGGCTACCGCAGCTAGTACGCTACAGACACAAGATAGACATCAAGATTCCCGCAAAGCAAAAAGAGTAAAGTAAGTAACTTGAGCACGCGATGCAAAAGCAAATTAGAAATATACACCGCACGCATCTGCAGAAGAGGCCGACTCCAGACTGGATGCGGCGGAGAGACGGACATTTCATTATTGGCTAAGGCACACACGTCGATTAGAGATTGTGGGATGG
>Ga0265780_10005246_pt1 | contig 16455 bp, 7 predicted proteins | sample P1T30metagenome_FD_192432 | JGI IMG/M metagenome (GOLD analysis project Ga0265780, IMG submission 192432) | Plant litter microbial communities from East Loma Ridge, Irvine, California - P1 T30 | ecosystem: Environmental > Terrestrial > Plant litter > Unclassified | place: USA: California... | reverse complement strand
GAGGAGAATAGTGCCTTATTGGCGTGGAGGAAGGACAGTGAAGAGGGGTTTTGGAGGAAGTATGGGGTGGAGAGGAGGAGGAAGAGCAGTGTCAATGGAGAGGGGGAGGTGCATGTAGAGAGGAGGGGGAGTTTGGGGAGGGCGATGGGGAAGGGAAAGTGGAGGAAGATGAGTTGGGTGGGGAGGGAGTGAGTGAGTACTAGGGAGGGTTGTGAGGTGACGTAGAAAAGTCTTGCTTTTTAAAGTGTTGATTGAGGATAAAGAATGATGAACTCAATCCGTTTGCGAGGCTTTCATGCAATACGGGATCAAGTCTTTGGAACTTTTGTGTGCTGTTGCTGAGCTCAGTGTTGTGGTAGGAATGGTCGTTCAGGCCACGCCCAGGGTGGGACGGCAGTTGATCGAAAGAACAAATTAACTTTGACAAACGCATACACTTACACGTCCCCTAGTATAACATGTAGCTCTTGTCAAGTGTGTTAATGATCTACTTTCGGGCCTACCCACTGGTCATTGATCGTCGCACGCAAGCGAGCTCCATACTGCTCGACCTACTCAACACCTCTTCTCTGATTGAGCGTGTCAGTGGTATGTATCAGCAGCAAGAAATTGCAGGTATCAACAAATAGGAAGCACCGCCAACGCTAAAAGAGGCAAAAGCAAAGACTGCTCAACAAAGTATCAAAGGATGTCCCTTGTGGCCGCAGTAACGTGTGCGGACCGTTACGCAACCCTCTGCGTCAGTTGGGCACCATAGAATGGCCGTTGCGGCCAAAGAATGGATAGCACCGAGCTCTGAAAGGCCCATTGGCTAGGCGTACTACGTCAGCAATAATGCGTGAGTGTGTGCAGGGTCAAGGCGCGTAAGTATAGGCGACTTGATCGTGCTTCTAAGGCTTGCGTCTGTGTATCTTCGGCGATACAGGGGCTCAAGCAAGCTGATCGGACCTCAGTGAACAAGACCGCTCCTTGCAAGGATGCAACATGACGGTGCGAGCTCGGAGCTGCCATTGATACGTTTTCTAGTCCGGAGACTATGTGCGAGGCTTAAGTAACACAGCATACTCGAGTGGTGCACACATTCTCCTGTATCTTCAAGGCTTTGGGTGCCGGCTTCCACGCCAATCTGCTGTGTTCACTGCGCATCGCGAGCGACACAGCTTCAGGCCTTGGTCAGAATCAAGATCTTGGATGAACGGTGCTCTAACCGCTGTGCCTCAGCCATCCCGCCCGCTTCCGCCTTCGTCCCGCGATTCATCCCGCTTTGACAGCTCGCGATATCCGTCCGAGGATTCCTGCACATTGTCACGTTCATCTCCACATGGCTCATATCGTGATATCAGTTCGACCGGTCAACTTAACCTGCATTGCTCCAGTTTGGAGGCCTGACGTTGTGGTTGGGTGCACGCGTAAGCCACTAGTGTCTCTTAACCGCCGACAATCCAAATCAGGGCATTTTGTGCTCAACATGATCGTTGATGCATGCTGTGATTGGTGACGACGTAAGATGGAGGCTGGGCGACGCACATATTGCCTGTAAATAGGACCTCATGCGGCAGGGAGGATAGCTGCAGACGTCCAGGTTGCGGCCTTGGAAAGCAAATTCTTCTGCATCGGTCTTTGCTGCTCCAAGTTAGCTCTCGGCTTTGTGGCTGCAGTGTGACAGAAACCCACCTGCAATGCATACAGCGATCCATCACATGGCTTGTATCGTCAGGCGATGCGATTGGTCGAGTGTTTTCACTCGAGGCCTGTGCTTCGTGGATCACTCTGCCCCACATAGCCCCGCCAATCAGCAGGTAGCGCCCGGCTACCACCATTTGCTGCCATCCACTCCCGCAGCACCGTCAAGCGCTCAGCGTACATTCGATAGACTCGCTTCCCTGCGAACATGGCTGCACAAGCAATCAAATCGCTTCCGGGAGTAGCGAGACTGGTCCCGACGCCATGCCCAACCACCCCCGCTTGTCGCTCAGCGTGCGATGCGGTGCCATAGATAAGTAGGCCCCAGACCTCACTCCATCTTGTTTCTTCAGCAAGCGTGTGAACTTTCAGAGCTGTTGTATTGTCGTTTTTTCTCCTCCCTTTTTATCTTTTTACTCTTTCTAGGCCTGGTGCCATCTTAATCTACCCTTTTACCAACTAATCCAATTCTTCGTCGCCGGTCGACATACCCACACAACGTTAATTTTCAGCTCTACTTGCTCGATACACAATCTTCATTACCAATCACTCGATAACCGAAAGAACTCGCATTCTTCACGAATCAACACAGCTTCTTCAGCACTACTTCGTCTATCCATTAGTTTGGCCAGGACGATTCGAAAGAACAACACTATCATAATTCAACTACCCAAGAAAGAATAATCAACACACTTCACAATGGCCGCTATCCAGCTTAACTTCACTCTCCGCACTTCCGCCAACTGCAAGACCGTCCACCTTCTCGGATCCTGGGACGGCTACCAGGGCCAGCTTCCCCTCTCCAAGGACCAGAAGAAGTCGGGAGGATGGAACGGATGCTTCAAGTTCAACGGCGCCACACTCAAGCAGGGCCAACGCTACTGGTACTACTACATCATTGACGGCTACCACGTCTCCCACGACCCCGCCAAGGACCACACCACCGAGCCCACCACTGGCCGCAAGCTCAACATCATCGACATCCCAGCTGCCAAGTCTTCGTCCACCAGCTCCGACAAGAAGTCCCGCCGTGTCTCTACCGCCTCCGTCGCAAAGGGCCGTTCCCTCAGCCCAGAGCGCATCGTTGCCCCCAGGCCCCAGCGCCCCGGTCAGACCCGCCAGGTCATCAACACCCAGTACGACAAGACCACCCTCGAGGAGCTCAACCGCCGCTTTGCCAAGCAGTCCATCGAGGAGGACTCTGATGACTCCGAATACGACTCAGACGAGGGCTCCGACGTCCCATCCCTCACCTCCCGCTCCACCAACTCGAGCTCGCCCAGCAGTGTTAGCTCTGGTAGCAGCTGCTGCACATGCGAGCGCTTTGGCATCACCCGTGCTGGTGACCGTGTCAAGCTCGACTGCGGAGGTGCGCGATGCGGATACTCGGATGACTCTTCCGACTGCTCTTCCGAGGATGAGTACGTCTACGAGGAGAAGACGACCCGCCGCCAGGGCGTCGTCATCCGCGCCTAGACGTCTTCACAACCACCAAGTGCCCCACCACCTGGACACCATTGTGTTTCCCCCCGACTCTCGCATCCGTCCTTGCGATGCGCCTGTTCACCATTCTTTCTGTGCATATTATGATAACGACCTTTTCACTTCTTTCTTACTTCCTTCTACAACTACTTCCACTCTCTGGATTATGAATTATTGCTGCTGGTATGGAGGCTGCTTGGGGATTTACCCGGGGGAGGAATGCAGCGAGACCCTCTTTTTGCGCTGGCTATGCACATCACTATCTGCCCGATGTCAACCATGCGACAAGGCACGCTTATGTAGAATAATCAAATGGATTCGCATGGCTCGTGCGCGACATGACCTAAACTTCAGTCTTCCCCTGCAGTGATGTATTGATGCTTATGGTGTGAGCGAAATGCAGATATTCTGCCTACTGACTCAAAGACGGCAGTTCTGAATTCGACTGGTTTCCGCCCACTCCAAGTAGCTGCTACTCATCCCCACCACGTTTCTCTATCTAGTTCCTTCTCATATCTTCACGACTTTCCATCTTGGTAAGCGACGTAAGCGATCCGACGGATGAATGAGGTAGTACTTAATCGCTTGAGAAGCTCGAAGGATATTTTCCTCTGCGTCAAGTGGTCAAGTGTGAGCGTGAATGGTGGGAGCATGCACCACTGATAAACTCCTCGACGCTGGGTTTACAAAGCCTGGGCAATAAACTCAGTCAGCCCACTTGTCGACCTGCTCAAACATTACGCATCAAGTTCAACGAAAGTAGTTCAAACCCGAGGCTTGAACTTGGCCCTCGCAGCGAAATAATTATACTGTTACTCAATCGATGCTTGGTTGTAGACCGCCGACTGTGCGATCGACGTGGCCAAGCCCTAGAATCTAAGGTGGTTCGGCGAAGATGTCGCTGGCACGAGAGTCGGCGAACGTGACATGCGGCCAAAGGCAACTTGCTCTCTAGTGATTCTCATCGATGCGTAGACACCTAAAGGGAACAACGTGCCTGTATAATGTTAGACGTTTGGGCTCACGAACCCACTCTAGCACACAAGCACTAGTATGGAGTGCATTTGCTTGCGACTTGCATGTTTTCGTTACAAGTCTTTGTAGGTGTAATGAATGCTTTGTCTGATCGTTCTTGTGGTGTAGATGTTCCGAGAGTTCAGTCAGAAACCGAGCAGTGCTTGCTCGTTCCAGGAGCCACTGCGCAAAGCGTTTTCTCCTGTTTGCAGACTTTGAGGAAAAATGTGCAGACGACATAAGCTAGTGATCCAATACTCCTGCTAGTCAAGAAGCTCCCGTGGCTATCTGCTTGTTGTCCCGGACTCTCTCAGGAAGACGTAACCGCATGGGACATGGTCAAACAGGATTCTGTGGCTCCGCCGCTTCCACAATCATTTGTATTTTCGGCGACGTGAGCCTCGCTTCTGATATTTTTGCCGCTTCCAAGAATCACTAGTTTTATCCCGGCAATATTGGGTGGCTCCAAATTTGGAGGTGATGGTTCTGCGCTCGTTCAAGCTTAAGTCGAGGTGCCTCGCCAAGATCATACACGAACTTTCTTGCGACCGCTGCAAGGCGTCCGCTTCCTTTAACTCGGCGGGGCCGTTTACTTCGCAAAATGGTCACACTTGTGGCAATTAAGACCACATTCTCTAGGTGGGCGCTTAAGTGGTGAGCTCACGTAAGGCGGACCAAATGCCGAGCCGGTTTCCGCCTTGTCAATCCTGATAAATGGAAACGATTGTTAGCACACCCTGCAGGCTTCTCTCGGGTGTTTCCCGGAGTGGAGCAGGTAATATGTTCCAGACAACAGGCGGTGCGAAGTCCCCGCTGCAGGGGCGGAACGTCGCGATCCAGCACTGAGAAATCACCAGGGTATTCCCCGGGTCACTAACAACCCGCCGGTAGGGGAGGAATGCGCGCCAGATCGGTGACCAGGTATTGGGATGTGCCCAAGGCTGATTAGAGTACATTAGTTGTGACTTCATTGAGCTCATAACAGGGGCTTCTGGAAGCTACATCCGCTGCGTGGTTACCATGCGCATGACCCAGTGTGTTTGGATGTCTCTTGAGCAGATATGAACAGGTTATTTGGACCTGTAGGCTATTCTTGAGTAAAAATTTGCTACCTTTAAAGCCCGTAAGAGCAGCTAGGCGGGGTTCGGCGACAGAAAATAAAAAATCTCGTTCACTATGATGACAACCCACATGGCTTGGGCCAATCAGACGCTTTTATCAACACTGAACGATCTGGAGACCAACTCTAAAGCCGAAAAGGGTGATCCCAGGTTTCAGCTTGGTAAGAATATGCTAGATTCAGAACGCCATTTTGGAGTGGCCCAAAACCATGGTTCTGGATCGCGCGATGTCGTTGCAATCTCAGGTCGATAGTGCTATACATGGATGGTGAACTTGAAGACCCGCCCCAGCTCTTCCATGGAAGTGTGGACAAGGTTGCAAGAGCTCGATCTGGCGTGTCCACGTCTACGGAACCGTAGTGGTGCAGAAATTTGCATGTACAAAGCAGACGACAGGCGAGATCAGTGCAGCAAACCTGGAGAAGCAAAAGGCCCTTCTAATTAATCCATAGAACATGACAAATTCATACCATGATTCATCGAATTGTTCGTTCGAAAACTTAGAGCAGTGTCACATTCAATGCAGAAAGCCAGGTATTGATCGTGAGTTAAAGTGAATGTGTCCGTGGCTGAAAGATCTTAGCGCTGATATTCAGCAGACCAGTAAGAGTTTCATGTGCGAGATGCGGCTCGAGATGCTGCTCAGGGCGTCCCGGCACCAATTTGGGATGACCAATGCGAAGTGAATTGCGCTGGATGCCTGGAGAACCGCTACGAAATTGTGAACGGCGTCGGTCTGAACATGGTGGACGAATACGAGATGACGAGCCCTGGCGACATTCGTAGACCTTGGAGACTAGTTAACATTTGGACAGCATGACTCTTCCGCCCGCACTCGCATCTGGGCATTATGGCTCGGCAAGTGCGACAGAATTGGATTGGTGACGGAAGCTACAGGTGGCATGTTAGGACCAAGAGGTCATGTAAACTAACATCTTGCTCGAGAGATCGCAAGGCCGTACCGTTCCGATATCCCGAGGAATCCCAGAGGTGCTCACCGGCGAGAGCGGAGATGCCAGAAGCCTGCGTTGACAAGCATTAAAGCCGCAGTCAAGTGGTCTTCAGTCATAGTCATAGATGCATGACCTGGCGGTGGAGATGTTCGAACCGTGGTGACGGTTCTCACACCGATAATGTTGTATAGAGTTGGGGTTTGGTTTTGAGGAGGATTCAGAGGAAAGAGCGGTGTTGCGATGCGCTAGCGCTTAGTGCAGGAACTAGCACCTCCATCTCGCATGAAACCAAGATGACGTCGCGTGGGTTTCTGCTTAGTGATACACTGTAAGGCTTCGATGCTGCTACGTTGTTTGATTGTGATCATAGGATTGAGTTGGCGTGGGATATTATGGCGGAAGCTTGCGCGTGGGAAACGGAAAATTGCCACTAGTGTCTCATCGGCGTCGCTTCCAGACTCATGGTTAGCAATTGTGCAAGGCAGATTCTCATGTAGATTCAAAACAGGTGAATGATATTGGCCCCCAGATCAATAATACCAAGGCAGAGGTGAGCGGGGTTTCTGAGGATTGGTAGAGCAAGAGACGTGTACTCCAAATCCATGCTAAAGATACCCGTGCTTCACATGAAAATTGTTCCCAAAACCATCATGATCGTACATCCCAAAATCCAATGAATAGTTCAAGAGATCCGAGTTTCCATGCGTAATACCCCTCATAAAGTCCTTAAACCAAGGGAAATAACTCCGTGCCCATGTGTGTACAGTGTGATCTAAAAAAAACCACGGTGAAGCCAGTAATGCTTCCAAAAGTACTCCTTTCCCGAGTGGCTAGCAGTAAGACGTTGCTGGTTTAGTCTTCGAAATGTAGCCCGTAGATTTAGAACAATCCAAACTCCTTCGCTGATAAAGATTGCATGTGAAGCTGTGTCGATGTCGTATAGGTGCAACGCTCTTAAAATGACGGTGGAAACGTGCCACTTCCGTATCCAGAATCTGGTAATACACCGGCGTTGTATGTGACCTCGGGTCGATGGCTACTATGTATACTACAGGCGTAGCCAACTAGTACCGTCTTCTCTTGCACTGTATGCCCACGCTGGCCATATACGGAGCATGGGTCGATGGAATGCTGGTGGTATAGGCATCGACAGACGGAGTATCTCTCGATAACTTGATAGCACATATTGGGGAAAGTGCGATGCGATATTGGGTATGCAATGAGGGAATAGACTGGGGATTCTGATCAAGTCGAAAACCAGATGGTGTAGGATGATGAGAGCAATGTAGCAATGTGAACTTGATATTCGAAGATATAGAGGGGATCCATATCAGCGAAGAGCTAGAATATATAGTAGAATGTGACGAGACGGAGAAGAGAGCATGGGCCAGCGTGGGTCACACACGGAAGGCATGCCTCGAGCATCTGCACGTCCGTTAGGCAACGGGAACCCGTGTGTCCATTTGGTATGCACAGTCAGCCTGGGTGCTGCTAAGAGGGGACGTTCAAGACCCAGCACAGCCATCATGAGATTTAGTCGACACGTAGAGCAAGTGGTAAGGTAGTTGCCCGTAGCAGGGGTGGGGTGGCTCGCTTCTTGGAGGCTCTTCAGCTCTCGCCAACCATTCGTCCACTTCATCCATTGGTCGGGCCATGGGGCCAGCTTTGATGCCACGATTCCGTGAAGGGCTCAGCAGTATGGCATGCGCTTTCGCACAGTGCAGCGCAGGCGCGCACGGGCGAAGAAGCGGATAGCGCGTAGGGACGCTGGACGCCCCTGTACTGCGGATGGGCGGGGTCTGGAAAGGATGCGGGCTTTAGACATGTCCTAAATGGGCATATTGAGCGTCCTCCTTGCGGTACCACGATCTCCAGGCGACTTGGGTGATCAGATCTGACGTTCAGAATCAGCCACAATTCCGATACTCGTGGTCGAACTTGATGAGCGGTATGGAAGAGGTGTGGCTGCGAACGTTGATACTCGACGTGCCGCGGCAGCTCTCACCGTAGACCATGCGCTGGACGAACGCCTCGCTAGCGGCTCTGGCGGGAAGTGGAAATGCTACATCTCAAGCAGGAATGGTGGCATGCAGCGCTGCATAGGCCGGCCGAAGGATTAGAAGTGTGGTGGTTCTCGGCCCGTGACCGCTGACCCATGCGAGACCTCTCGCTTAGTTCCCTGATTCGGGATAGTCCGGCTTGAGGCAGTGCGATCGTACTCTTATAGATCTTCCTCACTCTCAAACACCATACAGTAGCCATTAACGTCGCACAACCGCTCAGCTACTGAAGTGAGAGATTCCGGAATCCTGGCGAAATTGCGACTCATATTGCCTGTACGCTTATCGATGCACATGTCCTTGGTTGCTCATTTCCCCGCCAGGGAATAAGGCTGACCAGCTGAGCGTTGCCTGGAAGTCTGCAGGCTGTCGCACCCTCTGTGGAGAGAAAGTGTGCTTTCCTCCGGCCAGGCAGTCTGATTCGTCAAACCAGGGTTTGTCATCTCATGTCTAGGAATGTCAGGCGGCAGGGTGTGGTGCTCACAGCATCGAACCACGTTTCTGAAAAGCACCCTCACCGCAACCCCATGCAAATTGGATCCGTTAGCCAACTATTCAAGTCTATCACCTTACAGTCGATTACAGCCTTTCTGGATTGTGAAGAAGTCAGCACTCCCCTGACACCGCCGCTCCATGACTGGACGGCGAAGGCCCGCAGCCGTGGGCTTACTGCGCCGCTGAACCACAAGCATGCAGCCCTATGCATCTCTCCCGGCTCTGGGTTCGCGTGGCGCCGGTAGCAGTGTCTCACACCGGCATTCTGGAGCAAGATGCCTTTTGCGTTGCCCTCAGCCCTATGCCCATAGTACCAATCATGGTGTCGCAGATTGTCTGTTTTGTTTCGTGGGGATCGACCCTTTGATCCAACCGCGAATTTGGGCCTTGAATAGCTTCGATGTTTCGGAAAACGAACATCTTACGCCCTGTGGCAGTCATCGGAATAGAACAGCCCCCATTGCGATGCTATACAAAGGCACAAACAGGATCGTTCTGCAAGGCAGATTCAATCACGCGAAATATGATTTAGACCCATTCGCTGGTTCAGTGGTCGCAACTACTAGGTACTGCCACAACGTAAACGGGTTCTGTCATGCTCGATAAAACCTAGGCTTCGGTTCTGCAGCGCGAGTGGCAAGCGACGAGGTGCGTAACAAGCGGAAATACATCGGATCAAAAAGTGACAGCATACGAGAGTCTCTGGAAATTCGATCTACACCGAGTCGTCCGGAGCCGAGCGATTGCTCCAGTCGCGTCATGAGATCTCCAGACTCCATAACCCGTGAAAATCATCGAGTGCGAATAAGAGCTATCAGTCACACCTGCAAGGATGATCCTATCGCACACCGATTGCGTGGCTAACGACAAACACTGTGCGTAGAACTTTGGACAATTGCCCTTACATGCACGCCATAGCACAACACATGACTATCAACTGTATAGGCACGTCACCGGTGAGGATGGACTTCGAAGCTACATTTCTTGAACCCGTCTCGCAACCAACCAAGATCAAGCCGGCACATAAATCGTACGGCCCGATGTCTCACATGGCGGTGAAGGAACACCCCAGTAACACTGCATGCATTAAACGGTCAGCCCTATGACCACCGAAACCATGGCCTTGGAAAAGTGCAAGAGGCTGCAAGACCCCACGCCTACTCCTCAATCTTCCGTATTTGATTGACCGGCAATGTTTCCACACCCCTGCGTCTGTATTGGTGCTTTCATGATCGGTGTTAGGCACGACCAACAGCTAGCCTTCCATCGGTAGATATTCGGCAGCTTACAGCCGAGTTGCTTCAAGTCCGCTTATCATCTTTTATTTCCGAGTCAACAACATCAGGGCACATGCTTCTATAAGCGTTGATGTTGATAGGACGGCAGCCATACACGCAAAGCAGCTAGGCGCCATCAAGGCCTACCACAGCTTTGTTGACGACACTATGCGTATGCGTATGTCTGCGGCCTTGCCCCTGGCTGTCTAGCTACTCATTTACAGTATGATATGATTCACAGTATCAGAACTGTCCCTGGCACGAACAACTACTAGCTTGCACCCCACTCCCACCATACCACAAACAAAAAGAATTGTCCCCAGATCGAGCTTTGCAAACATGTTGTCCACCATAGATACCAACCAATATCACTAGACGCAACACAACATGATGGGACGGGATTAAGTTGCGGGTCGTCGGGCATGTTCGACACGATCATTTCCATCACTGTATGTCAGCCCCCACAACCAATAACAGCACAATACCAAACTCCCCCCCATACAAGAAACTCTATTTCCTTCACCGGTACCCGGCTTCGCCTCTCTCCTCCCGCCTTCCTCCTGGCGCACATTCTCGACTTCAGCTACGCGGTGCTCTTGCCCTGCGCCGCAAAAGTTTCCAGACTGCCCGAGGGACTTCGAGCACATGACTTGTGTGTTTGTGCGTTTATGCCCGCACGGGGAGGGACGCAGCGCCCTCGACGACATGGGCGTAATACTACGGCGACACTGCCTTGCAGCGAAGAAGACGGAGACGCAAGTCGGAGAACGGGTGGATGGCCGACGGTCTGCGCGGAAGTCAACATGTACTACACATCTCTCCTGATACTGACGGAGGAGAATCCACGCTATCGTCGAGTGATTACGGCAAGTCGAAATATGTTCAATACTGAAGGCGCGCTTTGCACTTGGACTGACTTCCGCACATTCACTCCAGGCAAGCAGACGCATCACATTGATCGACTCGCTGCAGCACTGGAAAGTTTCGGTCTGCACTCTAACTCACACATATCTCCATTCGTCTGCAATCAACAGGTGATGCACGCATCTTAAAAGTATCCTCATCAAGCCTTGAGTTTCCTCGTCGGGCCACAACAGGGCAAATACGTATTTCGCAGCACGGGAAACTGAACACAACATCCGAGCTTGTTTTGCTTTGCATGTATGCGCTTCAATTCCCGCTACGCGTGTCCGAGGCCGGCCAAGCATCTCCACGATGTTGGACAGCGCCCAGGACCCGAGAGTTCGCATACACCTGAAGTTGGATGTGTTCTCGCAGCACGCCTTTTCTAATGGCAGCTTGTGTTGGGTCTCGAGGATTCATACAGTCGTTGACACCGCGATTGACAAATCCTCTGCGCCGAGGCCTGGACGAAGCAGGAGGGATACGTTACGCAGCCGATGCCTGGCCACGGGCGAAGATATGCGCAAGAAGCAAAGGGGCCTGGGCGGAAGCGGATCTGTGTTGGAAGAAGCCAAGTGTATCGATACCGCACTCTCAACATGCATACACAACAAAAATATTCACTCATCATTACAGTCAATCATGCCACCATTTCAGAATATAAAAAAACTGTTCATTCTCCCAGAAGTCTATTGCTCAAGCTAAACACCGGTAGCGAGGGGGGTATCACTATCCTCGACTCATCGGCTGCCCTTGTGCCCATGAAAAGAAACGCCGGTCGTGTATTACAAGCGTGTCGTGGTAATACAATCTCAGAAAGCGTCACGTCGTGTCAAGAAACAAAGGAAAGGAAAGGGTGCCGACGTCGAAATGAAGCGCCTACAACATGGCGCCGTACAAGACCACAAGGCCCATGGCCCAGTAGCCCGTATACTTGGCCATCGGGTGCGCAGCAGCTGAGTCTTCTCCTCCGGCTGCAGTCGTGCCAACGGGCAGTGTGCCGTTGAGGACGAGCGAGCGGGTGTTGTTGACATCCGAGACAGTGACCAAGGTCTTGTTGAGCGCGGCGTAACTGCCGTTGCCAATGAGGTCGCTGATGTACGCCGGGTCGTCGTTCTCGTCGCATCCACACGGACTATTCTCCTGGCATAAGCACACGACGGGCAGCGTCTCGTTGGCGCCCTGCTCCTGCCTACTAACCAGGTAGACCAGGCTGCGGCGGTCGTTGTCGTTGTCGTTGTTCGTGCGGTTGGCGGTGCGGTTGTAGAAGCGGTAGGGGTTGTTGTAATGGTATGGGTACACGCTGTACAGCCAGAGTCCGGGCATGATGGCCAGCGCAGCACCGCCGACGAGTAGGGGAGCGGCAATCAGGCCCTTCGGTGTGCGCGAGCCAGCTGCGTACGGGACTGATGCTCCGCCGCCGTAGTATGCGCCGCGACCGTATGCGGGCTTGGGTCCTGAGCCAGTACTTGTGCGGCCACCCGTGGTCGAGCTGCTGCCTCCGCCTGAGCGCCCACCGCCTGATGATGAGCCGCCACCGCTACTACCGCCACCGCGACCGCCGCCGCCTTTGCGACGCTCGAGGGTGTGTTCGGGGGCTACGACTTCGGCGGCGCGGGGCGCGTGGTCGGGCAGCATGTTGGCTGAGAGCGCATCATTGCTGGCGGGTAATGAGGCGGCTGAGACAGTGTTTGTGGCGAGAGCAAGGTATGCGAGACCGGAGAGTAGTCGCACCATGGTGAAATGTGAAAGTGTGCGACACGGATGAGTGTGTCTTAAAAGCGATGTATATGATATGACCAGTGGTGTGGAGGTGAGAAGTGTATGGACAAAAAGATCTATTTGCCTGTAGCTGTATTCGTTTGCCTGGTCGTGAATGCAAGTTGTTTGTGGAGATACAAGGGGAGGCAATGGGCGTCTTTAAGCTGGCGACCCGCGATCTACTAGCGGCAGGAAGCACTGCCTTCCGTCATTGAAAGACCCTTAGCCTGAGGCGAACATTCCTTAGCGTCAACACAGCCTTGTGCTCTTGTAATGCACTGCCAAACTCCGGTCTGGCTAGGCGTGCATTTACTCCAAAGCTACCAATTATGTTAATGCGCAGTATCTTTCACGGTGCATAGTCTGGAAACGCACTCACCAACCCTCGCACCCTCACCCTCGCTCTCTGGAAACACTCTCGTCGCCCGCGTCGCCAAGACACGTGCAATGGGCTTAGTGGCGTCCTCAAGCTGCGCGAACAAGCTCAGCGAGTTGTGACCTCATACGGTCGATCTGCCGAGCTTCTAGAAAATCAAATTGTGGCCAAACACGATCCTGTGATGGATGCCTGACAAACCAAATGCTGTGCTGGCCCGACTAACCGAGAACAACTCCATGTTGCGCGGAGCCGAGTTGCACTAGGATCGATAACTTGTGCCTGTGTTGGGGGTGATGGTGGAGACGCATTGGGCAGGTGTGGTCATAGCCAAGAGTGGCTGATACGGCACTAAGTTATGCTGATGGTTGGTCATTGTTGTAGTCGTTGGAGTTTTATGGACAAAGACGAAGCGGAAGGGCTGAGGTGTTGAAGCAGGACACCGAAACTGTATTTTGGTTTGTTGCTGTTTGCAGCGATAATGAGACAAGCCCGTGCCAAACAATTCCAGGGCCTGCCCAGTCGCAATTACATCGTTGGACGCCTGATACGTCGCCAAGCACAAATCATCAGAGCGAGTCCATCTTCGAGCCTGCTGTGGGCTTGCTGTCATTGCGACGTGGTGCCATGTACCCCATTCATCCATTCACCCATTCATCCAAATCGCCTATGCAGTCGGTAACAGTGACCAATAGATCGAACATTCGACACGAAGTTGGTGTCTCGTGATCGTCCACAAGGTCACACCATATTCCGCTTCCAAACGTGCGCCACGAGCATTTAAATCTTAGTAACACGTCGAAGCATCGAAGATCCACAGTAGGGCTGTGTCAACCTCGAGGCAAAGAACTGGTGGCGCAGTCAGGCACGTGGTGATCCTGGGGCATCACAGCCCTGCGAACATGGCGATGTGCCTTTCGACCACCGCTACCGGACTTCCTAGGGCTGGCAGCCGCAGCAGAATTAGGGTGGCAGGCCTCATCGACCGGTGTCGCCTTGCTTTGCTGCAGGTCCTCCGCCATCCGAGACTGTCTGGACCTTCCTGTATTCTTCCTCGAGCGCTCGTTGCATCTCGAAGTCGGCTTGGCGTTCACGCTTCAGTCGCTGTTGTTCATAGTCGCGGATCACGCCGGCGTGCATGGCCTGGGAGAAGTATCAGATGTGAAGATGTTGCGCACTGGGGCGATTGATTGTTCATACAGCTTTCTCGGTCCTCTGTCCATAATGAACAGCGGCGACAATGCCAATTGCGCCTATACAGGTAGTCGCCAATGTGATTTGCGATGCTCGAGACATGCTTCCAGGAGTATTGGTGAGGTGAAGTCGGGGAAATGTCAGTGTCATGGAGGGTATCGATAGCTTATGGCGGCGGGAAGGAGCTTGGGCCCAGATGCACCTGCCATGCCAAGTCCATGAGCTGCATCATGCCTCTCCGCAACTCACCTCCGCCATAACTTCAACCTCCACCCGCCTTTCGACTCCTCAAGATGGTACGCTCGCTGTAATTCATAAAGCTTACTATTTAATACTGATTTACCCAAAGTCCGCCCAAAACTCCGCCGGTATCCAGACCCTGCTCGACGTAAGAACCACAGCCCACCAAGACCTCCGCCCAACTCACACAGTCCCCAGGCCGAGCGAGATGCACAGAAGATTGTCCAGCAAGGTATTCCAGAGTCCCAACACTTACTCCCCACTCCACACTAACCATCCACCAGCAAGAGAATGTACCCACCCCCGAAATCCCCCAACCAAACCACCCATCTAACCCCCGAAGACCGCACAAAGCGCGTAAAGGACGCGCGAAACGAGGCGCAAAAGGAGATTGAGGACTACAAGACTGAGAAGGAGAACGAATACCAGAAGTTCGAGAAGGAGGTATGAAGTAGCGGTCTAGATGGGACTAGGAGAGAGCTGACACGCGCGCAGCACAGCTCGGGCAACCAGAAGGCCGAGGAGGATGCGAAGAAGGCGACCGACGTCAAGGTCAAGGAGATCGATGACATTGGCAAGAAGTCGGGCTCCAAGGTTGTGGACCAGTTGATTACGGCTGTCACGAATGCGAAGCCCGAGCCGCCGAGGAAGTAGAGAGTGAATGGGGATGCGATGGAGATGCTGCACTGGGAACTGACGATGCCTAGCCGCCATCGACAGTTCCCGATGCTAGAGGTCGCAAGATGTGGGTGATTGTGGCCATGTGTGCCAGCCAGTTGATATCGATCTGCAGGTTTCGAATACGAGAGCAATAGACTTTCAGCAAACTACACCTCGTCTCTTCTACCATCGTCCCTCGATTCATGTATTACACCTGATCGGACCTGTTGGATATCAACGATGGGCATTGCTGTAAGAGCTAATTCACATCACGTGGAACAAGTTATGACAGCAACGCTTCTCTCTTGTGAAGATTAACACTGGAAGGCAGTAAGCAGATCAAGAGTTGCACATAGCAGGAAGTATAGCATGGCTGTGTGATATACTCTCCTGACCTCATCTTAGTATAAAAGCCCCAACTCCACACATTTAGCATCTATACCACGAATATCCTAAACTACTACTCCTGTTGTATCTATTGACTATTACCAGTACTCTCCGGTAATCATGAGTTTTCTATGGACCTTAGTCGAAGATTCGAGCGTACATAACATGGCTCCCCGGCTCTTCCGTCAGTCAACTATCTCTATAACCTTGCACTGCCGTCTCGCTAAAACAATATAGGATGCTATTTCGCAACCAAGAGCCAAGAGACCGCCGCCGTAACTGCCAAACAGACACCCCTCGAGTCCGCCTCCTAGACCCTCGCCACCAAACTCGCCCTACTCTCAAAGCAAACTGCAATCCTCACACAGACAGTCGAGCGCCTCAGCAAAGTCATCGACAAGCTCCACGCACCACCAGCACCACCCAAGTCGTCGTGACAATGATCCGCCGCGCCACCGCCCGCTCCTCAAACACTGCCCGGCGCCCTCCCCGCCCCCACGCTCGGCATCGACCGACACTCGCGCAGCACCGTCTTCGTCCTAAACATGCTGAGATCGGGTCTATCGCGCTCGCACGGCGGGTCCGGGCGACGCGGCGGGACGCGCACGCGCTCGGGCAGGATGAAGTCCTCCTCGCCACGTAGCGACGCAGGCGCTTGTCTGAGAATGCACGTGCGCGAACTGAACGGGTCGACGGGCTGGTAGGCTTCGTAGGGCGTGCCGATGGTTGAGCCGGACCAGGTTTTGGCGTGGCGGTGGGGAGGCGGGCTGGAGGTGAGGAGTGTGAGGGGAGGGAGGATAAGGGCGCAGGAGAGTAGGATGGAGAGGGTGGAGTGGATTTGAGAGAGGA
>Ga0265780_10005245_pt1 | contig 16458 bp, 8 predicted proteins | sample P1T30metagenome_FD_192432 | JGI IMG/M metagenome (GOLD analysis project Ga0265780, IMG submission 192432) | Plant litter microbial communities from East Loma Ridge, Irvine, California - P1 T30 | ecosystem: Environmental > Terrestrial > Plant litter > Unclassified | place: USA: California... | reverse complement strand
TATAATGTGCAGCGAGATAATGGTGTGGTTTACTTTTTATAGGTATAACTTTCCAAAAGCCGGTAACAGTGCCAATTTTTACAGCCAGCCCGTTTTCAATTTTAAATAATCCGTTGTCGTGGCCTGCAATAACATCGCCTTCAATTTGTTGGATGGACCATGCCTGACCATGCAGATTTTCAATTTTTTTAAAGTGGTGGGTAGAAGACGGATTGTTACTGTTGAAATAGGAGTAATAAACACCCTGGTTGGTAGCCAGGTAAATATTGTCTTTATAAACAAGTTCGTCATATACAGATGCTTTGTTAAACAAATATGTATATGGCGACATAAAATCTATATATGCAAGTCCATTATTTTCAAGCACCCATATATTACCGTTTGGCATCAGATATAATCGGTGGATAACGCTTTCCTGAAGGTTTTGAAAAAGAGCAGGTTTAGGGAGTATCTCGCCCTTGCCGTTTACAATGATGATCCTGGAACTAAGTGTGCCTATAAATATATCGTCATTAGCATATTTTATTGCCGATGATACATTATCACGCTGGCTTTGACTAAAAACATTTGTAATGAGTTGTAGTGTGCCCTGTACAGTGCTTTGATAGATGTTACCTTGTTTACTGATAACGGTTATTGTTCCGCGAGAGTTTCCGGGAAGTATAGCTACAATCTCTTCATTATTGTACTGCTCTTTGGCAAATGCCATAACAGGCTCACTGCTGTGTGGTTCAAGCTTTAGGATACCATAGTTAGAATCCTGAATGTAATAGTCTTTACCTATCAGGTTTGAATAAATAAAGGTGTTATTGGCAGGAATGTGTGTCGCTATTTTATTAGTAATTATGAGCAATTCATTAAAAGATCTGCAAAATACTTTATCATCTATAACATCTATAGCCCAGATGTTTTCTATGTTTTTTCCTTCGAGCTGTAGCTCCTGCATCAGCGATTTATAATAATACCTGCCATTATCATTTTTTTGAAGCGTCCCCACTTCATTATATCCGCCGGCATATATAACCCCTTTTTTATCTATTGCAAGGCTTCGTACAGATGAATTATTGGGCAGGTTGAGTTTCTGCCAGTGCTCACCGTCAAAGGTTACTACGCCGTCATTATTTCCAAAAAATATTGTTCCGTTTTTGTCGCGACATATTGCCCAAAATTGAGGGTCGGCATTAAAATCAGTTTTTGAATACTGAGTAATTTTTCCGGATAGTTTTAAATCATCCTCAAATGCAGTTTGGGCAAAAATGGAAAAATGTAATAAAATTAGTGGGAAAATATAGATAAAGCCTTTTTTCATTTTGTTTGTTAAATCTTTATTAAGGGCATGTTAATAGATGATTTTGCGAAAACGTTGTAAATTTTTGGTGAATCGTGTAAAACCTGGTGGGATCAGATTACAAAACTACTCAAATTTTTTGTAGTTTAAATTTTTGGTATGCAATTAATTGCAAAAAAAAAGTAATTGTTTGAGAGTACGTTTTTTAACCTTGGTGTACGCAAAGTGTATAGCTAATTTCGCGTATTAGTATGTAGAATGATAATTTGGCTATTCTAAAATTTAAATCGAAAACGATGTAGGTTGTCTTAAAATTAACTAGTTCTCAATTTGTCTACAGAGAAATAGCAAAAAATGATAAATGCATGGTTTTCAAAAGTTTAAAATTAATCCTAACCCAACAAATTTTATGCGATTTAAGAACTACTTAATTTTAATGTTGTTATGCTTTTCTGCAGCTTCTTTTGCCCAGGTAAAAGGAACTGTGAGCGATGCAGCAACAGGTATGACCCTGCCGGGAGTGAACATTCTGGTAAAGGGATCTGATGCCAATGCATCTACCGACATGGATGGTAATTTTACCATTACTGCAAAAAAGGGAGATGTACTTGTTTTTTCCTATATAGGATATGCTTCTCAGGAAGTTACTGCTAATGGCGGTACAGTTACAGTTAAATTAAAAGAGGATCCTCAGGTGCTACAGGAGGTTGTAGTAGTTGGATATGGAGCACAGAAAAGACAGGATATTACAGGTGCAGTTGCCGTTGTAGATGGCAAAAAATTTGAAAACCGAGTAAACAACCAGGTGTCAAGTCTTTTACAGGGCCAGACTGCGGGTGTGCAGGTAACATCAAATAGTGGTAAACCAAACGGTGGTTTTAGTGTACGCGTACGTGGTACAAGCTCTTTAACTGCAGGTAGTGACCCTATTTATGTAATTGACGGTGTAATTACTTCAGACACGCGATCTTTAAACCCTGCAGATATAGAGACAATCTCTATTCTTAAAGATGCTTCATCAGCAGCTATTTACGGTTCTCAGGGTGGTAATGGTGTTGTTATCATTACAACTAAACAGGGTAAATCAGAAAAGCCTGTTCTTACTTATGAAACTTATACAGGATTCCAGACTGTATGGAAAAAAATTGACGTGCTTAATGCACAACAATATAGAGAGCTCCAAACAGAAAGAGGCCTTACTACAAACTGGGATCTTTATAACCACAATACGAACTGGCAGAATAAAGTTTTCAGAACAGGAAACTCAAACAGTCATCAAGTTTCTGTATCCGGTAAAAGTAACAAAACTTCATACTATTTATCTGGTGGTGTAGTGAACCAGGATGGTGCAGTAAGAAGTTCTGAAATGAACAGGAAAACATTTAAGATTAACCTCTCTCAGGAGGTTACAGACTGGCTAAAGGTGGGAACAAGCTTTAGCTATGTTGATTACCATGATGTGGATGTTACAGATAATACTGCTGTTAATAATGGAGGAGTAATATTAGGGGTGCTAAATACACCACAAAATATTGGAATATTTAACCCTAACGGCACGTATACAAGTAATCCTTTCCAAAACTGGGAAAACCCTATCTCTAGTACAGATGCTGCCAACAGGGGATATAATAACCGACGAATATTTGGCAATGTATATGGTGAGATTAATATTCTTAAAGGGCTTAAATTCAGGACTGCTCTTAATATAGATCGTAATAATACTACGTCAGACTACTTTCTTAATCCGTACACTACCAGCTATGGTATTGCTATGAAAGGTATTGGCCGTTACAATACATCAAGCTATGATTACTATATGTATGAGAATACATTGACTTATAAGCTTAATGTTAAAAAACATGCTTTTGAAGCTGTTGCCGGTACTGTTTACCAAAAGAGACAATGGGAAAACAGCGATTTAGAAAGAAGAGGATTCGCAGGAGACGGTGTACAAACACCAAATGCAGGCGCACAAATTATTACGGCAACTGCAAGAAAAGATGAGCTGTATCAGTCGTCATTCATTTCAAGGGTAAATTATGCATTTGATGATAAATACCTTTTAACAGCTAACTTCAGGGTAGACGGGTCAAGTAAATTCGGGCCTAGTTACAAACATGGTTATTTCCCATCTGTTTCTGCAGGTTGGAGATTGTCTAACGAAAATTTCCTTAAAGAGGTAAAATCGCTAAATGAGCTTAAGCTTAGAGTAGGATGGGGTCTTGTAGGGAATGATACCGGAATTGATAATTACCAATGGTACAGTAAAGTAGTCGGAGGTACAAACTATCCTATTGGAGGTACACCGCAACCGGGTAACTATCCGCAAACTATTCAGAATAGTGATCTTAAATGGGAAGCGTCTGAGCAGACTAACATTGGTATAGATGTGGCATTTTTTAACAACAGGATTAGATTTAGTGCAGATGCTTACAGAAAAACGAGTAAAGACCTTTTACTAGCAGTTCCACTTCCAAGAACTTCCGGCTTTGATAATATCGTGATGAATGCAGGGTCTATTGAGAATAAAGGACTGGAGTTCCAGTTAAGCACTGTAAACTTTGATGGCGCAGATTTTAAATGGAGTACAGATTTCAATATTTCCTTTAACAGAAATAAGGTTACTAATCTTGTAGGACAAAAGATTAACACTGCAGGTGTATCAGGACGTGGTGATGCTGTACTTATTCAGGAAGGACAGCCGGTAGGTCAATTCTATGGTTACCAATGGGGCGGTGTAGATCAGTCAACAGGAAATGTGTTTTACATTGCTAAAGACGGTAAATCTACTTTTGATCCTAAAGAAGAAGATAAAAGAAATATCGGTAATGCAAATCCTGATTTTACATACGGATTTACAAATACATTTAGTTACAAGAACTTTAGCCTTAACCTTTTCTTCCAGGGATCTCAGGGTAATGATATATTAAATGCTACCCGCTTTGATACTGAAAGTATGATAGATGCTAAAAACCAGACAACAGCCGTACTTAACAGATGGCAAAAACCTGGTGATATAACTAATGTACCAAGAGTGACTACTGATGGAAGCACTAATAATTCAAGAATATCTTCTCATTATGTAGAAGACGGGTCGTACTTAAGACTTAAAGCTCTTACAATAGGTTATGATCTTTCTAAACCGGTTCTTGAAAGAGTAGGTCTTAGCGCATTCAGATTATATGTTACAGGAGAAAACCTGTTTACAATTACGAACTATTCTGGATTTGATCCTGAGGTAAGCGCTTTTGGGGGTGATTCAAGCGCAGCTGTAAGAAACCTTGCTATAGGTGTAGACTACGGAACTTATCCACAAACAAGGAATATTATATTTGGTATCAGGGCTTCACTATAAAAAATTGATTATGAAAATTATAAATAATAAAACAACCATTTTAGCTTTGATACTGGCAGGACTTACGCTGGTATCATGCGACGATAAACTGGATACTGCGCCAATTTCTGACGGTATTGCACAAAACTCATACCAGACCGGAGACCAGATCGAGGCTGCCCTAACGGGAGTTTATGAGTCTTTTCAGGGAAATGATTATTATGTATGGGATCACGTATTGTTTTCAGACGTGCGTTCTGATAACAGTTATGCAGGAGGAGATAATCCTCAAATATTCCAGATCGATGCTATAAACATTGATGTTAATAACGACAGAGTGTACAATGCATGGTCTGCTATCTATAACGCAATTGCGAAAGCAAACGTAGTATTAGAATATGCTCCTAAAGTTGAAAGGCTTATTACGCCTGAAAGAAGAGAGCAGGTAGTAGGTGAGGCATACTTTTTACGTGCTTACCATTATTATACACTTGTAAGGCTGTTTGGCGGTGTGCCATTGGTTCTTGAGTCAGTTAAATCAGGAGACCCCTCTGTTGTAAGGGTTGCAAGAAGCACTGAAGAAGAAACATATGCACAGATTATTGCAGATCTTAAGATTGCAGCAGATAAACTACCTAATTCATACGGTAACGATTCTTCTGTAAACAAAGCACGTGCTACTAAAGGTGCTGCGTATGCATTGCTTGCAAAAGCCTATGCACAACAGCCTGCACCAAACTGGGGTGAAGTAACTAATTATGCTAATCTTGTTATAAACAGCCCGGCAGGTTATACACTACAAGGCAGTTTTGCTGAACTTTTTGATGGTTCTCACTATAACAATAATGAATCTATTCTTGAAGTACAATACCTTGGTGGTAATGAAGGTACTTGGGGTCCTCAAATGCAGCTTCCACAATCTGTAAGTGGTGATACATGGAGAAAATTCAATACACCATCTCACGACCTTGTTAATGCTTTTGATGCTGAAGGCGATAACGTTCGTAAGAATGCAACTATCCTTTTTGAAAATGCTCCGTGGGTAGATGAGTACTGGGGTAATTCTGTAGGAAGCTCTATTCCTTTCTCTTACAAGTGGAAAAACGCAGGTGGCTGGGCAAGTTCTGACCATATTTACCTGCTTCGTTTAGCAGATATTATCCTACTTAAAGCGGAAGCACTTAACAATTCAGGTCAGCCCGGTGCTGCTGCTGATGAAGTTGATAAGATTAGATTAAGGGTTAACCTTGGGGTAATTCCTGCAAACGTAAGAGCATCTCAGGATCTTATGAAAGCTGCGATCTTAAAAGAGAGAAGACTTGAGCTTGCTTTTGAAGCGCACCGTTGGGATGACCTTGTAAGAAACAACATTGCTGTAGAGACTATGAATGCTGTTCAGGATGTAGACCTTAGATCTGGAAACACGGTTAATTATGGTATGAAAGACTTTGAAGTTTTTCTTCCGATACCTCAAAGAGAGCGTAACAGAAACCCTAACCTTGACCAAACTACAGGTTATAACAACTAATAAAATTCAGTATAGAATATCATGAAGAAATCGTTAGTTTATATAAGTTTTGTTGCAGTATTGTTTTCGTGCTCATCCGGCAGCGAAGACAATGGGGGTAACCCTGCGCCACCGCCACCGGCAGCCGAAACAGGTAATGTTATAGGTACTGCAAGTGTATGGATTACAAATGGCGACCAGACAAAACTTTTAAGCAAACAATCTTCAGGAGCTTCTGTATATGATGATAATGCCACCGGAGATCCTTCAATTTCTATTGATTTTGCACAGCAGTATCAGGAAATTGAAGGCTTTGGTGCCGCATTAACAGGTTCATCGGCAAATGTTATCAATGCTATGCCTGCAGCTCAAAAGGCTGCATTGCTAAAAGACCTTTTTAGCCCAATTGAGGGTATAGGGCTTAATTACCTACGCCTTACAATAGGGGCATCAGATTTTTCACTGACTGATTTTACCTACAGTGATCTGCCGGCAGGAAGTACCGATGCGACCCTTGATAATTTCTCGATAGCTGCAGACGAGGCCGATGTGATTCCGGTGTTACAGTCTATTTTGACCTATTCGCCAAACATTAAAATAATGGGCAGCCCGTGGAGTGCCCCCGCCTGGATGAAAACAAGCGGAAGCCTTGGCGGCGGAAGCCTTAAACCGGAATGGTATGATACCTACGGTACTTATTTTGTAAAATACATTAATGCGTATGCTGCAAAGGGCATACACATAGACGCGGTTACTCCGCAAAATGAGCCTTTGCATGAAACCAGTGGTTACCCAACGATGAAAATGACATCGGGCGAACAGGCTAATTTCATTAAGAACAGCCTTGGGCCTAAACTTCAGGCAGCCGGGTTAAACACAAAAATTATTGCTTACGATCATAATTTTGATGTCCCAACGTATGCCACAGATATTCTGGGCGATAGTGGCGCAGCACAATATGTAGATGGTTCTGCTTTTCATGCCTACGCAGGTAATGTAACAGCTATGGGTCAGGTGCATGCTTCTTTTCCTAATAAGAACCTTTATTTTACAGAAGTTTCAGGTGGACAATGGAGCCCTGATTTTAAAGAGAACCTTAAATGGATGACTGAAAACATCTTTATAGGCACAACAAAAAACTGGTCTAAAAATGTACTGTTATGGAACCTTGCACTTAATACAAACGCAGGCCCAACGAATGGTGGCTGTACAGATTGCAGGGGAGTAGTTACTATAAATTCTTCGGGTGCGATTACAAAAAATATTGAATATTATACACTTGCACAATTTTCAAAATTTGTGCGCCCGGGAGCAAAAAGGGTAAGCTCTACCGAGTTTGACAATTCGCTTAATCTAAAAAATGTAGCTTTTGTAAATACCGACGGCAGTAAAGTGCTGGTAGTACTTAATAAGTCGGAAGTGTCAACAAAATTTGCAGTTAAGATAGGCAGCAATAAGATAGTTTACTCTATTGAACCTAATGCCGTAGCAACGTTTGTGTGGCAGTAAGCCATAACTAATAAATTGAATTATAAATAAAATTGGGGAACAGCTCATCACTGTACCATAGGATTACCATGCTTAAGAAAAAGAAAACATTACTATCGGGAATTGCACTATCTATAGCTGTAGCGGCTATGCTAACAGGCTGCGGAACTGCAAAAGAAACTAAAAGTACGGCAGGATTATGGGTTACCATGCCCGATAAATCTGCGTTGTTACAAGAGCAACCCGTATTATCATCAAATCAATCAAAAAATAATATACAACTTACCATTAATACTGATAAAACCTATCAGGAGATGGACGGCTTTGGTTACACCCTTAGCGGAGGCAGCGCATTGCATATTTCTAAAATGAGCGCACCTGCAAGGGCTAAATTCCTTCAGGAAATATACGGTACAGGCAAAAACGATCTTGGTGCAAGTTATATCAGGATAAGCGTTGGCGCATCAGACCTTGACGAAAAAATATTTTCATATAACGATCTTCCAAAAGGGCAAACCGATGTAAATATCGAAAAGTTTGACCTTGGTTACGACAAACAATATCTTATTCCTGTGCTTCAGGATATCATTAAAATAAACCCAACTATAAAAATACTTGCTTCACCGTGGTCGCCGCCGGTATGGATGAAAACTAACGGAGATACTCGTGGCGGAAGCCTGAAACCTGAATATTACACTGCGTATGCTAAATACCTTGTAAAATACATTCAGGAAATGAAGAAGAACGGTATTACCATTGATGCGCTAACGATTCAGAATGAGCCGCTTCACCCGGGTAACAACCCAAGCCTTTTAATGCTTGCAGAAGATCAGAAGATTTTTGTTCGCGATCATTTAGGGCCGGAGTTTAAAAAAAACAGCATCAAAACAAAAATTATTGTTTACGATCATAATGCCGACAGGCCTGATTATCCTATCACCATTCTTAATGATAAGGAAGCTGCAAAATATATTGACGGATCTGCATTTCATCTTTATGGAGGTACTATAGATGCGGTATCATCGGTTCATGAGGCACACCCGGACAAAAACCTGTACTTTACGGAACAGTGGGTAGGCGCTCCCGGCGATTTTAAAAAAGAACTTGACTGGCATATAGAAAACCTTATCATTGGCGCACCGCGCAACTGGTGTAAGACGGTTCTTGAATGGAACCTTGCTGCCGATGAGAACCAGAACCCGCATACCGACAGGGGTGGTTGCGACAGATGCCTTGGAGCTGTTACCATTACAGGAGACAAAGTAACCCGCGAACCTGCGTATTATATTATAGCACATGCGTCAAAATTTGTACGCCCGGGATCGGTAAGGGTAGATTCTACTATGATTGACGGATTGCCAAACGTGGCTTACAAAACGCCCGATGGTAAAATTGCAGCGATCATCCAGAATACATCTAAAAAAGATAAAACGATAGATGTAAATGCAGGTGGCAAAACCGCTACCATAAAACTAAAAGCCGGTGCTGTTAGTACCCTTGTATTATGATAAATATTACAATTAAAAATATTGCGCTTAGCATTATAGCTGTTACTGTTTTTTCATCGGCAAATGCCCAGGACAAACAGACAGATATTGATAAAAAAGTGGATTTGCTTTTAAAAAAAATGACCCTTGAAGAAAAAGTGGGCCAGATGACGCAAATTACACTTGATGTAATAGGCAAAGGTAATGACCGCTTTTCAAGTTTTGAACCGTTGACATTAGATCCTGCCGAAATGAAAAAAGCCCTTGGCGATTATCATATCGGTTCGGTACTTAATACCGCCAATAACCGGGCACTTACCACAAAAAAATGGTATGATATTATAAGCGAAATCCAAAAAACATCTATTCAGTTAAATGCTCATAAAATCCCGGTTATTTATGGCGTAGACGAAATTCATGGTGCAACTTATACAGTTGGGGCCACCATGTTTCCGCAGCAAATTGCACAGGCTGCCGCCCGCAATGTGGACATGGTAGAAAAAGGCGCCGCAATAACCGCCTATGAAACCCGCGCCAGTAATATTCCGTGGAATTTTGGCCCTGTGCTGGACCTGGGTATGGATCCTCGCTTTTCACGTATGTGGGAATCGTTTGGAGAAGACCCGTATCTGGTTTCTGTATTTGGCGTAGCTATGATAAACGGAATGGAAGGCAGAGATGGCAACGTAGGTAATCCTGAAAAAGTGGCTACAAGCCTTAAACACTTTTTAGGGTACCATGCTGCTGCATCGGGCAAAGACCGTACACCGTCCTATATTTCGGAAGAAGCATTACGCGAATACCACCTGCCAGCTTTTAAAGCAGCTATAAATGCAGGCGCTCATACTATAATGATAAATTCGGGTATAATCAACGGGGTTCCGGTGCATGCCAATTATACTATCCTTACTAAATTACTTAAAGAAGAGTTAGGCTTTAAGGGCCTTGTTGTTACCGATTGGGCAGATATTGAAAACCTGCACAGGCGCGACAGGATTGCAGCTAATGATAAAGAAGCTGTAATGCTGGCCATAAATGCAGGCATAGATATGTCTATGGTGCCATATAAGTATGAAGTTTTTTGTGATAATCTGGTTCAGCTTGTTAAAGAGGGCAAGGTAAAACAGGAAAGGATAGATGATGCCGTTCGCAGGATTTTAAAAGTAAAGTATGCACTGAACCTTTTTGATAAACCAAATACAAACCCTAAAGACTACCCTAAGTTTGGTAGTAAGGAGTTTGAAAAAGCGTCATACGACATGGCTGCCGAAGCTATTACCCTGTTAAAGAATGAAGGTAATGTGCTTCCGTTAAAGAAAACCATGAAAGTGTTGGTTACAGGCCCTAATGCTAACAGTATGCGTACGCTTAACGGCGCATGGACATACTCATGGCAGGGTGAAAAGGTTGAGGAATATGCTGCTAAATACAATACAATTCTTGAAGCGGTTCAAAATGAGGTAGGCAAAGCCAATGTTGCCTATGTGCCGGGTGTGAGCTATAAAATGGATGGCCACTACTTTGAAGAGTTTGCCGATAAGATGGATGAAGCTGTTGCTGCTGCAAAAAACAGCGATGTAATTTTACTTTGCCTTGGCGAAAATACCTATACCGAAAAACCGGGTGATCTTAATGACCTCTACCTTTCGGAACTGCAAACGGAGCTGGCTAAAAAACTTGCTGCAACGGGAAAACCTGTAATATTAGTTCTTAATGAAGGCAGGCCACGTATTATAAGCCGTTTTGAACAGGAGATGAAAGCAGTAGTACAAACGTATCTTCCGGGTAACTTTGGTGGAGATGCGTTAGCCGATGTACTGTTTGGAGATGTAAACCCTTCGGGAAAATTACCATATACCTACCCTCGCTTTCCAAATGCTACTATATCTTACATACACAAACCATCGGAAGAGCAAAAGAAAGCTGAAGGCGTATATAACTACGAAGCCGATTATAATCCGCAATACCTTTTTGGGGAAGGCTTGAGCTATACCACTTTTGGATACAGCAATCTTACGGTAAATAAGAGTCAGATTAAAAAAGGAGAGAACCTGAAGGTAAGTGTTACCGTTACCAACAACGGAAAAATAACAGGTAAAGAGGTAATACACCTTTTTACAAGCGATCTTTATGCGAGCAGCGTAACACCCGATGTTAAACGCCTGCGCCGCTTTGAAAAGATTGAACTTAAGCCGGGAGAGAGCAAAACCGTTTCGTTTGAGCTTACTCCTGCCGACCTTAGCTACATAGGCCGTGACGGAAAAACTATTCTGGAAGCAGGAGATTTTGAAGTTATGGTAGAGAAGCAAAAGGCTGCATTTACATTAGTTGAATAGAATTCCTATACAGTTGTTTAGAGTTTTAGGTTAGTTGAAAGCCACGCTGTAGCGTGGCTTTTTTGTTTAGCCACCCCACCAAGGGAGGGGAAAAAGCTTCACTCAGAGATTAGCGGCAAAAAATCTTTTTTGTATTTTTAGCCTATAACAATCTCTCATGAAAATTTCCCTCGTCCAGACTTCCCTTATCTGGGAAAACCCGAAAGCTAATCGCGATAATTTTGAAATGCTTATAAACAGTATTGAGGAAGTTACGGACATTATTATTTTACCTGAAATGTTTGCTACAGGTTTTACCATGAAGCCCAAAGGTACTGCCGAAACTATGGATGGTGAGACGATACAATGGATGAAGGGAATGGCTGCTGCCAAACATTGTGCTGTTACCGGAAGCCTTGTAATTAAGGAAAATGGCAACTATTATAACCGCTTGCTTTTTGTATTGCCGGATGGCGAAATAAGGGCGTATGATAAACGTCACCTGTTTTCGCTGGCAGGTGAAGACAAAGCGTATACAGCGGGCACCGACAGACTTATTATAAACTACCGTGGCTGGAAGATAAGCCCGTTTGTGTGCTATGACCTACGCTTTCCTGTTTTCTCGCGAAATACCGAAGATATAGACCTTATGCTCTATGTTGCCAACTGGCCTGCGCCACGCATTGCAGCATGGGATACATTGCTTAAAGCCCGTGCCATAGAAAATATGTGCTGCGTAGCGGGAGTTAACCGTATTGGCCAGGACATTAACGGGCATAATTACTTGGGGCATTCACAAGTGTTTGATGAACTTGGCGCCAATATTGCAGAGCCTTCGGAAAATGAAGGTGTATTTACCGTTGAATTAAATAAAGAGAGTCTGCTTGAAACCCGTAAAAAATTTGGTTTCCTGAATGACAGAGATGGTTTTAGCCTCCACCGCTAATATCAAAAGTTTCTTCAGGATCCCAGTTGGCCCGGACATCTATTTCTTTGTGGAAATATATGACTTCTTCCGGTTGTAATTTTAGCATGTAACTGCCTGTATCCCACTCTTTGTTTTTATTATCATCATATATTACACGCAGGGTGTATTTATCAGGTAATAAATTATCAAAGTCGATTTTTGTCTGATCTTCAGAATAGTAAGAGGCTTCTACTTTGCCTGATGCACCTATAACCTCCAGTATAAAAGGGAATCGTTTCACATTAGCCATAGTTAACCGCAGGTTACCATAGTCTATATAGGTTTTAGTAGCCAGTTTGTAAACGAGCGTATCACTTTCTTTTTCATAAAAATCTTTAAGCGCACCGGGCATGAGCGTAAAGGTGTACTTCTGGTCTTCTTTTTTATCGAAGTCAAAGACGAGTTCCTGCTTAAAGTCGTCGTATTTATAGCTGTACTTTACAGCAATAGAATCTTTATTTATCAGGCTAATTTTAGTACTATCTATGCTGACTAACGGAGTAGAAGGGATGAGGGTAAATTGCTCCCTGAAATGCAACCCTCCTTTTTGAAGAGGTTCTACACTAAGCGAATCGGATGCTTTAAGCTCCTTAAATTTAATGGTAAAGTCTTTAATAGAATCCCTGTGGGTTACTGTTACTTTAAGCGAATCCTGGCTTATTTTTCTTGGAAGCCATACCTGTAGCGAATCCTTATCCTTAATTTTTGTGGTAATTGTTCGGATATCTTCTGTTCCGACACCATTTTTTACCTGCACCTTCATACCGCGGTAATCGCCTTCAAAACCTGCATATAATTTATTAGAGTTAACCTGCAACGGCCTTATAGCCCTGAACGGCTTTTTTTCCTGAAATAATTCTAACTGATAAATAGTATCGTTTGGTACATTTATTACCTGGTCAAGAAATCCTATTTTGTCGGTCTTTGGGTCAAATTTGTAATTGTTGCCACTATCTTTAAGTGCAATTAGGTGGTATTTTCCCTGCTTAAGGTTTTGCAGCGAAAACTGTGTCATGCTATCCAGCGTATTGGTTACATAACGCGGCGTCTTTTTGTAAATGGTAGAATCTGTAAAAGTAGAATCGGCCTCATAAAGCATTACGGTAACAAAGTTGTCGGTCTTTTGAGAATAGGCGTCTTTTATTTTTCCATTTAGCGTAAGCGAATCGATGTATGTTCCTGTAGAGAAAATAAATTTGAATTGTGAGTACGGGTTGCCTTCGTTGTTATCGGTAATACTTTGTCCGAAGTTAAAACTGTAGGTTGTATTTTCTTTAAGGGTATCTTTTATTTTAATATTAATAAATTTACTCGCGCTACCCATAGGTGTAATAACAGGAGGCGTATCCATAGGAGGTGAAATAATAAGCTGTTTATTAACATCTTTAATTTTGATATATTCATCAAAATTGATGCGTATCTCGTTGCCTTTAAATTCTGTAGCCATGTTTTGTGGCATACTGCTAATAATGGATGGCGGTATAGTGTCTTTTGCCCCTCCGGTAATGGTACCCCTTTTAGCGCAAGACGTTAAAAGTGTTGCGGTAAACAGTAGTAACAGGAGAAATCTATAATTCAGCATATTGTATTCTTTAACTGCACAAAATAACAATTATATTCCCTGTAAACGAAATGTTTTTAAAAAATGTTGTGCTTATGTTATGCTTTTGCAGATTGTTGTGTAGACACATCTTATATCCTCACTCCATCCCTCTCCAAAGGAGAGGGTGCGGCTTCACTCGGTTGTTAATATTATGATTTAAAAACCATCGCTCTATCTGTTTTTGCTCCCCTCTCCTCTGGAGAGGGGTTGGGGGGTGAGGTCTACGTATGCGCATAAGCAATCGTGATAACGCTCACTTTTGCACCCGGTATTTTAAGCAGGGCTTTACCGCAGGCTTCCAGAGTGGCGCCGGTTGTAATAACATCATCCACTAAAAGAAAGTGCCTTTCGATATCGGATTCGGTTGTGGCAACATCAAATGCCTCACTAATAATTTCTGCCCTTGCGGCAAGGTTTTTCTTGGTTTGGGTTTTGGTGTATTGGGTACGGAGTAAAATATAGTCATTATAGTTTTTTCCTAATCCGGCAGCCAGTGCTTTGCCAAATCCTTCTACCTGGTTGTAACCCCTTTCGCGGAGTTTCTTTTTATGCAATGGTACGGGTACAACATCGGTGACGTTTTTTAAAACGTCAAGATTTTTAATATCCTGCACATACCATTGGCCAATTAAAGAACCTATTTCTTCTTTACCGCGATATTTTAAATTGTGTATCAGCTCCTGAACTATCCCTTCTTTATGAAAATAAACTACCGAAGAGGCATGCTCTACAGGAAGCCTGCCTTTAAATTTTTTTATGGTTTCGTTGTTAGTGTCAAGATGGTGCTGTGTAAAAGGCATATCGTGCCGGCAATAGGTGCATACAATTTGCTCGCTCTCCAGGAGCGCGTTGTTACAACCCGAACAATTCTTGGGAAATAACAAGCTGAGTAAGGCTTTGAACATAGTAGGTATAAGTGTAAGGGTGTGCTAATGTACTAAAAATGTGTATATAGTGTTGTTTTAAAAGCCCTAACTATCTTAAATTATTATAGTGTCCTAAAACGGTTTTTGTAATGATTCAATAAAAGTTGTTTTTACTTTATTTTCTATTTGCAATGCAGTAGTATATACAGTAGCTTTTTATATTTTTGCAACACTATGGCAAAACAAGAAGATTTATTTAAGAATGTAATTTCGCATGCAAAAGAGTACGGGTTTATTTTCCCTTCGAGCGAAATTTATGACGGACTAAGCGCTGTGTATGACTATGCTCAAAACGGTGCCGAGCTAAAAAAGAATATCAGGGAATACTGGTGGAAATCTATGGTGCAGATGCATGAAAACATTGTGGGTATAGACTCTGCAATTTTTATGCATCCTACTACATGGAAAGCATCGGGGCACGTAGATGCCTTTAACGATCCTTTGATAGATAACAAAGATTCTAAAAAAAGATATAGGGCCGATGTACTTATTGAGGATTATGCCGAAAAGATAAACCAGAAAGCCCAAAAAGAAATAGAAAAAGCAAGGGTTCGTTTTGGTGATGCCTTTAACGAACAGGAATTTATTACTACTAATACCCGTGTGGTAGAATACCTTGCTAAAAAGAAAGAAATCCTTGAGCGTATGGCACGTTCGCTGGAAACAGAAAACCTTGCTGATGTAAAAGCACTTATCGAAGAGCTTGAAATTGCCGATCCTGAAACAGGTTCTAAAAACTGGACAGAGGTGCGTCAGTTCAACCTTATGTTTGGTACCAAACTTGGTGCTGAAGCTGCTACCGCTATGGACTTATACCTGCGTCCTGAAACGGCACAGGGTATATTTGTAAATTTCCTTAACGTACAGAAAACCGGCCGTATGAAGATACCTTTTGGTATTGCTCAAACTGGTAAGGCTTTCCGTAACGAGATCGTTGCAAGGCAGTTTATCTTCCGTATGCGTGAGTTTGAACAAATGGAGATGCAATTCTTTGTACGTCCGGGTGAAGAAATGAAATACTATGAGTACTGGAAAGAAACAAGACTAAAATGGCACCTTTCGTTAGGCTTGGGTAAAGAAAACTACCGTTTCCATGACCATGAAAAGCTGGCGCATTATGCTAATGCTGCTGCCGATATTGAATTTAACTTCCCATTCGGCTTTAAAGAACTTGAAGGAATTCACTCAAGAACTGACTTTGACCTTAAGGCGCACGAGCAGTTCTCAGGTAAAAAACTACAGTATTTTGATACCGAAGAAAACAGGAACTATACGCCATATGTAGTAGAAACTTCTGTTGGTCTTGACAGGATGTTCCTTGCAGTATTCTCTAATTCATTAAAAGAAGAAACGCTTGAAGACGGTTCTACACGTACTGTACTTAGCCTTCCGGCTGTATTAGCGCCTACTAAGGCTGCTGTATTGCCGTTGGTTAAAAAGGACGGACTTCCTGATGTTGCAAGAGAGATCATTGAAGATCTTAAGTGGGACTTTAATGTAGCTTATGATGAAAAAGATGCAGTAGGCCGCCGTTACAGAAGAC
>Ga0265780_10005244_pt1 | contig 16459 bp, 11 predicted proteins | sample P1T30metagenome_FD_192432 | JGI IMG/M metagenome (GOLD analysis project Ga0265780, IMG submission 192432) | Plant litter microbial communities from East Loma Ridge, Irvine, California - P1 T30 | ecosystem: Environmental > Terrestrial > Plant litter > Unclassified | place: USA: California... | reverse complement strand
TGCGCGAAGCATTGCTCGCACTGCATTCCAGAAGTGTTAAAGGTATGTTAAAGAGTTTGTTTAACAGATGTTCTGTTAAAGAAAACCAAATCAGTTGAAGATTGTTCAAGAGGTGCTAAAGAATCAACCAAATGGAGTTTCTTGTTAAATATCCCACCTTTAACAGCTCTTTGTTGAAGTCAGCTCTTCAACAGCCTTCAACCAGGTTCTGTCTCACCTTCTGTCTTTCCTACCAATCTCGCGATGTATTCGTTTTTCGCTGCGTCTATGTCATTAAAAAGTGCGTAATGTCACAAGAATGCTTCTTTGAGTGTGCTGTGTGCATTCTATTCTACCCGTAGAGACGCGAGCGCAAGGGGCATGCAACCTGCAGTTGGTGTGCTCCGATATCGGACTGTGCCAGCGATGGCATCCATCGTCCAGCGATGCGATGCACGGGAATGAGGTCGTCGAGCGCTTCTGGACGGTACGCCCAGTTCAGCACGGGCCAGTGATGCATGCTCTCCGCGCACTGCTCCGCGCGGAGGCGGTGCGCGGCACTCGCTGCCGAGGCGCGAATTTGATGCACCATGCGGTAGGAGGGCCACAGAGCTTCGAGCGCCTTGACGCTCGCACGATCGTACCAGCGCATCACCGCGAAGCAGTAGTGACGCTGCTTGAAGTGGTGCCGCGCGTAATACGACACGCGCCCATACCAGCGCCGTGACTGGGCGGGAGAAGCAGCAGCAGCAGCGGCAGCAGCGGCTGCGCCAGCGCGCTGCTCGTGTGCGTCTGCCTCGCCGTACAGCGCGAAGATGTAAGAATTGACTCCGGTGCCGCTCGCAATATCGCTGGAGATCTCCTCGCCACAGTAGAGCATCTTGTCGAAGAGATCGATGTGCGCACTGGCGTGCTGGGGCGCCACGTGCATCTCGTACCAGGCCAGCGCAGTGGACCACGGGAGCACACGATCTACATCCGCACTTCCCGCAGCAGATGAGGCAAGCTCGGATGCAGCAGCAGCAGCAGCAGCAGCAGGAGATACCTGTCGGCTACGCTCGGAAGACGGCATGGGCGCTTGCGCTGTGTGGTGCATGAGCATGAAGACGGCCTCCGTGGCTCCGTGCAGAAAGTTCTCGCATCCCTGGGCGTGGCGCTGCAGTCGATCAAAGTGCTCCTGTTCCTCGCGCAGCAGCAGCAAGCTGTCGTCCAGCGCCTTGACCGCGGTCCCTTGGGCGGCCATCACCCGCTGCTCCACAGCTGCGCGTGCGCCGCGTGTGAAGGTGCTGTGAGCACCGGCCGCCACCTGTTCGGCCTTGGCTTCCTGCTGCACACGCGCACGTACCTGCTCCACGAGCGCTTGCCGCCGCGGCGTAACCTTCGCAATCTGCGCTGCGTAATGCGCCACGAGCTCTTCGGAGAACTGCTTGAAGTAAAAAGCCAACAGCGCGCGCTGCAGGGCAGCAAGCGACACCGGGGCGCGATCCTTCACCTGCTGGTCCGGTCGCAGACGCTTCTCCGCGTCGACGTCCGCAGTGAGCATGCATCTGGTACGCACCAGCTGCAGCAATCCCACGCGCAAGCGTGCCTGCGCTTGGTCTGGAGCAGCAGCTGCAGCAGCGGCGTGCCGCGGCAAGGTGGCATCTTCTTCACCTGCAGCTGCCGCATGGCGGCGGTGTGTGGAGCCGCTGTTGAACAGCACTCCGGGGAACGGCTCCCATCCTTCCACCATCTCGCCGCTGCGCCACGCGCGCACAGCGGCAGCAGCGCGCGCCCCGGCGTCATCCGGCGTAAAGGTGAACGAGTGGCGCAGTGCAGAGCCGACACAAGCACGTGTGTAAGCGTGCGTGAAGCCGCACCCTGCAGGAGCTGGAAGATGTGTCTGCAGGCGTCTCGTTGCTGAGAAGATGTTGAGCGGTGGAGCCGGACGCAGTGCTGCTGCTGCTGCTGCAGGTGCTGTCTCTGCTTGACTAGCAGTCGCCGCTGCGAGATGGATCATGGAGAGCAGACGTCGTGCCACATCCACGGACTGTGTGCCCGGCTTGCTGGACACGTTGGCTGCCACTCCCATAAGGCGCTCGAAGGGGAAGCACCACCAGCCCTGCACTGGTCCGAAATCACGCAGCTGCGCGGGCAAGTGCAGGGCGAGGTGCATGTTGGGTGTGCATGCACGGCGCCCCAGCCAAGGGAACGTGGAAGCGCACGAGTGCACGAGCTTCCGCAGCAGCAAATGAATGCGCTCGATAGCCGCCTCCGACGTGGTATATGCACATAGTTCCTCGAGCAGCTGCTGCGCCAAGGAGAAGAGGCGCAGATGTTCACCGGTCACCATGCGCTTGTCTTTTCTGTCGCCTGAGAGCGGGCCGACTGCGCGCTCGTAGACGAGCGTGCGCACCGCCGGTACCGCCTGCATGCTCACCCAGTTGAGCCACTCCACTGCCTTGATATGGTCCAGCGACGTGAGCTTGTGCCGGATGCGCCCGATGTCGCGAGGAGGATGCGCCGCGTCCATGAACTGCTGCAGCCGAAGCAGCTCGTGCTTGCCGAAAGGAAAAGCAGCAGGCGGATTGGCTGCTGCTGCTGCTGCTGCTGCTGTTGCTGTTGCTGCCGGCAGCTCCGGCGCATCTGTCTGATCGTGATGCGCGCCGCCGTCGACAAGGTCGTCCAGATTGTGTCCTGTCGACAGGGTCATGAGGTGCTTGCACACGCCGAGGAGAATATTGTGCATGACGTCGATGGGAGACGCACGCACGCAGTCGAAGTAGGGCAGATCACGCAGCGCCGACCAGCCGGTGACGCTGCGACAGCGAGAGCCCACCGCCGCAGCGAGCGATCTCTCGATCTTGGCGGCGTCCACTGCTTCCTTGCCCTCGTCCGCCGATCGTCGCCACTTCTCCGCGAGGCGGCTCCACAGTGCAGACGGGCGATCCAGCCGCGCGTCGTTCCTCATGGCGCTGGCGTAGGCTTCGTTGGACTCCAGCCGCTGCTTCTGGGTCGCTCGGCGCTCCTTCTGGTTTGCGCTTGCTGGACGCTTTGCTGCAGCTGGTCGCCTGTCGGGCTCGGCAGGCAGGTCCGGGCAGTTGACCCAGATGCGAGCGTGGCGCTCGTGGTCGGCGTGCAGCGCGGGCTGCTGCTTCAGTGGGTCGGACTCGGACAGGCGGTGATCGTTGCCCCCGCGCTGCTCATTGAGACCGGCGGGGCGAGAGAAACTCGCATTGCACAGGGTGCAGCCATATGCAGCTGTGGGCCCTTTGAATCCCATTGCCGGCCGCACAGCCATCAGATCGCCGACGAGCATGTGCAAGTAGACGCGGTGAGAGCGGCCGTGCAGCTGCAGCGGCTCCTTGAACAGCTCAATCAGCTCGTCGCGCACCACCTGCAGGACGCCCTGCAGCTGCGCCTTGCTGGTGCCCTTCGGCCCCGGAAGCACGCCGACCAGCAGCATGTTGTGCAGCTCGTAGCGCTCCTCGCGCGGCAGGTTGAGCACGCACGCCCAGAGGAGGCCGACGGAATGGTGACCCTGCGCGTGCTTCTGATACCAGTCCGCAAACAGCTGCAGCGCGATGGTGCCCGGAGCAGCCAGCAGGCGCCCGTCGTAGGTGCGCTCGAACTCGCTCAGCGGTGCAGCGTCTGCAGCCGCAGGAGAAGCTGCTGCGGCGGCCGCACGATGGCGCCACTCCGGCTGCCACCAGTTGGGCACTCGGACGTGCGCCTGCTGCTCCAGCGGAGGCCAGTAGTGCATGTCTCGCCAAAGCTGACCATCGTACACGTCATGCATGTGCAGGTTGCAGCGAGCAGGAGCAGGAGCCGGAGCAGCAGCAGCAGTAGCAGCAGCAGCAGCAGCAGCAGCAGGTGCAGCGGCAACCTGCGCGCCCTCCTCATGATTGGAGATCAGCTCCATCGGTACGGGTCCGTCGGCGCAAGGCGGATTCGAAGCTGCGGCAGCATCAGCGGGCGCTGGAGGGTTCGGCGCCGCAGCGTTCTGCGCATAGTCAGCTGGGTTCGCGTCTGCATCGCGCGGCACACGCTGGCGCCATGCCTCGCATTTCGCCTGCATGCCCTGGCGGCCGAGCAGCGCGGACAGGCCTGCGCGCAGCGAGCGATATGTGAAGACGCTGAGCGGCTGAAGCGACAGCATGGCCTCCTCCGTGTCCTCCTCTGCAGCGGCTGCGCTACTTCCATTTTGCGAGGCAGTGGCAGCGCGCTGACCGTTCCGGAGAGAGCTTCGCGCTGCCGCCGCTGCTGCGCTGTACGAGTGCGTGAGCGGCTGGCCGCAGACGGGCTCCGAGCGATGTTTGGCCCACTCGGCGAGATGCTCCCACACGGGGCGCGGAGTGCCATGCAGCTCGCAGTCCTGCGGCCACTCGGTGCGCTCGCTGAAGAGGCGGCGGTCGCAGCGGCGCGGGTCTCCAATCTCCTTGCGGCGCGTGCGCTCGTTCAAGCGGTACAGCTTGCCGCAGGCTGCATCGGGACACATGGCGTAGAAGCGCAACCCGTCAAATCTGCCGCCGCCGCCCTCCGCTGCTCCGTTCTCGCGCTTCAGCAGCTGCTCCCGCAGGCGGTCAGCGCGGTTCTGCCATTGGCGGTGGGGCACCGTCTGCACCAAGCGCGCCAGCGAGGCGTCCTGCAGCAGGCCGAGCTCCGACAGCAGTTGGCCTGTCAGGCCCAGCAGCGCCGTCACACCATTGCTGCTCACGTCGAAGCGGTCGGACCACTGCACCAGCGACAGCTGATACTGACGCATGTGCAGCAGCGACGAGCTGCAGCAGCAGCAGCAGCAACAGGACAACGGCACACATTGTCATGCACAGCAGCAAAGATGAGCTGCGCATGCATCCGCGTGGGCAGTTTCTGCAGCGCTACCTGCCAACTGACTGTCACAGTGTGCGCGTGCAGCTGCGCTGGTACTGACGCGGATGAGAGAAAGGAGTCGCTGGCCTCTTGATCGTGATTCGCGTCCGGATCCGCAGGCGAATCGGGCGGCTCCGGCTCTGCGTCTGTATCGTCGCTGCCCGCTTCCGCAGCTTGTTGCATTGCGAGGCGGAAGGCACGGGCTGCCTCTGCTGCCGCTGCGACTTGTGCTGGATCGTCTGCATCGAGCTGCCAGCCCACATCCGCTCCTCCGCCGCCGCCGAGGGATTGATCGTCATCATGATCAGCGACGAGCGGCGATGCTGCTGCTGCTGCTGCTGCTGCTCTATCGCGCTCGAGCTCCCGAACAGGTGCAGGCACTCTGGCAGCGGCTGCCGACGAGCGAGCGCTGGGCTGCGTGAGTCTTTTGCACCAGCCCCTAAAGTGGCCGTGGTCGTAGTAAGCCGTGCGGCCGCCTACATACTGCTTGCAGAAAGCGCATGTGAAGGGGTAGGTGCGCGACATGCATGGCTCCCAAGCTTGAAGCCTGCTGCTGTGGCTAGGGCCAGCTGTGGAAAGCTGATTCGCCGCCTGCACGCTCACAGGACACAGGACGAGCGCCTCGAGCGAGCTCAGCCAGGCTCCGCCGCTCCGCCTCTGAGTCAGCCTCCTCTGGCGACCTCCCGCATGACTACTCTGCTCACACCGCGCAGACATACTGCTGCGCCTGCAGGATTCACATCTGCATTGCCAGACGTCCGAGACATGAGCAGTGCTTCGCCTCTCGAGGCAGCTGCAGCAGCGGTGCCGGCGGCGACGGCGGCGGCGGGCCACTGTTGCCACACGGCAGCCACTCGCGCAACGGACAGAAAAGATGACAACTCGCGACAAGCAGCAACCCGAGCAGCTCATTGCGACGCCAACAAAGCGAAGCAGAAGCGCGCGCTCGTCGCTGCCAAGACGCTGCGCGCTGCGACCGCTGGGGCCACCGCCGCTCTGACGGGCGAGGTGGCTACCTGGGGAGTGGAACGGCTGGTGGACTTTCGCTTCTCTGCCGCCGAGCTGCAATTTGCCACGCAGATGCAGGTGCCTCCTCGGCCCGACCTCTTTCGTGTGGTGTGGAGCGGCCCCTACAAGGCGAGCTGGCAGGACGTGCACTACCTCGGCGGATACCACGACGCCATGGTCAGCCAGTACCTCCACCTCCACGCAAAAGCCGTACGTGCGCAGCAGCAGGATCTCTTCGGCCAGCAGTCGCAGCAGCAGCAGCAGCAGCAGCAGGTGACTCCGCAGGATGTTGCGCATGCCAACGCCCCGAAGCCGCCCAAGAGCGCTGCACGCAAAGCGGGCCCGTCATCTGTCGCCAGTCGCAAGCGCAAGCGACAAGCGACGGAGTCGACACGTCGTGAGCGTCCGGTGAGAGCAGCTGCAGCAGCTGTAGCCGGCTGCAGGTCTTCCGCCGAAGTCAGCGCCGATGCAGAAGTGGAAGGGAGCGGCACGCGCGACTCGCAGATGACGGAGGAGCTGGCCGAGCAGCAGCAGCCTCGATCGTCTTCGCAGCTCACTGCCTTGACCATTGTATTGCAGCAGCAGCAGCAGCAGCAGCAGCCGCAAAAGCAGCCGCAGCAGCAGCCTGCCGGCAGGGCGCGCTCTGTCTCGCGCTCTGTCTCCACTCCTGCTGTCATGTGCCGCTCTCGCGCTTGAGCGGCGCTCGCGCTCGCGATCGAGCACTGAGCGCCGATGGAGCGCGAGCGCCATTGCAAGCGCGCTGTTGCGGCTGTTACTCTCTCGATCGACACACACATTTCATTTATGTTCAAGCATACTGTGTGCATAGACGGAGCAGAGAGAGAGTGAGCGACGGCTCATGTCGCCTCATCGCTCCACAGCATGATCATTGCTTGCTCTTAGTCCACCTGCATCAACCGCGCATCTGCCGGGCCCCGCACTCATTTCCCGCATCCCTTCATAGTCCACCTGCATCGCTTTGTATCAATGTTCATCGACAACGACCACAAAGAGAGAGAGAGAGAGAGAGAGAGGGAGAGAGAGAGAGAGAGAGAGAGAGAGGGAAAGTAACTCCCATGCCAACAAAAGAGAGAGACAGAGAGAGGGAAAGTAAGAGAGAGAGAGAGAGAGAGAGAGAGAGAGTCCGCTCATTTTGCACTGCTGCGCGTGGGTCTGCGCTCCGCGTCCGGCTGCAGGCGGCGTGGGGTCCCCGTCTCGCGAATGGCCATGATGTCTGCATCACAGAGTGGGCTTGGCTCCGCCTTGTCCAATCTGTCCTTCTCCGCCGGGCTGATCCACTTGAGGCACGCGGTGATGGACTTGCCGCCGTGGGGGTCGTAGCGTGCGACTCTGTGGCGGATGGCGCAGTTGAGCAGCGCCTGCTGCGACTCGCCCTGCTCGTTCTCGATCGGCTTGAAGCGGCGGTTCTGCCACAGCATGCCGGCCATTTCGCGCGACTGCGTGCCGTATGCGTGGTTCACGTACGACCAGCTGCACATGCACACAGGCAAGGCGGACAAGACACACTCCTGTCAGCGAGTCAGAGCAAACACAAACGCAAGGGCAGGCGCGTGCGACAGTGAGCGCACACAAACTGGCCTGAAGATCTGCGAAGCGTCTTGTCGCTCCCCGCTGTACTGTGTGAGGATGGAGAAGAGCGTGAGGCGCTGGGGGCACGCTCCCACCGGAATGGTGCCGTGGTGCATCACGTCCTGCGAGAAGATCGCCATGTCGCCCAGCTGCGCCGTCCAGCGCTTGAAGTGCAGCAGGTCCTCCCCGGCAGGATTCCGCTGCAGCAGGCCTGCCTCGACAGCCGCACGCATCGCTGCAGCGTTCTCCACCACATCGCTGCCCTGCTCATCTTTCGCGTAGTGCGGTGGCGGCAGCTGCTCTTTGCGGAAGTCCGGAAAGGCCGTGGAGTGCGCTCCTTCGGTGAGGTAGAGGAGCACGGTGAAGGTGCGCGCCGTCACCTCCGGCTCCTCGTCCGCGTCCATGTGCCTGCACACAGCAGCACAGCACGCGCACACACAGAGCACATCACACGCGCGCAGCCATGAGATGCGTGTCACTGAGGCAAGCGGAAGAAAAAAACGCTTCGTACGCGCTGGCGTGGATAGCTGACGCGCCCTGCTCGCCTTTGCCGGGAGGCATGGACAGCAACTGCACATGTACAGGAGCAGCATGCACAGCACAGGCTGAGCAGCCGCAGCGCCGATTGTCCGTGCGTCTCGCCCCCCCTCGCTGCACTGACCTTGGTGTCTTGCACGTGGTACTTGTGCTCGTGCTCCGGCTGGATGGCGCCGACGTAGAGCGCAACTTGCTTGCACAGCTGCTCCCACTCCGCGTCCAGACCAGACGTTAGCCACTGCTGACCGACAGCGCCAGCTGCACCAGCGGCAGCCCCAGCGCTTGCACGCGCAGCTGCAGCTCGCCTGGGCAGAAAGAGCTGCGAGCCGCCGCTGTTGAGCTTCTCGTGTACACCTCTCTGCTCGGCAATCTGCGCGCTGTTGAATCGCTCCATGCGCTGCAGGAATGCGCGCGCGAACTCCACGCCGAAGTGGGACACGTAGGCAAATCCGCGCTCCAAAAAGCAGCGCTGCGTATCCGCCACGTAGTCAGGCATCGGGTGCGTGCTGCCGCGGCTCGCTGCGATGCGTCGGTGCGCCTCGCTGCAAGCGCACCACCACACAGCCAACGACACATGGGCACACGTGCAAGCTGTCAGCAGTGGCGCGCACCTGCTAGGAAGCACAGCTCATGGTGAAACTGCAGCTGACAGCTGACACTTGATGGGAGTCGCTGCCCGCTGGCGCAGCGGGGATGGGAACAGCTGCAGGCGCGTCCTCGACCTCTGCTGCGGCTGCCTCCAGCGCGCGTGCAGCTGCAGCAGCTCCCGCCTGGTGGCTCAGAGGGTTACTGCGATGCTCCTCGATGGAGCGGTTATAGCAGCTCTTGTGCATGTAGAGGCGCGGCTTGCCCGGCAAGGGGCGACTGCACCCGCTGCCGCACTGGGGGCATGTCTGCACAAAAGCGGCAGCAGACGGCGCACAGTCGGTCGACACTCCACCCTCCGCACATGTGGCTGCAGCAGGATGTGTTCACTGACAGTAGCGCGGGACATGCTGCTGGAGCGCTGCGCAGAGAGCGCGCGTTGGAGGACTGGGGCTGTGACAGGCGCATGGATCTAGTTGGCATCTAGATTGGCAGCCAGGCCAGACACCATGCATACGAGCCGAAGAGCGCTAGGATGCTAGGGTGCCTGTGCACTGGCATTGTGGTCTTATTCTTGTGCACGTATTTCATGTTCAATGGCAAAGGTTTGCGGATTCCGCAGACCTTGTGACTTAGCCGTTTGGCCCTCGCTCTCTCTCTCCTTCGCTTCGCTTGGCACTTCTCGTTCGCTCGCTACGTACTGATCACACTAGCCTAGCCTGCCAGTTGACACTCCTATCCCAGCCCACTTGTTGATACGACGACCGTGCTTATCAGCATCGGTACGCACCAGTCACAGGAGCTGCCCCGCGCTGCTGGCGCGCCAGCAACTTGTTCAACCTGCGAGAGCAGATCTCTGTCTGCAAAATTTTGTTGGATCGAAAATGAACCGGATAGAATCAGATTGCTATGTGAGAACACGGAGCAAGATATTTACGACGGCAGGCGCAGCGCGACAGGCGAAGTATGAGTGCGCGCTCGTGCAGCAGTGCAGTCAAGAGCGCGGAGGCAACTTTCGCCAAGCGACCGCCGAGGGAACGGCCTTGCGGAGCTCAGGCTGGAGCTCACACACATCACGCGTCTGCAGCTCAGTGACAGCTGGCAGCGCGGTGAGGAGCGCGACAACACACGCAGGAGCGGCGTGGAAGCTAGGATCTTCCAGGCGCAAAGTGTGCACTCGCAGCAGCCTGGGCAGCTGCAGCTGGATGGAGTGTGCTGGCTGTTGGCTCACTTGCAGCGCTGGATGCGCCTCAGAGCCGGCGCAGGCGATTCCGTGCAGCACCAGCGTGGAGAGGTGGCGCAGAGTGGCGAGGGCCGCCAGAGTCGCCGCAGTCACCTGGCGGGGGTGCAAGTGCATCTCCGTGAGGTGTGGCAGCGCAGCGGGCAGCTGCGCAGCCAGCGGCTCGTCCACATCTGGCTGCAGGCGCCACACTTTCCACGGCAGTGGCTGCGCAAGCTGGGCAGCGGTGGCGACGATGCGCCGCAGCGCCTGGAGGGAGCAAGGGAAAGAAGGCTTTTGCAGCGAAGCGATGTTCGCCACCTGCAGCGACTGCGCGTCAGACAGCGGAGTGTCGCCGCTCTGCACCAGGTTGAAGGCGAGGAGCCGCGGTAGCAGCTGCAGCGGCGCCAGAGACACGTCATCAGCGAGGACCCCCTGCGCGACAAGCAGCACCGAAAGCAGAGAGGGTATGCGGGCCAGCGTGTGGAGCGAAGCGTTCACAGTGGCGGAGCTTGTCTGCCGCGGGAAGACAATGCGCACCCACCGCAGCTGCAGCAGCTGGAAGGACGCGAAGGGCGGCAGGCGGCCCATCGGCGCCAGCCACACCAGCAGGTGCGTGAGGTGCGGCATGGCGGCAGCCGCGCGAGTGAGCAGCGACTCCCCCACACCCGCCAGCCCACCGATATGCAGACTGCGCAGGAGGGAAGCCAGGCGACTGGGCAGCTGACATAGCGCGCGCAGCTGGCTTGCCGATGCAACGAACAGATGGAGGCGCGGCTGCCGGGCAGGCTCCAGCCCCCCGAGAGCCAAGCCGACGACGCTCCAGCGGCGGCTCACCGCGAGTGCACAATGCAGCTCGCGCAGTGTGAGCAGAGAGAAGATCGCACTCAGAGCGGCCTTGCTCAAGTGGCTGGCGGTAGGCTGGACAGGCCTTGACTGGGCGGCGTCACTCCGCTCATCAGCAGGCAGCTGCAGCGCAGCGGCAGGCGGGCTGACGGACTGCGCGGCCGAGGCTCTGTACATGTGCGCGCGTTTGGGGGAGGGAGCTGCAGTTGCTCCTGTTGCTGCCGCTGCAGAGTCGTCGCGCCCCCGCTGCCGAAGGAGCATGAAGGGATGAGGACGCGTGGCAGTACTCGCCTGAGGAAGTGCTGTCGGCGAGCATGCTGCCTGTCCCGCTCCGCACACCATCACGCGCGGCATAGCAGCTGGAGCTCATGCACACACACACACACACACACACACACACAGCAGGCAGCAGCATCTCATGAGCATCATTGTCATGAGCAGCAGCAGCGCCTCTCCAGCCCCCCTGTGCATGCGCTAGTGTCCTGCAGCGCACTTGACGTACCTGCTGCTGGCGCTGTGGGGATGTGCCTGCTGCAGCGAAAGTGCTTGCATGCGCTCCGGAAGCCATGTTGCGCTCGCTGGTGCGCATCCACTAAGCAGAAGATGGCTGTCAGCTGACAGCTGCAGCACGGATTGGGCAGCAAAGAAAATGCCAGCTTGCTTGCTTCATCATCAGGCTTCATTGCGATTGCCACCACAGCCCCACCAACACAAACACTACTTAATTTGTATCGCTGAGGGATGGAGATATTTTGGGAGAAAACCAACAAACTGCCAGGAGCTGCCAGCAGAATGACTTCCTCAGCAGAACTTGTGACAGGCCACCGTTTGGAGCAGGTATCATGTATACGAGTCGAAGGGCGCTAGAATTCCGATGCCTGTTCATGGGGGGTCGTGATTAGTCTCTATTGTGTTAGTATTGGATTTGTGGGAACTTGGCCGAAAAGCTCTCAGTCCGGGGCCTCAGCCGTTGGCCGTTGCTTTTTCTCTCGTTCTCGCTCGCTTGGCACTGCTCGTTCGCTCGCTACGTATACTGGCACCGCAACCAGTTGACACACACTCGTCAGTGCTCTCAGCACTTGTGTAGACCCGTCACAGAGCCAGTTCCTCAGCAGGACTAGTTCCTCTGCACAAATCAAATTCTCAATGGATCATTGCATTTCGCATTGCTCTCCACACAACTAGATGCGCGGGCGTTGCCTGTGCTGGTTGTTGCCTCTCCCTTCCACAGTTATGGCCAGCCGAACGACGCCAAAGGAGTGTCCATCATGCTCTTCTCATCTGCGTATCGCGCGTCGATCTCTTCCTGCTCAGCAGCGGTATGTCCGCTGCTCCTGCGCTTGCCCTGCCAGCTCTCGCGCAAGGTGACATCGCGTCCACGCAGCTGGAAAGACAGAGAAGAGAGAGCGACAAGAGAGCGAGACAGAGCAATATTTTCTGGTGAGCCGACAGCACTGTGCAGGTGCGCGCGGACTTCGCTGCTCCCACGTGTCCGTCTTACCGCTTGTGTAGCCATGATAGGCGACTCTCTTGTGCACTGCTGCCAGACAGATGCGCTGTCGCAGCGAAGCAGAGCAGAGCGCGCTCAGTGAGCGGAGAATGTAAGTCTGTGCACTCCCGCAAATGCATGCATATGCGCTGGCCGTGCTCACCTGCTGTTTGCGGCGTCAGCAACTGAGCTGGAGCAGGAGAGGTCATCGAGCCCGCTGTAGTACGCGCCGTCGAGGACGACGCTGCTCTCCTCCTGCCCGTTGCCGCGCAGCCCCTCCGGCTCGAGGACGATGCGCGTGTCCAAGCTGAGGCGGAGGCAGCTGTCCTTGTGCAGCGTGGCCGAGTGAATGAGCTTCCAGTTGAAGAGGATGAGATCGCCTGCGCGCATGTCGGCTGGTGCAGTGACCCACTCTGCGCGGCTGCCGGCGCTGTACCCGCGGGGCAGCTCGTCGCCGCTGCCAGCGGACTTCATCTGCGTGTAGCCGCTCACGGTGCGATGCGACAGCGGCAGCACCTGCAGGCGGCTTGATTCGGGCTTGAGGTCGACGAGCGGCGTCCAGCACGTGTAAAAAGGCGTCGGTTCCTCCAGGCACTGGTCGCAGTGCCAGCGAGTCATGTGCGCGCTGAGCTCCGCATTTTTCAGCCACAACGACAGCGATTTCTGCTTGGCGGCGGCAAAGGCATGCTTGCAGCGGGCACAGGTGTACTGCGGCTGCGGACTGCCCTTACGTCCGATGCTTGTGTTCTTGGTGCTGCTGCAGCAGGCAACAGCAGCGGTAGCAGCAGCAGCAGCAGCAGCAGCAGCATCCTCGGCCAGCGAAGCCCCATCAGCCTGTCTGCAATAGTACTCCACGAGATGGTCTGTGCGGCGGAGAAAGAAGCCGAGGTCGGAGTGCTCCGCGGTGGAGCCGCCTTCCCGCAGCGCGCGCATCCACGTGCACTGAGTCAGTACAGTGAAGGAGCGCTTCAGAGCTCCAGCGGAGTTGCCGCACAGCTTGCGCGCAAATTGCGTCACCTCGTCCGCGTAGAGCTTCCTCATGGCGTCACTAAGGCCGAGGCTCTTGGCCTTCTCGTCCTCCTTGCCGTCGAGGACGCCCGTCTCCGCGTCCCACGCCCACGATGTGGGCAGCTGCTGCTGCTGCTGCTGCTTGCGGCCGCTCGGCTGGATCGCGCTCGCGATCGGCTGCTCGGCAGTGGCGCCAGCTGAGCACATCTCTCGGCAAAGCTGCGAAAAGAACGCCTGCCGCGCACGTGCGACCACCGACTCGTCGAAGGCGCGGCGGATGAGGAGGAAGCCGTGCTCCAGCAAGCGCGTGCGAAGCCGGCCGTACTGTCCGGCCTCCCAGTCAGAGGTGGAATCGTACATGACCGGCTGGCCTGCAGCCAGGCGAGAGAAGCTGCAGCTCTCCTTGCCAGCGGATATCTGGCCGGCAGAGCTGCGCTTGCTGACAGCGGGAGCAGCTGCTGCAGCAGAGGTGAACGGTGTGCTCGCCTCATCTGCATCTGCCAGGACTGAACCTGCGCCACTAGTTGGCGTAGCCGACTTGCGCTTGCGCGTCGCGCTGCCCGCAGCGACAGGCACCACGCGGGATGATGTGCTCTTATGCAGGTGGCTTGTAGACCGCTCGCTGCAGCTGTCGACACTGCGCAGGTCGATGCCTTCCGCTACCGTCTGCATCTGCACAGGCGTGGGCGGCACGAGCCTAGCCACCGCCTCGGGCGCCACTCCGTGCCGCCAAGCCAGGTGCGCATACACCGCACGCTGGAGCTGCTCATCGGACAGCGGAGAATTCTCCAGCGGCCAGCGGAGATACTCTGTGCTGTTGACCGTGAGCACGATGAGTTCCCAGTGGACACCGCCCACGTGATGCAGCAGCACTTGGTGAGAGGCGCGTCGCTCGCCCGCACCAGCGCCAGCAGCACTGACGACGGCGGTGTGGATGCTGGGCCCCTGCAGCTCATCTCCTTTGAAGGCGTAGGTGCGGAAGTTGATGCCGAGGCGCAGCGACAGCAGGTGCATTTCCCTGTGGCCGCCCCACTGGTGCTGCTGGAAGAACTGCGAGGCGAGATATCCTTTGCGCCTGTCGTCAGGAGAGTCTCCCCACACTGCCCCGAATGCCCGCTTTTGATCTTCGGGCGAGAAGCCAATCTTGTCGAGCACCTTGTTGTCTTGCACCGACTCGATGCCGTCTCGCAGCGCCTGGTGGAAGGCGGGCCAAGTGTAGGCGGAGTCAGCTGCACCGGACAGCTGCTGCGCCTGGTAGCCAAGAGAGAGGCCCACCGCATGATAGAAGCACTGAAAGTGTTCACCATTTGTCTGGACGACCCGCACCTGGACACACGGTTGCGATGTAGCAGCTGCAGCAGCAGCAGCCGGCGGCATGGTGGGAGCGTGCTTGGCTGCAGCAGAAAGGACGTCGGCCGGCCGAGCTTCACCCCCGCGCAACGCTGCGGGCTCCGTCGTCGCATGGGAGAGCGACGCAGCCAAGTGAATGAGTGCGCTGTCGCTCTGCTCGCGCGAGTCGAGTGTGACAGCAGCGAGCGCCGGAGCCAGCACTTCCGGCCGCGCAGACGTCGGGGCGGCCGCGGTGGAATTCGTCGAAATCGCGTTGGGCGGACCGATCGAAGTCGCGTGGCATGGCAGGCTGACCCAGTGCAGCCCGATGCTCTGCGTGTCCGACATGTTGCGCATGGAGCATGCGTTCTTGTGAGCGAGCGCAGGAAAGCAGAAAGAATCAGCTGCACAGTGTCACGCGCACAGAGAGAGAAAGAGAGAGAGACAGAGAGAGGGAAAGTGTGAGGAGGTGCGAAGTGTGCGTGGGAGGTCAAGAGCGAGGAAGAGGGATGCAATTGCTCGCACCCAAACTCTCGGACAGCGGCAGCCGCAGCGCGCCACGACGTGAGAACTGACTGGCTGAGAGGTTCACTTTCTGGTTGTTGAGGGTGACTTCGAGCATGTTGGCTGGGCTGGAAATCTGTGTCAGAGAGGAGAGAAAGCGAGGCGGCCAGCGGTTCGTGTGAGCGCGGGCGGTGCAGTGGCAGCCCGAGATGCATCTTCGCTTGCCTGCAGCTCCAGCGCAGCACTGACAACGACATAGACTTTGCTGGCGTCGGTGTGGGAGTGGTACTGCACCGAGCGTGGAGGGAGCTTGAGATAGCCGCTGCTGCAGCCCGCCACACCGAACTTGTCGCTGCTCACTACATGCAGCAAGACACACACAGCACGGTGCCACACAAACAGCGTCAGATACACTCGCGCTAGCGCTGCGTGCTCTCTGCGCCGCAGAGCAATCAACTGACCTTGCGGTGGCAGACTCTGCGTCGCGCTGGAGACATCCAGAGGCTGTATCTCACTGTCGATGTGGTAGCGCTGGAAGAGCCGCTCCGTGTCGATCACCTGCGGCTCGACTTGGTCCGCGACGAAGCACGAGAGCGTGTCGGGCCAGCTGGTCGCCTCGCTGGCTGCGGAATCGCTGGCGCTCACAGAGGCAGCGCTGGACTCCACCGCCACGCTCCACGCAGCCGCACCGCTCGTCTCGCGGCTCTGCCGCGAGAGCTTCTCCAGCGTGTCTGCACATACAAGGAGACAACGACGAACTCACAGCTAATGAGCGCAGCACGGCAGTGCCGCCGCTTGGTTCGCAGAGCTGGGTGTGTCGCAGCTGGCTCGCACTGACTCTTCAGTTTGCTCGGCAGTGGCTGCTGCTGCTCGCACGTCACCGGCTGCAGCTGTGAGTCGTCGTCCCACTGCTCCTTGTCCCACCCGTGCAGAGTGCAGATGCAGAGCGAGCACTCATTGTGATGGAAGTCGTCGCTCTTCTCGGTGCACGCGCTGCAGGCAACGGGGTTCATGGCGACGAAGAAAGGCCGCAGCTGGTGCAGCGCATCCAGCGCCCACTGGCCGTCGCGGATGAGCGAGTCGAGCTCCTTCGTGTCGCCCGCTGCTGCCCTCTCCTCCAGCACCGGATAATGGCCCACTGGCCGAAGGGCGCCGCGCGGAGAGCGCTGCAGAAGGCGCAGGTCGGCGAGCACTCCACGCAGCCAGCCACAGGTGAAGTTCGGCGGAGCAAAGCTGAGCAGCTTGCGCATCAGCTGGGCAGGCGACAGCAGGCGCTGCAGGGCGGGCAGCTGCATCCATGCTTTGCACGCTGTGGCGGTCGGATCCAGCGAGTGCGGAGCGAGGAGCTGCTGCAGCTGGGCGAGGTAGCTGAAGTGGCTCCGAAGTCCGGCGAAGCTGCTGGCCAAGTTGTCTTCCGTCACCACGTTGCAGGCGAAGGAGACAGTGTTGCCGCAGGCGGTGCTGAAGCCGAAGTGCGCGCAGTCCCCGCGAGCAATCAGCACATGCCCAGCGGA
>Ga0265780_10005243_pt1 | contig 16460 bp, 10 predicted proteins | sample P1T30metagenome_FD_192432 | JGI IMG/M metagenome (GOLD analysis project Ga0265780, IMG submission 192432) | Plant litter microbial communities from East Loma Ridge, Irvine, California - P1 T30 | ecosystem: Environmental > Terrestrial > Plant litter > Unclassified | place: USA: California... | reverse complement strand
AGAGTGGTCGCCGAATGACCCGATTCCAGAGCATTTGGCCCATCTCGTTCTCCCTGGATCTCAGCCCCAGTACGTCATTTGCCACTATGAAGAGATTCCAAGATCGAAGGCCGAGTTTTTGGCTCATGTCAGAGAGTGTACGGGCGCCAAGAAGCTGCTCCAACAGGCGAAAGCGCTTTGAGATCTCCTTCGATGGGAACGGCAGCAAGCTGACCGACTCACGGCTCTCAACTATCAATGTGTTTGCGGAAGGTCTGGGTAGCCTTGCCTTCCTTGGGCATGTGCTCGGAGCAATAGTTGCGCACGGCGAGGTCCTTTCTGGCCGCGACATATCAGCGGAGAGGCGATTACAGGTCCCACAGCCGGTCGCACTGCTCAAAAGCTACCTTGGTCTTGCAATCGCATGTGTAGGAGATCCAGGTCTGGGTGCATATCTTGGCTGCTGGTGCGGGCAAGTGGTGATGCTATGAGTTGAATCCGTGATTTGTTATCTGTGGTTCGATATGGTCGTCGTGCAATGGTTCCACAGCAGTAGAATGTCAGTCGGAGCAACAGTAGTACAACAGAGTGAAAGGTATGAGTGAGTGCGTCTGATGGTTTGAGCCTTATTGACTGGAGCAACGTCTGACTGTCAAATGAGGCAGGCGCTCACGTGCAAGTGAATTAAAGTGGCAGACTTGATAGGCACTCGAGCACCAGACCCAGCATTTCATATCATATGCGCGTGTGGCGTTTGCCTTCAGCTGCAATCTGCATCTTCGACTGCTCCGCATCCCTTTCACGCGAACAGACGAACCGCGTCCTCTCGCAAACAATCCAAATGTCAACCATCAGCGTCCTCAACCAGCTCATCGACGACACACATGGAAACTATCGTGTTCGCCATGGGGACAAGGTCAGCTACCCAGCGATATCCACTGTGACATCAACATTATGATTCCGGTCAGCCTTGGATCACGCCTCGGGTGCTAGGCCACCTGGCAGAGTGTGGGCGCATCATGGGGATTCTGCTAGAACGCTCGGAAGGGGATTTCGCTTCGATAGAATATCTTCCGGAATGTGCGAACCCCCCTCCGCGGGCTGCACGAGATCGGGTTGGTCCATGGTGATGTGAATCGCTACAACTTCATCGTAGACAAGCAGAGCAGGAAGGTGGAAATGGCAGATTTTGAGTATGTGGCGGCCGGTGGACGTGGACGAGGCAGCGGCGAGATTTGAATTGGAGTCTTTGGCTTCAATTTTGAGCGAGGAGACTGGAAGAGGTAGGTCGAGGGTGTTGTCCCAAGGATCAGAAGTTCTGGTAACGCATTGATCGAGACGTCTAGAGATCAGTTGTGCCTCTTTGGACTTACATCTGCTACGTGAGAAGCTCGAGTGGAGCTGATTGTGCTAGAGCTGGAGTGGGAGACTTTTCACTCGCCACGTTAAGATCGGGCTCCAATACGAGTTGTAGGGCTCCCTCATGGTCTTCCATAAGTAAATGCATATACGTTACCTCAACGCAGGAGCCCGTAGTTGAAGTTTAATACATGCTCACGTACAAAAGTAGCCAAACTGTCGTGCTGCTGACCGCTGCCCCTGTGAAGGTACATGTTAATTCGTCCGCTGTCAATCGCCATGTATACAGCATATGGAACAACATTGCAGTCCAGACCGGCCTGTCTAGGAAGACAGACTGTTGGAGAAGCGGTTGTTGGGCAACAGACTCGTAGTGTAGACAGGTCGATGGGACGTGACGAGCACTGTTCGTCAGAAGTACATGCCCGTGCAATAACATCACGTGTGTCTCGCTCTTTCCCGACGTATGGCTGAAACGGCTGTCACCAGTCGCTAGTGCCGTTCGACTCCGCGTCGCATGTTGATCCTTAGCGCCTCTCACAGTTGGAGTTTGAGCATCGCGCGTGCCTATTTTTCGATCGCCGAGTTTGATCGCCCCGGTCCTTTGTTCTTTTGTTGTCTCGGAGTGCATGAGTCGAGAAGTCGTGCAAGCGGGCAAGACCTCAAGAAACGTCGGGCGAGAGAAGTCTCAGGTGCAGGTAAGACAGGAGGTGTTGCACAGGAACAAGAGGTCTCGGATGAGTAAAACGATTTGACTTGTTGTTCTCGCCATTGTGCTGTCGAGTCCACAACAAACTTGAAGTCAACAACACTTCCAACACGACAGGGTCCTTTCTGCTGCTCCGCAAAACACAGGCACTAGCATGGGTGACCCCATAATGCGAATCTCGGTTCTAAGCCCACCGAATAAAGTGCCTCCACATAATCAAACTTATAATCAAAAAATCATAACAGAAAACAGTCGAGAAAGAAGAGTCGCCCAACCTTTGCCCGTTGGTTGGGGGGACAGAACGGATGATATGTATTAATAGGGATGTGAAATGGGATTGCAGTACCGCTCTCCTGACTTGGAACACCTCACACCAGCGCGATCTAGAATCTTGGCCCATCACGTGGTGTCTGTGAATCTCGCTTTGGAGGTTCCTTCCAGCCGCCGAGACGACTAAGGACAGGGTTCTGCGGCGAAGGCTTGCTCAGCCCGCCGGGTTTTGCCATATTCGTCGCTGGACGAATGGCCCGCCAGCCCGCAGAAGCAATGTTATTCGATCCTTTAGGCGTTCCAGATGCTGGTCACCCACAGTCATCTTACCCCGATGTGCGAGAGGCTTCCCAAGGCCCAAGCCTTTTTGCATTCGTCTGTGATCTGCTGCTGCGCGGCACGGTCTGCAGAACGCATGGCATGTCTTTCTCCGTCCATCACACTCGACCGCCCAGTCTTTTTCTCCTTTGCGACAATCTGTAAGACAATCTCTTAATCCCGTGCGGCATGGCGATGCTGCACCTCGGTGACGTTGACTGTCTCATTTTCTTCCGTTAAGGAGAGTCAAGCCTTATTCCCATCTAATACTATACCTTGATCCCTTGCCCTTTGCAGGTAGACTGCCGCTGCAGCTAGGCATCTACAATCGCCTTTCTTTCTCTCGTCGGAACACGGACTCGGAACTTTGACTCGGAAGACCAACCTGGTCGATGCCATACATCATGGCGACTACTTATGATTTCGCAAAGGGCTCCAAGGTCGAGACTCGGGACCTGGACAGCGAGTACATGAGGAAACAGTACGGGGCCGCAGACGATCTCGCGAGCAAACACGTCCGCGTCGACTCCAAAGTCAGGCAAGTCAAGTTGAAATGCACGCCCTACCGTGATGCGCGTTTACTAACACTCGGCGCAGTAGCAGCGCGCTCTCTCCACGCAAGATCGCGAGGAAACCAGAAGTCAAATTCCCACCTCTACCAGTGGGCGCATGTCCGCGTATACTCAGTCTCGACGGTGGCGGTGTTCGAGGCATCGTACAGCTAGAACTCCTCCGTGGTATAGAGCATGCTCTCGGCGACCACATTCCAGCCTCGGCCTTCTTCGACCTCATTGTCGGAACTGGAACTGGCGGATTGATCGCAATGACGCTGTCAATGCGTGGCCAAACCGTCAGCTCATGCAGCGATCAATTCAAGACCGTATGTGACCGCGCATTCAGACCCAAGAAGGCTGCAGCACCGCTTGTCAGGTCCATCAGTGCGGCTTTAGGCAGCAGTGGCAGACGATACAGGTCCAAATCGCTATACAGCGTGCTTCAGACGACTTTCGGCGAGAACAACAGCCTGCTCGAATCGCAGACTTACTTCACACAAGGCTGCCGCGTTGCGGTTACATCAACAAATGCGCCCGACCAAGAACCTTTCCTGCTGGCCAACTACCCGCGACCAGAAACTCTGGACCTCCCGCAAGGTCAGGACCCAAACCTGAGAGTCTGGCAATCTGTCGCGGCAGCGATCGCGGATCCGGCATACTTCCCTCCCTTCGAACACGATGCGCAAACATATCTCGACGGCGGGCTCAAGTGTGGCAACCCAGCTGCCATCGCCGACAAAGAGAGACGTCTCCTATGGCCGGAACTCAACAACCCCGACCTTTTCCTTTCACTTGGCACCGGGCAAAACAGTCTTGAATCCATGCAAAGCCACTCGAAGCAGTCGAGTAGCATTGACGAAAAGTTCAAAGCTTCCACATCGCCCTCCAAACCGGTACGTCCACGCAATTCCAGACAATGGTCTGGGCGGCGAAGCGAGGAACTCGTAGACGCCGAGAAATCCTGGAACGAGTTCAAAACGAATGCTACTTGCGACGAGTCCGGGTCAAAAGCAAGAAATTTCGTCCGCTTGAACCCAGACCTGGGAACAACGCTTCCGGCACCCGACAGCAAGCAGGAGATTGAGTCGCTCCAGGATGTCGTCCGGAAAGGACTACAGGAAAAGAGAAAGGCTACGGCCTTGCGTAACATCGCGCACAGGCTGGTGGCGTCTTCGTTCTACCTGGACTCTCGCTCCACAGTAACAGACGAGTTAGGCGAACGCATCCTCTCCGGCACTCTCGCCTGCCGCTTCAAGTACGGCAGCACCCAACTGCGCGCTCTCGGCCGCATCCTCAAAGACTGCACCTCCGCAGACTTTGAGCCCTACATCCTGATCAAACCCGACGCTTCCAGCAAATACCGCTCGAAGACCATCAGATTCACGAAAGAAATCGTCCGCGTGATGATCGAAAGGGGGATCTTCGCCTTACCCGCCGTCTCAATTCCGCTCCAAGACGAATCGAAAGAAACAACCCTCAACCTCTTCCTCAGCCCGACCGACAAACTCGAGCCCGAAGGCTTCCCTATCAGCGGCTTCCCCGACGTCCTCGACAACCAACTCACCCGCCAGCAGAGCAAGCCTATCTTGACGCCTCGATCGCGCCAGCGCGCTTTCTCGGAGCAACCCTTGGATATCACCGGCCAGACCAGGAAGTCGGGCTTCCTATCCCGCGTCAAAAGCACCAGCGCCGTCCCGCAGAAATGGTCCAGCAAGCGCGCGACATACTCGCATCCTCCCCAAACAGCCGGTCGCACATCCCTTTCGCCGCACGAAGACCCCATCGCCGAGGAACAGTCGCAGCAGTCACAGCAGCAGCAATCCAGCGGCGCTTTCGTCGAGCGCAGACCGACGAGCCGCTTCTGGGCTTCGTACAAGGACAAGAGTGGAGGGAGGGGCAAGCACGCGCCTTCGCTGTCTTCGTCGTCGTCTACGCAGCAGAACCACCCGCTGGACCTCGTCACGGCCGAGGAGGAGATCTCGCAGTCTGCGGCTGTCTCGAGCTGGCACATGAGGAATTCGTCGATTGTTACTACCGATGAGTACTCGCCTGTGTACGGCGGGTTTGATTCGCCGTTGGGCGACGGGTTTGAGAAGAAGATGTGGAGTCCGACTTGAAAGGATCTGCGGTTCCGCTGACAGAAAAGAAAGGAAGAGAATAAATGCGCGGTCGACGTTGGGGGGGACTCTGAACGGGTTTCCGCTGGCCGCGAGATATGGCATGCTGGATGGATTATGTCTCGCTCCGTGTGCGACCGAAACGAGCCGCGCTGATCGTCTGAGGACATCACGCGTCCACACGGCGAGTCGACCAGTCAGCCGGGCAGGATGAAAGAGATCGGCCCATGGCTGTGTCACAGGCCGCCTCGATGTGCAGGTGGCGGACTGGGGTGAAGTGGCACAGTGTCAATGTCGATAAGCAGGTTACACGACTTCATGCATTACGAGTCATGAAGAAGAAGAACAAGAAGCTGGCGCCATGGAAGCTGGTGCGACAGACGCTGATTGCCGGGGTGGTGGTGAAGAAGAATACTAGATAGTGATATGGACAGCCGGTGTGAGAAGATTTGGAGGAGACTGCGTGCAAGCATCGCGGATTGCATCCATGTCGAGAGGAAGGCGGCTTGAACAAAGCTCATGATCCTGAAGTTCAGTCTGCTACGTTAGGTCAGTGTAATGTTTAGCAGTATCCAAATTACGAAATGTCAGTCCAGAAACTTGCCAGGCTCACAGGTAGCACACAAAACTCAATTCCGGTAAGTAAGGTATGCCGGAGTGAGATACAAATTAATGATCGTATCACTCTCAGAGGTGGGTTCAAGATTTCACCGACTCGGCATCCCAAAGTAGTACGATTTCGGTGCTTCGATTTGCGCCGACGCAACGAATGTCGCAGGAGAAAAGCGCCTGTCTGCGGACAACATGTCACCAGCTATACTGTACCATGGCGAGTAAGTAGTGACCGGCTTATCTCACTACACATCCAGCCCAGATACGATCGGATTGTGGAAGAATTCCATATAAATAAATATGTGAACATGCATGCCTGAAACACGGCAGACATGACAGTTGTCACATGCCGCGAGGCGCGAGTGCGTGGACCCTTGGATGGACCAGACAAGCCTCCACAGGATACATAATCACAATGATAGTCCAGACATGCAGAATGTATGCAAGACGCCAGCCGCACGCTCGCACGCGCCACTTTTTTGCGCTGTCCTTGCCCGACGACGACAAGCCACCGCAGCACGGCGCGCCTGTCAAGGATATGCACGTGAGAGCGGAAGAGGCATGGTCTGGGAAGAGGTCTTGTTCAATCATCATCACCATCATGCGAGCTTTGCTGGCCTTTCGCTGGCAAAGTACACAAAAGTATGTTCCGTGCGGTGCTGCCGAGATCAGACGTGTGCGTTGGTGATTGCTGTTGTAGCCCTTGGGGGGGTGGTCAGAGATAGAGGGGTCCCTTGGTCCCTTTGTAACAGATTGGTCCAGTCCTGCCTGATATGAGAGGGAAAAGACCGAGTACGAGACGCGGGTGGTATTCCGCTCTTTTCGTCCCACGGCTAGCCCGTGTGCGGCATGGAGGAAGGCACTGAAGGTTCACGAGATGGAGGAAAGGTAGATGTACGGGCTGGTATCATTGTTGTCGTTGGCTCGTGTAAAATGCATGCATGCATGGTTGCTTGCTTGCTGGCGGGCTTGGACAGGTACAGCAGTGGTACTGTGACGAGCTACTGGAGTACAGAAAAAGAGGGTTGCCGGCCGCAGCAGTCTGGGCCTAGAACGTGGAATTCCATGGTCGCTTCTTCTCTGAGGGACTGGAGAGAGAGAGAGAGAGAACTCCTCACTTCAATTCACTCACCCACCGAGTCAGCGTCTTGTCTCTCTCACTCTCTCACTCTCTTCCTCTCTATACCCTCCCCACCTCTCTTCCTATCTATACCCTCCCCACCTCTCTCCCCCTCCTCCTCCTACGCGTGCTTCTGTCCCACGACTGGGTGCTGCTGCTGTTGTCGTCTCGTGACAACAATCACTCACTCTCTCACTCTCCGTAATACTCGTAATTCTGCCGCCTGGACTATCGCTATCGCTATCCCTCCGCCAAACATCACCAAAACAATCGCCGCCATTCAACAACAACACCATCTGCTGTCATCACCCCAACACACCGACATCAACATCGACAGCAGCATCACCATCGACATCTACACCCAATATCAATATCGCGCTACCCGCCGCTCGCTCGCCCCACTCAATCCTTGTTCTCCGCTGTCCATCCTTTTGACTTTGTCGAGACTCCACCGCGCGCCTCCACCCGCCACGACCCAAGCCTTGAGCCTGTCTCTGCACATAGCCGCTTGTCCGCCCATTGTTTGCTTGCTTGCTTGCTTGCTTAACCTAGCTGGTGTTGTCGTTGAATCTGCTGCTGCTACTGCTGCCACCAGTAATTTAGTATTGCTACTACTGCCACGGCTACTGCAAATCCACCAAAATCCTGCGCTGCTATTCTTGTCTGCCAAACAAACAGCCGCGACTACCGCCAACAGCTCCGCCCAAACAATCTGCTCCTTCCTCCCTTACATGACGCCCGCCTGGCAGGCGTCGTCGACGAGACCTGGCCACAATGCTCTCCTTCCTGACCATTGTTTGCTTGTCGACGCCCGCAGGACACCTTTGACCTCGCCCGCCCTCAGCACAAATTCTTACCTACACTCTCCCACCCTGCAAAAGACTCTGGCCACCCCATGCTCGCCATTATACTCCGCCGCCCCGGGAGCCTCTAACATCCTGCCCTCCGAGCCTGGCCCTACCCGACAGCCTCCCGCCATGACCCCTCCAGCAGACCAGCCCGACATCGCCGCCGAAATGGGCTTCAACAACGACATGAATGTCATTGTCGGCGGCGCTCTACAGCCCATTCCAGATCAACAACATCCTCAACGTTCGGTGGCAAAGGCTGGGCCGGGATTGCGTCTGCCGTCTTTCGAGGCCATGGGCATCGCATCACCCCGTCCCGATTACTTTCCACCAGTTGCTGATGCCGCAATAGCAGGTGCAGCTCGCGATCGCGCCCTTAGTCTCGGCTCACGATCACATTCTCACCCAGGCCGCGTGGAAATGCCTCCGTTCCCTACGCCAGACATCGGTGACGCGCCAGGACTCGATCGCACACAGTCACCAAAGGCTTGTCTACAACCCCAACAAAACCCGGTGCATCAGTATGTGGCGACTCTCACTCCGCCTGCCGAGACGGGCGATCCTAGTTGGCGACCCTCCATCATGACGGCAGTAATGGACTCGCCAAACATGGAATCTCAATCTGCTACGCCTTCAAGCCATGATGAGCCCAGCAACCAGTCGATCAGTGCCGCCAGTGATGCAATGCAAAACATAACCATCAGTGGACCTGCGACCACAGGGGAGCGCGCTTGGCTTGAGGGCGCTGTGCAAGCTTTACGTGAGTATCATGCAGAAAGCAGAAATGTCAACAATCGACTAACACCCGTGCAGTCTTAAATCTCAGAACATCACCAATACCGAACCCGTTATTGAAGGTCCTATCACACGCACTTCCCAGCCCGTCACATACAGGCCACGCATACACCAGCATCATCGAAGCCATCCACGATTCTACACCCACAAGTCCGACCATGTGGATAAACTTGTTCCACGCCATACCCGGTCGTTTTAACCTGGAGGAACTTCCTACATCACCTCCGAATACCCCTGGTCCGCCAATCGGAGGAGACGACTATTTTACACAGAAGATCTTTGGAAGCGCAGTTCCGATCACAGACTATCAACAAGACTTGTCATCATTACCTCGTTCACCAAGACCTGTGGTCCCACCAAATTCGATCGATGTCTCCATCGTTGAGCGCTACATTCCTCCATCCAGTCCACGCGAGTTCAAGGGCATGTTCAGCGTCGATGGACCCTCGATCCTCATCGACCGACTTATAGAATTGTCTCCACAAAACGGCAGCCTTGTCTTCATCTACCCTACACGAGTCGGTGCCCAGACTTTCATGCAGGAATACCTCTCCCCCATTCTGGACCCGGTTCTCCGCTCCACAGTTACTGCAAACGGCCTCTCATCGGAACTTTGCCAATCACTGGGCTCTATGCCCGCGGTCAATCTCCTCCCGGACCACGCCGAGCTTGAGCGCAAGACGATCGCCCTCTGCGCACACTTGACGCAGCGCAGTGCGACCATGTCCCGATTCCACGGCCACCGCGCGAATTTCAGCGTCGTGCACTCCTCCACCAAAGAAGTTCCTCTATCTCGGCAAGCTTGGGCGAAAGACTGGTGGACAAAGCAGGAAAAGACTCGCGTCGCGGAGGTGGTGGTGCGCAATGCGCAGGAGGCACAGACGAAGAGTAGTAATCGCTACGTCGACCGCCCGCCCTCTGCAACCGAACTTTGGCAGAAGCTTCTCAAGGACGTTGAGAACAGGCCGTACGATGTCGGCACCGAGCCCAAACGTGGCGTCGAGGTTGCCGTTTTCGTCATCAAGCGATCGGAGTAATGGCGATGCGGAGAGAAGAACACTATTCAGATGATTGGGGAAATTCAGTTCGGGGCTGTAATCGCACGCATGCCGTTCCGGTTTCGTGGATTATATTGACGACATTAATGATTATTCAGGGCATCGTGTGCTGGCTGCATGTGCTGCTGAAAGATTGAGGAGGATATCGACTGGCATTGCCTAGTAGAGAAAGGTCGATGAAGAAAGAGAGGAAAGAGAGGAAAGAGAGCAAGACTCTGTATTCTTGGATTGGGCTGGGTTTTCTTCGACTTTTTCCTTCTGCTGTTGTGCATCGCTGACTCTGTGGCATTGTCTCGACCTATACAGAGCATTTTTGAGCGAGGTATCAAGACCGATTGGGAATTTCCAAGGATTACTCCGAGAAAACATCAGTTGCAGGCAGGCAGAGTGTATGCCATGACGAGCCCACAAGACCTTGCTCCACACCTAGCCAACCAACCCAACCCTTCTCATCAGACCAGGCCAGAAATCGAACAAGTAATAACGCCTCCAAAATTCAATATTTATAACTCCTCCCCTCCCCAGCCCTCATGACCCTCCCATTCAACACGCGATAATACGCCAACAACCCCAAACACCCCGCCGCAACGCCAAACAACAGCCCGCAATTCACCCAATGCCCCGTCGGATACCCCTCCGCCTTCTCCCCGGCCTTGTAAATCCAAACCCCGACAATCTGGCCCGGCGCCCCGAACGAAATGTTCAACGCAATCGCCAACCCCACCGCCCCAGTCGAGAACAAATTACTGCTCAGCCAGCCCAGCAGCGGCGGAATACAGCTGAAAGACCCGCTGGCCGCTAGGATCAGGCAGCCGTAGCGCGCGTGGTAGGCTGTTGGCGGGAGCAGGGCTGAGGCCAGGAAGCCGGCTGCGCCTAGGGTGGCGAAGAAGCTGCTGTGTAGGGCGCGGGCGTTGAAGTGGTCTGCGCTCCAGGAGACGAGGATTGTTACGACGTAGGAGACGGCGTAGGGGGGTACGGTCATTAGTTGGGCGCGCAGGCCGGAGTAGCCTAGGCCGGCGGTTATGGTGGGGGTGAAGAGGGAGAGGGAGGAGAAGGGGGTTGAGATGCCGAAGTAGATCTGTTTTTTGTTGGCGCGAGTCAGAACACCGTGTTCGTGTTGGGTTTTGGGGTAGTAGGGTTGGCTGGCTGGCTGGCTGGCTGGATGACGACTTACAAAATAATGAGCGTACAGTCTCAAGTCGAGAAGAGTCGCTTTGGCATCTGCCCACGTCATGTGCGCGCTCTGGCCTTGCGAGCCTTCGAGGCGTAGACGGTCAGCTGCGAGTCTCTTGTCCTGCTCGGTGAGCCAGGAGGTGGTTTCGGGGTAGTCGGGCAGCAGGAAGAAGACTGCTATTGCGGAGAGGAGGGAGGGCAGGCCTTCAAGTATGAAGAGCCAGCGCCAGGCGCTGAGGCCGGAGGTGCCGTTCATGTGGCCGACGCCGTAAGCGATCGCGCCTTGAAAGGGTCAGTCCTGGTACTATAGGGTCTGGGAAAATGCTTCTTACCGCCGAAAGCGCCCGCGAGAGTTGCTGAGGCCAGAACCAACGCCACCCGAATACTTCGCTCCTCAGAACGATACCAGAACGTCAAGTAATCTGAGTCTTGTCAGCTTCTATCATCGGCCAACCGACTATCTCCGTCTACTCGGAAACTCACAAACCAACCCCGGAAACAATCCCGCCTCGAAAACTCCCAGCAAAAATCTCACAGCCGTAACAGCACCGAAGTTCTGTACGCCTCCCAACCCCATAGTGATGGCTCCCCATGAAAGCATGAGGAACGCGATCCAATTGCTAGGTTTAAGCCGTTTGAGCATGTAATTGCTCGGGACTTCGAAGAGGGCGTATGCGATCAGGAACACCATCAGGGCGATGGTGAATTGGAAATTTGTCATTTTCGTCTCGGTTAGGAGATCATTCCCTTCTTCCTGATTCAAAACCTGGGGCAAGCGTTAGATTGAGGGTTTTGGACCATCGCTGAGAGTGGGAGAGACAGCATACCTTCGCGTTCCCGATATTACTGCGGTCGAGATAACATAGCAAGTAGAATGAAGGCAGAGTCAGCCAGACTTCGATTGGGTATCGAGGGACCAGGTCAAACTAACTGAAGGAGCATAGCGGGATGATTCGCAGGTCTTGCTTGAAGATGAGTGCTCTCTCTTCCTCGGAGCCCTGGCCGGTGTATGATGGTCCGTTTGATATATGCGCCGAAGTGGCTTTCTCCTCGTTGGACTCGATTTCTTCGCGAGTACCGGACGTTATCGCCTTCTCGCCTGCTTCGGCGACTCCAGCTGAGGTTGCCTCATAGTGTGGCATTTCGCCTCAGCACTCGTTCGTTTTGTTGAGTGATCGCGGTCTGAACTGTGGGTAAAAAGCAATAGCAAGACACAGAAACGCAAAAAGATGGGTAAAGACAGAGGAAATAAGAGATGATAAGACTTGCGGTCGGAAGAAACACCGGCAAAGATCCGAAAGGCAACGTGGGGATCGCCATGGCCGTTGGCCTCTTTTGCTTTGACGGCATATCGTACGAGGGCGGTGATTAGTCCCAACAAGCACTCTAAGCATGCATTGGCAAGTCGGCAAGGCGTCCTGTGGGGCCCCAGGTCGGGGTGGAGCCGCATTTTCCTAGAGGAGGCGGGGTTGGCAACTCGCGAGTAAGTGATTGTCGAAGAGGAGACGAGGAGTTCGGCGCCGAAGGCCGAAGAGGACTTGACTTGGTGTATTTTCCCGATATTTCTTCGGTTGTTTTGTGCGTGGAACACCGGTATGACTTTCTTCCTGATATTGGAAGGTTACGTCGAGCTGTCTGGCACTCATCACGATTGTCATGGAAGTAGCGGTAGCGGATCTTCTGGTGTTCGAACACTGCAGCATTCTTACATGTATGCTCCGGCTAGCGAAGAAGAACCAATCTATCTACACCCATCAAGGACTCAACACGCGATGAAAGAAGAGTCGAACGACAGCTGAAAGTTGATTTGACGGACAATTTAGAGCGGGATGAGTTTGCTGCACCATACTACAAAGTACGCACATCGTACTCACGAGTGTGCGCAAAGATACGAAGTCCTCTGCATCACTTCTCACGAATACCTTCGCAGTTCTCGACCTTTCCCACCAACCACCGAGACGTATCGAAATACGCACACTGGCCAAAAGCTGTCTTCTTGCGGATCGCCATGATTACAACTGGAGGAACTACTCTCCATTGCCATTCCCCGGTCTTCTGTCTCCTACGAATTTCGTATACTTACGTGCGGTAGAGATGCCACGGCAGAGTCACTACTACCCGATGGGCCACCTGTCAACTCCAATTTTGTATCAAGCGAGTCGGTCTACGTGCCACATCGTCGCTCAGCATCATGCCATCGCAAGGCTGAGCAGCTGCTCAGCCTTGTCTCTGCAGGCGCCACAGCTGACATGTCAGGCCATGTCAAGTCAACAGGCTACATTTACCCCTTGCCTCATCCTATAGAAGTGTCAAGACAGCATTTCGTCCGACACTACTGTTTCCACGCTATTCCAACATCCATCAGTGAACTTGAGCGACAAGACTTTGAAAGATCGCCCAGCCGAACCCCATCCGCAGACAATCAACGAGAAGTACGGAAACATGTCAGGCGCCGAGGCGATTGGCCTTATCGGCTTCGCAATTACTGCCATCGACACGTCGATTCAGATTTACAAAGCGGTCAGCGACAGATCCGGCATCCCAGAGAAGCTCAGAAAGGTCTCTGACAAGCTTCCCGCTTTGTCGGAACTTCTTCAAGGAGCTCAATCCCAAATCGACAAAGCTCAGCCCACGGGACAGACATGGAGGGACGTGATGAAAGCGATACAGGACTGCCGTGATGCGTGCGAAGACTTGCATGGTCTCCTCGACAGCGTATACCCAAAGGCCGACGCAGGCACAACGGCCCGAGTCTTCAAAAGCATGAGTAGTATGATCAGCAACAAAAGCAAGACTGCCGAGGAACTGCTGAAGGATATTCACGGATATCTAGAGATCCTGAAACATCGCCAGATCATCACGAACGCCGAAACGCTGGACGACATCAAGAGGACTGTCGATGAACTCTTCCCGATATCCGGGATTACCCAGAACAATGGGTCAGGAACGAACATTGCACACAACAACGGTCAGGTCAACAACTTGATTGGTTCCGGAAAGCAGTTCAATGGTTCCAATGGAACTTACTACTTCGATGGTAAGTGAGAGCGGTGACTGGGCAGCGGAATGTCGAGATTGTTGCAAAGGTCTTTTTCATTGTGGATTTTCTTGATTACGATCACGTTTCCTTCTTGAATCCAGTTTACAATATAATGTTCGAATCCAAGGTACCTTGAGCGTTTCCTGACTCCGTGATGTACCGTCGTCCGTTTGTTATGTACTTACCTTCACTTTGGCTAATCGTTTACAATTAGGCGTGTGTACGCCCAAGGAACTGAACGAAGACTACGTGTACGAAGCGCTTCAAAAGTGGCTTCGTTTCCCATCAATCAATGATCGGAGAGCCGAAATTTCGGAAGCGCACCGGGACACCTTTCGGTGGATTATCTCGCCACACCAGTTGAGAGAGGATCTTGCTTCCTCGTCAAATTCCTCGATGTCGGATCCCGATTTCTCGCCAACTCCGTCAATGGAGGATCTTGATTTATCGCAAGTGTCGCCGCCGGAAGATTCTGGTTCATCACAGACTTCTTCAATGGCGAACTTTGATTTGTCGCCATCTCAGTCAATAGAGCACCGTGGGGAGTTCGGCCAGAAGTTTGTCGAATGGCTTCGGAGCGGAACCGGAATCTACTGGATCCAAGGGAAGATGGGCTGTGGCAAATCCACTTTGATGAAGTACGTGACAGGCCATAATTTGACAAGAGAGTACCTGCTTGAGTGGGTGAACGGGAAGACTTTGCATCAGCCGTCGTACTACTTTTCCAGAACAGGTACATCGGAGCTGCAAAACTCCCTGCAAGGACTATACAGAACCATACTCGCTACCCTGCTCCGACACGATAGGGCCATGTTCCGCGTCGTTTTTCCAGACTGGCAAGTCTCTGAATCCCACTGCGAGCCGACTTCCGCAGTCCTACGAGAAGCTTTAAAGCGTTTTGTCACGAAGTCCGAATTGTCATACAAGTACTGCTTTTTCATCGATGGTCTCGACGAATATCACGAGACCGACAACGGGCTCAGGGGTGAGCTTGCAGAAGATATCCTCGGACTTGCAAAGCTGTCAGCAGTCAAGCTTGTGGTTTCCAGCCGCCCAGAGCCCATCTTCAGGCTGAAGTTCGCGCACTGTCTGACAATGGAATTACACAACTTCACAAGAAGCGACATTGCTGCCTATGTTGATGCTGAGATCAGACGGAGAGCACTTCCCCAAGTTCTTACATCAACCGAGACTGATGACCTAAATTCACTTTGCGATGAAGTGATTCTCAAGGCCGAAGGTGTGTTTCTTTGGGTTACAATCGCTGTAGCAAGCATTCTGAACGGCATTGCGTACCGCGAGACTCTCCCGAAACTGAGATCTAGGCTCAAGCAGTTGGATCCTCGATTGAAGGTTCTTTTCAAACAGGTGTTGACGGAGAAAGTTCATCCCTCGCATCGAAAACAGGTGGCTAGGAGCTTGTTGACGGACAGTCAATGTCGGAATCACTCTTTCGGCTCACTTCGAGGAATCGGTACGATCCCTCAAGCAATCAGCCCACAGGTCGATAAATCTCACGATTATCGTCCGCTGCTTGTCGTTTGCGAGATCCGCACGCATGTGTCGGATCTACAAAATTGTCTACCAAGCCTCTCCTGTGGACTCTACGTTGATGGCCGCCAAAACAACTCGAGGACCATAGCGACGATGATATCGTCTACGAAGCCTCTACCGAGACCGTTGCTCTTGTCGCATTCGTCTTTGTATGAACTCCTTGATGACCACGAGACACAGGCCCTTCTGCTGGAGCAGGCGGGTGACGATTTCCAGGCGGACAAAGCGCTTGCCGTCGGACAAATGGCGAATTTCGTGTACGACATACGGAGCGGACCTTTCTTCTCTAGAGAAGATTACATCAAAGATCATCTGATGGAGATCGTCCACAATATCGAGAGGACGGAGATCTCGACAGGTTGCTCACAGACGAAATTGGTTTCCATTTTCGACAAACTCCAAGACCAAGAATTGGCATCGAGCCCGCTATCGGCAAAGCTGTTGGAGCCACAATGGGATGCTCTACATGAGTATTCCGAATATCACGATGACTTGTTTCGCACGAATCACACGAAGCTCCCCCTTTCACGGCCACAGGGTGATCCTTGGAGTTCCTGTCACAGCTCGGACATGCTGTCATTGACCATCAGCTTTGGGTTCACATGCTATCTGAGATATGAACTAGACACCCGTCGCGGCATCCCAGTCAAGACCGGCACTCCACTTCTATTCTACCCTCTCTGGACTAGCAATAAGTTTGAGTATTGGGTGAAACAAAGGCTCAACATGACAAGTAGTATTCCCGTTAGACCCAGCAACGACAAGGGGAAATGCCATCCAAGCCCTGTCAGGTTGCTGCTCGCGGCAGGCGCCGACCCAAATGAATGCTGCCATGATCTTACTCCCTGGATTATAGTGTTGGAAAGACTCTGTTCCGGATTTGACGATGACTTCCCTCTGCTTCGAGTCGGTCCGCCAAATGCAGTCAACTGGCCGAAGAAGTCTTTCCTCGAC
>Ga0265780_10005240_pt1 | contig 16464 bp, 15 predicted proteins | sample P1T30metagenome_FD_192432 | JGI IMG/M metagenome (GOLD analysis project Ga0265780, IMG submission 192432) | Plant litter microbial communities from East Loma Ridge, Irvine, California - P1 T30 | ecosystem: Environmental > Terrestrial > Plant litter > Unclassified | place: USA: California... | reverse complement strand
GGCGTGTCGCTGTTCATGGGTGAGCGCGCTACCTGCAGCGCAGTGGTGCAGAGCGCCGGCTACGGCTACCGCCTCAAGACCCAGTACCTGCGTGACGCCTTCAACCGCGGCGGCGCCCTGCCCCAGCTGCTGATGCGCTACACCAATGCCCTGTTCGCACAGATGGCCCAGAACGCCGTCGGTGGCCGTCACAGCTCGATCGAACAGAAACTGTGCCGCTGGCTGCTGGACCGCCTGGACCGCTCGGCAAGCAACGAGCTGAAAGTGACCCAGGAACTGATCTCGATCATGCTGGGTGTGCGCCGCGAAAGCATCACGGCCGCTGCCGGCAAACTGCAGGACGAAGGCCTGATCCAGTACCGCCGCGGCAATATCACGGTGCTCGACCGTGCCGGCCTCGAAGAGTACGCCGGCGAATGCTACAAGGTCGCCAAGTCGGAATACGACCGCCTGCTCATGGATGTGGCGCGTTAATCCGGTAGCGTGAATGATTCGCCTGCGCCGGCTCGGCAGGCGAATCGCACAAGGCGTCATGCGCCGGCAGCTCACCCTGCCCCTGCAGCAGCTGCGGCGCCAAAGCAAGCATCTCCTCATTGCCTCCCGGGGCCGCCGTCGGAATCCTGGCGCGCACGCAAGTCCCCACTCCGTTCACTCCCCGCCCCACCACCAGCGTCCCGCCCAGCAGCAAGGCGCGCTCGCGCATGCCCAGCAAGCCATGCGATTTCGACTTGGCCATGGCGTCGGCCGGAATGCCGATGCCATCGTCGGTGATCTCGAGCTCCCATCCGTCGGTCTCGCGCGTCAGGTTAACGATGACATTGCGGGCCTTGGCATACTTGGCGATGTTGTTCAATGCTTCCTGCGTGATCCGGAACAGCGCAATCGCCTGCATCGGGCCTGCCTGGTCGGCCTCGGCAGCAATCAGCGCGTCGCAGTCGAGGTCGGTTACCCGCGCATAATCGGCGCAGTAGCTTTGCAGCGCGGCCGACAGCCCCATATTGTCGAGCAGGCTCGGGCGCAGGTTCTCGATGATGCGGCGTTTCAGCTGCACGGTATCGACCAGTGTCCGGCGCGCGCGGCCGAGTTTCGCCGCCAGTTCGGGGTGGCTGGCGCGCAGATGGTCGCCGACGGACGACAAGTCCATGCCGATCGCCGTCAGGTTGGCGCCCATTTCGTCGTGCAGTTCGCGCGCCAGGCGCGATTTCTCTTCTTCGGACACGCGGATCAGGTGGCGCGACAGCACCGACAACTGCCTGGTGCGCTCGGCCACGATTTCTTCCAGCCCGTCATTGGTATGCTGCAGCGCCCGCTCGGCGAGCAGGCGTGAGCGGAAGGCGCGCTTGATCAGCTTGTAGAACAGCAGCAAGACGATGATGGCGGCCGCATTGATGCCCAGGCCAAACATCGCCGCGTGGCGGTATTGCTGATAAAAGGCGGCGGTGCGGGTGGTGAGCAATTCGTTTTGCTCATGGGCCATGATCACCACCTGCAGGCGGATCTCATCGGCCTGCGCGCGCTCGTCGGACGAGGCGGAGATCGCGACGATGTCCTCCAGGCCGCCTTCGCGGAATACCTCGAGCGCCTGCTGCAGCAGCCCCATTTTCTTGTTCACAAGCTGGCGCAGCTGGGACAGATTCCTGGCCTGCAACGGATTATCAGCCAGCAAAACGCCGAGCGCCCTGAATTGCTTGTCGATATGTTCGGGCGCACTGCGCAGCGGGCCCAGATAGACGTCGTCGCCTGACAGGAAATAGCCGCGTAAGCTGCTTTCGGCATCGGTCACCAGCAGGTTCAGGTATTGCAGCTCGTCCGACACCTGGGCCGTTTGCGCCTGCAGCGCGTTCGCCGCGCGCAGGTCGTCGAGATTGCGCACCAGGAAAACGCCGTTCACGATCAGCAGCACCACGCACACGACACACAGCAAGGTCTTGTGAAGGGGCAGACTGCGGAACGGCTGGCCTGCCGGAACGGTTGAAAAGTACATCCAGACTTCCTTTCGCGCAACGTACGCCGGCCTTTATTATAGGCGTATGGACGAATTGTTGCATCGCGAAATTCCTGGAAGTAACTATTTGTTGCATTTCCCTGCTTCAGAAAAAGCAAGCTTGCGCAAATGACAAAAGCGCGCCGAAGCGCGCTTTTGTCAGAACAATCTGGTCTAAAAATCAGCGGATGATTAGTCGAGCAAGTTGTTCTTCATGGCGTAGTAAGTGAGGTCGGAGTTCGACTGCAGACCCATCTTTTCCATGATACGGGTGCGGTAGGTGGACACGGTCTTGATCGACAGCGACAGGGCATTGCCGATATCGGACACGGTCGCGCCCTTGGCCAGGCGCAGGAAGACCTGGAACTCGCGGTCGGAGAGTTCAGTGTGCAGCGCCGTGTTCGGATCGCGATCGAAACTCTGGGCCAGCAATTCGCCAACGGTCGACGATACGTAGCGGCGCCCCTGGAACACAGTGCGCACGGCGGTCTTGAGTTCGTCGGCTTCGCATTCCTTGTTCAGGTAGCCATTGGCGCCCATCTTGAACAGGTTCAGCGCGTATTGCTGCGCCGGGTAGCCGGACAGGATCAGCACCGGCAGATTGGGCTGCCCCTGGCGGATGGTGCGCAGGATGTCGATACCGCTCTGGTCAGGCATGGCGATGTCCAGCAACAGCACGTCGCAGATCTCACGGCGAGCGATATCGAGGGCCTCGCGGCCAGTTGCGCCTTCGGCGACGACTTCGAAATCGCCCGACGACGAGAAAATCTGCTTGAATCCTGCTCTTACTATCTGGTGATCGTCACAAATGGCAACGCGTATCATTGTCTTCCCTTAAATTTTCCTTGCGCAGGAAAGTGCCGGGTCTGAACTGCCCGGTTTACATGCGTTAGATTCAGCATATGCGCGAGTGACATTTTAACACTCCGAAGGCCGCGTTCAACAGGTGCACGAATGCTTGAGCATGGGCGAGACGTCGACTGAACCGTCGATGACCCGTCGTGACAAGTCGGCCAGGTTCATATGTGCAACAGATGTTGCCGAGCCACATGGAGCGACGACCTCGAAGAATGCGCCGGATGATGGCTTATGTTGGCTGCGAACCGTTCTTGAGCAGGTCGATGATGCCGAGCAGATCGGCGCGCAGCTTGTCGCAATCGACTGCCGGCGGGCTATCGGGCAGATTCAGCTCGTCGAGCTCGATCGCCGCGCTGGCGCGGAGATCGAGGCGGTTGCGCGCGCCGCTGATGGTAAAGCCCTGCTCATACAGCAGCTCGCGGATGCGTCGGATCAGCAGCACTTCGTGGTGCTGGTAATAGCGACGGTTTCCACGCCGTTTGACCGGCTTAAGCTGAGTAAATTCCTGCTCCCAGTAACGCAGCACATGGGGTTTGACCCCGCACAACTCACTGACTTCGCCAATGGTGAAATAGCGCTTGGCCGGGATCGGCGGCAGCACGGTCAGTTCGTTCTTGTTCGGACGGTCGTTCATTATTTACGCGATTTCCTCAGGCTGCACGCGCCAGGGAACCAGCGGGCGAACCGTTCGGCCCGGCCTCCTCGACCATTCCCTTGAGCTTCTGGCTGGCGTGGAAAGTCACGACGCGGCGCGCCGTAATGGGGATCTCTTCCCCGGTTTTCGGATTGCGGCCCGGCCGCTGCGGCTTGTCGCGCAGCTGGAAATTGCCGAAGCCGGACAGTTTGACCGCCTCGCCCCGCTCCAGCGCATTGCGAATCTCGTCAAAAAAGGTCTCGACCATGTCCTTGGCTTCGCGCTTGTTCAGCCCGACCTGCTCGAACAGCAGCTCGGCCAGCTCGGCCTTGGTCAAGGTCGGCAATGACTGTTCTGCTTCCTTGCGTACCCGCGCCACGTGCATGGCGCGATCCAGGTCGGCGGCCAGCGCCTCCTGGAATACAGCGGAATCAACGTCGTTGTTATTAATTTTGAGGCCCTGCCTTCGAACGATGTGTTGGAATGGACAGCGAACAGGCCTGTACACCGGCCCGTTCGCGCATGCCCTTATGCGCGCAGGCGCGCGCTGTGTTGCTTGATCGCCGAATTGGCGAGCGCTGCCATGATGGCATCGACCGCTTCGTCCTGCAACGTCGATTGAGTATCTTGCAAGCTAAAGCGGAAAGCAAGGCTTTTTTCATCGGCCTCCAAGCCCTTGCCGCGATATTCATCAAACAAAACAACGGCTTGCACGATCTTGCCGAGAGGATTCGCCGCGATTTCGGCCTGGAACGCATCCATCACGGACTGGGCCGGCACGTCCTGTTTCACCACCAGCGCCAGGTCGCGCGAAGCGCCCGGGAACTTCGAAATCTCGCTGTAGACCGGGACGACGCGCTGGCACAAGGCCTCGGCATCGACCTCGAACAGGACCGGCGCCTGCGGCAGGTCGTATTTCTGCAGCCAACGCGGATGCAGTTCGCCGACCAGCCCGATGGCCTGGCCGTCGAGCTCCACGGTGGCGCAGCGGCCCGGATGCAGCGCCGGATGCTCGGCCTTCGCAAAACGCAGCTGGCGCGGCGCGAACAGCGCCTCGAGGTCGGCCTTGACGTCGAAGAAGTCGACCGCGCGGCTGGCCGCGCCCCACTGCTCGTCCAGCGCCGGGCCGTAGGCGATGGCGGCGACGCGCTTGGGCTGCTCGTAGCCGGCCACCGACAGCGGACCGTCCTGGACCTTGGGATTGCGCTTGAACACGGCGCCGATCTCGAAAGCGCGCACGCGGCCCGCCTTGCGGTTGAGGTTGTAGCGGACATTGGCGACCAGGCTGCCGATCAGCGACGAGCGCATCACGCTCAGCTGGCTGGCGATCGGGTTGCGCAGGCGGATAGGCGCGTCGTTGCCGGCGAAGTCCTGCTCCCAGCTGCTTTCCACGAAGCTCATATTCACCACTTCCTGGTAGCCCAGGTCGGCCAGCTGGTGGCGGATCGCGAACAGCGAGCGGGTGTTTTCCGGCTCAATCAGCATCGCGCTCGGCGCGACCGGCGGACGGGTCGGAATATTCTCGAAGCCGTACACGCGCGCGACTTCCTCGATCAGGTCTTCCTCGATCTCGATGTCGAAGCGGTAGCTCGGCGCCGTGACCAGGAACTTGCCTTCCTCGCGCACGAAGTCCAGCTGCAGGCGCGTGAAGATATCGGCGATCACGTCGTCGGTCAGCGGCACGCCGACGACCTTGGCCGCGCGCGCGGTGCGCAGGGTCACCGGCTTGCGCTCGGGCAGGTTGACGATCTGGTCGTCGACCGGGCCCACCCGGGTGTCGCCGGTGCCGCAGATCTCGACGATCAGCGTCGTGATGCGCTCGATATGGTCGGGAATGGTCGCGTAGTCGACGCCGCGCTCGAAGCGGTGCGCCGCATCGGTCGAGAAGTTGTAGCGACGGGCGCGGCCCTGGATGGCGTTCGGCCACCAGAACGCTGCCTCGAGGTAGATATCGGTCGTGTCCAGCGTCACGGCGGTGGCGTCGCCACCCATGATGCCGGCCAGCGATTCGATTTCTTTCTCGTCGGCGATCACGCCGACCCACTCGTCCACCTCGATGGTGTTGCCATTGAGGAGCTTGAGCGTTTCGCCTTTCTTGCCCCAGCGTACGTCGAGCGCGCCGTGGATCCTGGCCAGGTCGAACACGTGCGAGGGACGGCCGACTTCGAGCATCACATAGTTCGAGATGTCGACCAGCGCCGATACCGACCGCTGGCCGCTGCGCTCCAGGCGCCGCTTCATCCACTCCGGGGTGGCGGCGCGCGCGTTCAGGCCGCGGATCACGCGGCCGGCGAAACGGCCGCACAGGTCCGGCGCCGACACCCTGACCGGCAGGATCTCGTCGCTGTTGACGGGCACCGCGCGCGTTGGCGCCAGGCTCAGGGGCGAGCCGGTCAGCGCCGACACTTCGCGCGCCACGCCCAGCACCGACAGGCAGTCCGCCTTGTTGGGCGTGAGCTTGATCGTGAACTTGAGGTCGTTCAGGCCGAGATAGTCGCGGATGTTCTGGCCGACTGGCGCATCTTCAGGCAGTTCCATCAGGCCATTACTCTCTTCCGAGATGCCCAGCTCCTTGCTCGAGCACATCATGCCCTGCGACTCGACGCCGCGCAGCTTGCCGACCTTGATCTCGAATGGCTTGCCGTCCGCACCCGGCGGCAGCAGGGCGCCAGCCTTGGCGCAGATGGCCTTCATGCCGGCGCGCACGTTCGGGGCGCCGCACACGATGTTCAGGAGTGCACCGCTGCCGACATCGACCTGGCACACGTTCAGGCGGTCGGCGTTCGGGTGCTTGGCCACGTCCACGACGTGCGCCACGACCACGTTCGAGAATGGCGGCGCGACCGCTTCGACCTCTTCCACTTCGAGGCCGGACATGGTCAGCAGATGGGACAGCTCATCCGAACTCATCTTCGGATCGACGATGGAACGGAGCCAGTTTTCTGAGAATTGCATATTCTTGTTGCCTTCGCGTCGGTATTAGCTCGGTTTCAGTTGAACTGCTTCAGGAAACGCAGATCGCCTTCATAGAACAGGCGCAGGTCGTTGATTCCATAACGCAGCATCGTCAGGCGCTCGAGGCCGGAGCCGAACGCGAAACCGATGAACTTCTCCGGATCCAGGCCGAAATTACGCACCACGGTCGGGTGCACCTGGCCGGCGCCCGACACTTCGAGCCAGCGGCCCTTCAGCGGACCGGAACCGAAGGCGATGTCGATCTCGGCCGATGGTTCGGTGAACGGGAAATAGGACGGGCGGAAACGCACTTGCAGGTCGTCGGTCTCGAAGAAGGCCTTGACGAAGTTCAGGTACACACCCTTGAGATCGGCGAAGCTGATGTCCTCGCCGATCCACAGGCCTTCGACCTGATGGAACATCGGCGAGTGGGTGGCGTCGCTGTCGACGCGGTAGGTGCGGCCCGGCGCGATCACCTTGATCGGCGGCGTATGGGTGCGCGCGTAGCGCACCTGCATCGGGCTGGTGTGGGTGCGCAGCAACAGCGGCTTGCCGGTGCTGTCGTCGCCCTCGACATAGAAGGTGTCCTGCATCGAGCGCGCCGGGTGGTTCTCGGGGCTGTTCAGGGCGGTGAAATTGGTCCAGTCGGTTTCGATCTCGGGGCCGTCGGCCACGTCGAAGCCGATCGAGCGGAAGATCTGCTCGACGCGTTCCCAGGTGCGCATCACCGGGTGGATGCCGCCCTTCGAGCGGCCGCGGCCCGGCAGGGTCACGTCGATGCTCTCGGCCGACAGGCGCAGCATCAGCTGGGCGTCGGCAAGCGCGTCGCGGCGGGCGGTCAATGCCTGTTCAATTTGTTCTTTGGCGGCATTGATCAAGGCGCCCTGGGCGCGGCGCTCCTCGGGCTCGAGCTTGCCGAGACCCTTCATGAGGTCGGTCACCTGGCCGGTCTTGCCCAGGTACTTGGCTTTCGCATTTTCAAGCGCGGCAGCGTCGGGGGCGGCGCCGAAGTCGGTCCGCGCGGAGACGACGAGTTGTTCCAAGTTCATGCTTGTTCTTTTCCTGTTTTTTCGTTGGCGGGAGACGCCAGAATCAAAAACGGGGCACAGGTGTGAACCTTGCCCCGCTTCTAGTGCGCCACCCTGGGGTAGCGCTTCCTGCTAGCAGACTGCTTGAATCAAGCGGCCAGCTTGGCCTTGACGGCGCTGACGATCGCGGCGAATGCCGGCTTGTCATGCACTGCCATGTCGGCCAGGACTTTACGGTCCAGTTCAATCGCGGACTTCTTCAGGCCGTTCATGAAGGCGCTGTAGGTCATGCCGTGCGAACGCGAAGCCGCGTTGATACGGGTGATCCACAGTGCGCGGAAGACGCGCTTCTTGTTGCGGCGATCGCGGTAAGCGTACTGGCCAGCGCGCATGACTGCTTGCTTGGCAACACGGTATACCTTGCTGCGGCGACCACGGTAGCCTTTGGCGAGATCAAGGACTTTCTTATGACGGGCACGTGCAGTAACCCCACGTTTAACTCTAGGCATGTTAGCTCCTTAGTGTGAGATTAAGCAGACGGCATCATACGCAGAACGCTGGTCACGTCCGACGCATTGATGTTACGGGTGCCGCGCAGTTGGCGCTTGTTCTTGGTGGTCTTCTTGGTCAGGATGTGACGCTTGAACGCCATACCCGATTTGACGGTACCGCCCGGACGCACGCGAAAACGTTTCTTCGCGGAGCTCTTGGTTTTCATTTTTGGCATAGTCATCTGCCCTCGCGGACAGCCTCATATGGGACAGGATTGCAGGTGGCAGCAACGCTGCTCTTGGATGCCTACTTTCACTTGTCTTGCAGCAGAAGCGAGTCTGCTACAACCTGTTTCTAAAAACAGGAACCGCAGATTGTAGCACACGTTCTGGGGGATGGGATGGGCTGAAACAACTCGGCCGGCCTTCGAACAACGGCAGCGACCATGTGCTGGTGGTGCGACCACCCCAACGCGGCGCCAGTACGGACGTGTGAAGGCCGGGCCGCAGCGCCAGCTTTCGCCAGCGCCGCGGACCCGGCCCTGTCATTCCTCGCCCGAAGAATTACTTCTTCTTCTTCGGCGCCACCACCATGATCATCTGGCGACCTTCGAGTTTCGGGAACTGCTCGATCGTTCCCACCGCCTCGAGATCGGTACGCAGGCGCTCGAGCACGCGCATGCCGATGTCCTGGTGCGCCATCTCGCGGCCGCGGAAGCGCAGCGTGATCTTGGTCTTGTCGCCTTCTTCCAGGAACTTGATGAGGTTGCGCAGCTTGATGCTGTAGTCGCCCTCATCGGTACCCGGACGGAATTTGATTTCCTTGACCTGGATGATCTTCTGCTTGAGCTTGGCTTCGTGGGCCTTCTTCTGCTCCGAATACTTGAACTTGCCGTAATCCATCAGGCGGCAAACCGGTGGGACCGCATTTGGCGCGATCTCAACCAGGTCGACGTTCTTTTCTTCGGCCAGACGGAACGCTTCGGCCAGGGTCACGATGCCCAACGGCTCGTTGTCCACACCGTTCAAACGCATTTCCGGATGGGTGATCTCGCCATTGATGCGATTCTGCTTGTCAGTAGCTATGTTGTTTCCTTCGAATGTATTGGTATTTGGCCGGTGTTATTTCGTCTTGGCGGCGACTTCGCCAACCAGACGCTCCACGAGCGCGTCGATGGACATGACTCCCAGATCGACATTGCCGCGGGCACGCACAGCCACAGTGTTCGCGTCCTTTTCCTTATCCCCGACAACGAGGATGTACGGCAGTTTTTGGACGGAATGTTCACGTATTTTATAGGTGATCTTCTCGTTTCGCAAATCCGCGTGTACGCGCAGGCCTGCCGTGCGCAGTTTTGCCTCGACTTGCTTGACGTAATCGGCCTGTGCGTCCGAAATATTCAGCACCGCGACCTGCACCGGCGCCAGCCACAGCGGCAGCGCGCCCGCGTAGTTTTCGATCAGGATGCCGATGAAGCGCTCCATCGAACCGACGATCGCGCGGTGCAGCATCACCGGCACCTTGCGCGTATTGTCCTCGGCCACATATTCGGAGCCGAGGCGGCCCGGCATCGAGAAGTCGACCTGCACCGTGCCGACCTGCCACGGGCGGCCCAGGCTGTCCTTCAGGTGATATTCGATCTTCGGACCATAGAAGGCGCCCTCACCCGGCAGCTCGGTCCACTCCACGCCACAGGCGCGCAGCGCCGAACGCAGCGATTCCTCGGCCTGGTCCCAGACCTCGTCGGAACCGATGCGGCTATCCGGACGCAGGGCCAGCTTGACGTCGATATTGGTGAAGCCGAAGTCGTCGTACACACCCATCGCCTGGGAGTGGAACTCGGTCACTTCGCGCTCCACCTGCTCTTCGGTACAGAAGATATGGCCGTCGTCCTGGGTAAAGCCGCGCACGCGCATCAGGCCGTGCAGCGCGCCGGACGGCTCGTTGCGGTGGCACTGGCCGAATTCGCCGAAGCGCAGCGGCAGGTCGCGGTACGAGCGCATGCCCGAGTTATAGATCTGCACGTGGCCCGGGCAGTTCATCGGCTTGAGCGCGTACGAACGATTTTCTGACTCGGTCGTGAACATATTGTCACGGTAGTTTTCCCAGTGACCGGTCTTTTCCCACAGGGTGCGGTCGAGGATCTGCGGCGCCTTGACCTCGCTGTAGCCGGCGACCTGGTACTTGTGGCGCATGTACTGCTCCACCTGCTGCCAGATCGTCCAGCCCTTCGGATGCCAGAACACCAGGCCCGGCGCTTCTTCCTGGAAGTGGAACAGGTCCAGTTGCTTGCCCAATTTGCGGTGGTCGCGCTTCTCGGCCTCTTCCAGCATGTGCAGGTATTGCTCCTGATCTTCCTTCTTGGCCCAGGCGGTGCCGTAGACGCGCTGCAGCATCTCGTTCTTCGAGTCGCCGCGCCAGTAGGCGCCGGCCAGCTTCATCAGCTTGAACACCTTCAGCTTGCCGCTCGACGGCACGTGCGGTCCGCGGCACAGGTCGGTGAAGCTGCCTTCGCTGTACAGCGAGACGTCTTCATTGGCCGGGATCGATGCGATGATTTCGGCCTTGTAGTGTTCGCCGATCGATTTGAAATAGGTGACCGCCTCGTCGCGCGGCAGCACCTTGCGGGTCACCGGCTCGTCCTTCTTGGCCAGCTCGGTCATTTTCTTTTCGATCGCGGCCAGGTCGTCCGGGGTGAACGGACGCTTGTACGAGAAGTCATAGTAGAAACCGTTCTCGATCACCGGGCCGATCGTGACCTGGGCTTCGGGGAACAATTCCTTGACTGCATGGGCCAGCAGGTGGGCGGTGGAGTGACGGATCACATCCAGGCCTTCCGGATCGCGGTCGGTCACGATCGCCAGGTCGGCGTCGGCATCGATCAGGTGCGAGGTGTCGACCACCTTGCCGTTGACCTTGCCCGCCAGGGCCGCTTTGGCGAGACTCGGGGCGATGCTCTGGGCAACCTGGGCCACCGTCACGGGGCCGTCGAATTGACGGCTGGAGCCATCGGGAAGTCGAACGTTCAGCATGCTGTTCTCCAATCGTGGCGCACGGCGCCGGTAAAAATAATTAAAACGACAATGACAAAATAAAAGACGAAAAAAAAACGCGGCCCTAGCCGCGTTTTTTCGTTGTGTTGAGCAAAAGCACACCCCTTCGCGTCTAGCGACTCCCCCACAACCAGGTTGTAGTTCGCGGTGTCATAACCGTCGGTGCCTTTCTCGCTCTTACTCAGCGAAGACCAAACAGGCCGGGCGCGCTTGCATTTCTGCAACCGCGACGCCTGCTCGATCTTCTGTGTTCTGGTGGGCGGTGCAGAATTCGAATCTGCGACCCCTTGGATGTCGACCAAGTATTCTAACCAGCTGAACTAACCGCCCGATCCCGTCATTATAGAGGACCGGATGGTGGAACCGCAACCCTCGCGCCAAAAAAGTTGCCGCGGAGCCGGCTCGGGCTCTGGCGAAGGATCGTTTACACTGACGCCCTGCATTCATATTGATTATCCCGCGATGACTTACCAGCCGCTCGACCCCTCCCACCTGCACGCCCACCTCGATGGCGACGCCAGACATTCGCACTCGATCGAAGCGCGCAGCCAGAAGGCGCTGGCGGTCGCGCTCGGGCTGACCCTGCTGTTCGCGCTGGTCGAAGTCGTCACCGGCTTCATGTCGAATTCGCTGGCGCTGATCTCGGACGCCGGCCACATGGTCACCGACGCCGCCGCCCTCGGCCTGGCGCTGCTGGCCCAGCTGATCGCCAAGCGTCCGCCATCGGCGCGCCACTCGTTCGGCTTCGTGCGCGCCGAGGCGCTGGCCGCCTTCGTCAACTGTCTGGCAATGCTGGGCCTGGTCGCCTGGATCGCCTGGGAAGCGGTGCAGCGCCTGATCCATCCCGAACCCGTGCAGGGCGGCATCGTGCTGGTCGTGGCCGCGCTCGGCGCGTCGATCAACCTGCTGGTGGCATGGATTCTTTCGCGCAATAACGACAGCATCAATACGCGCGCCGCCCTCGTGAATGTCATGGGCGACCTGCTTGGTTCGCTGGCGGCGATCGCCTCTGGCGCCATCATCTATGCCACCGGCTGGGTGCAGGCCGACCCGATCCTCTCGATCTTCGTCGCCTTGCTGATCCTGCGCTCGACCAGCGGCATCCTGCGCGAGTCGTACCACTTCCTGATGGAGGGCGTGCCGCATGCGATCGATTATGTGCAGGTCGGCGCCGACATGGCCACCGTCGACGGCGTGCTGGCTGTGCACGACCTGCATGTATGGGATATGTCGCCTGGCCATCCGGCGCTGATCGGCCACATCGAGATCCGCAGCCTCGAAGAATGGCCGCAGGTACTCGAAGCGGTGCGCGCCATGCTGCGCGAGCGGCATGGCATCGACCATGTCACCCTGCAGCCGGAAGCGGCCGGCGGCAAGTCACTGCAAGCGGCGCTGTAAGCGCATGCCCACCCGCCGCGCAGGCGCGCGCCGATAGCCCGTGCATGGTTCGACTGCGATAATCGGTTTCATGGAACTCACACCCGATGTCTTCGACACCCTCATCATCGGCGGCGGCCCTGGCGGGCTGACGGCCGCCATCTACCTGCGCCGCTTCACGCGCAATGTCGCCCTGGTCGACAAGGGCAATAGCCGCCTAGGCTGGATCCCCGTCTCGCACAATTACCCTGGCTTTCCCGACGGGATCAACGGCCAGCTGCTGCTCGACCAGCTGCGCTGCCAGCTCGGCAAATATGGCGGCCACGTGATCCCGGGAGAAATTACCGGCCTGCGCATCGAGGACGGCCTGTTCGTCGCCGACAGCTGCAGCCCTGAGGGCGACCTGACGCTGCTGCGCGCGCACACGGTGCTGCTGGCAACCGGCGTGGCCGACGCCGGCATGCCGGTCGAGCGCTGGGAAGAAGCCGTGGCGGCCGGCGCGGTGCGCCTGTGCCCAGTGTGCGACGGCTACGACGTGATTGACCGGCGCATTGCGGTGGCGACGTCCGAAGTCAATCCGGTCGGCCACGCGCTGTTCATGCGCAGCTTCAGCACCGAGGTGCTGCTGTTCGAGCGCGCAGATGAATCGGCGGTCAACGACGAGGAGCGCAAGCAACTGGCGGCGGCGAACGTGCGCCATATCGCCTCGCCGCTGGCGGGCGTGACGCTGAGCGACGACCTGAAGCCCGTGATGCATACCCGCGATGGCGAGCGCTACGAGTGCGATGTGTTCTACCCGATGCTGGGCGAAAGCGCCCGCTCCGGCCTGGCGGCGGCGCTCGGTGCCGAAACCGTCGAGTGCGACAAGCTCGTGGTCGACGACCATTGCCGCACTTCGGTGCCGGGCCTGTTCGCCATCGGCGACGTTACCAGGGGACTGAACCAGATCGCGGTGGCGACGGGCCAGGCAGCGATCGCAGCCACCACCATCCACAATACATTGCCCTGGGCGCTGCGCTGAAGCCGTGGCAGGCCGGCCCGCTCGCGCACTGGGCGTGACCTCTAGGCGCCGGCCTGCCCTGGGCATACAGGTGCTACACTTCAGCTTTCTCCGCATGGACAGCCGACAGGCGGCTGCCGACGGCTGGCGCGTTACGCCTGAACCTCCGAGAAGAAGCCGGTGATTCACCGATTCATGCAAGTCGACGTCTTTACCGACGTGCCTTTCAAGGGCAATCCACTCGCCGTCGTGTTCGGCGCGGACAGTTTAAGTACCGAGCAAATGCACGCCATCGCACGTTGGACCAATCTGTCGGAAACGACATTCGTGCTGACGCCGGACGATGCGGCCGCGGATTACCGGGTGCGTATCTTCACGACCCAGGACGAGTTTCCGTTTGCAGGACATCCGACGCTCGGCACCGCGTACGCGCTATTGCAAGCGGGGCTGCGTCCCAAGGTGCCCGGGCAACTCGTCCAGCAATGCGGTGTGGGCCTGGTGCCCGTCCATCAGGGCGACGATGGCAGCCTGGCGTTCAGCGCACCGCCCGCCGGCTTCGCGCCACTCCCCACGGCACTGCAACCCCTGCTGTCTCTGGCGCTGGGCCAGGCGCCGATCAGTGCGCGCCATCCGCCGACCCTGGTCGACATGGGTATACGCTGGCTGGTCGTACCACTGGACAGTGCGGCCGACTGCCTCGCATGGTCGCCGGACGCGGCGACCCTCAAGCGGCTGCAGCACGACAGTGGCACCGATGGCGTCGCCGTCTACGGCCCGCATCCGGATGGCGGCCCGGCCAATGTGGAGGTGCGCGCCATGTTCATCGAACATGGCGTACTGATCGAAGACCCGGTGACCGGCAGCGCGAATGCCTGCATCGCCCGCCTGCTGCAGGCATCGCAGGCGGGCGCCCCGTATCGAGCGCGCCAGGGCACCGCACTGGGCAGGGACGGACGCGTCTTCGTGCACTACCGCGACGGGACGCCCTGGATCGGCGGTCACGTCACCGGCGTCATCGACGGCGAAATCCGGCTCGCCTGCTGATCCGGCCAGGCTGGGCGCTACGCGCCCGTGCCTGTCGCACCGGCCGATTCCGGCGCTGTCGACGCGTCGCCGGTTCCCATGCGGGAGCGCGCCAGGTCCCAGTCCATCGCCCGCCACAGGTCGATCAGGCCGCGCGCCGTCACTGTCGGCAGCACCGACTCCGGGATATTGGACGAGACCCATCCCGCTTGCGGCTCGAAATCGCTGAAACGGACCTCACCCTCAACCACTTCCAGGATGTCGGCCAGGCGGGCCCTGGCCAGGTCCAAGCCGGCGCCCTGCTCGGTCAGGTTCGCGCCGTACGCATCGCGCTCGAGGGAGGTGACGCCCGACTCGTACACCGTCGCCACTACCTTGCCTCCCACGCTGACCTGGGCGTGGATCTGGTCGGGATTGGCCTTGCCATCGTTGAACCGCGCTTCGTTGCGTGCTGCGACCTGCTGTTCGCGCAACTTCAGCTCTGCGATAAACTCCTCGGGCATGGCGGTTGCAATCGTCGGTTTGGTCTTAACGAGCTCGCCAAAGGAAGTCACCGGACTGTGGATGCGATAGGGATTGGCGGAATCGATGCGGGACATGATCTGCTCCATTAATAAGATTAAATCAGCAAACGTTTTTAGAAATCCATTGCAAGTTTAAAACTATCTGGAGGACCTCGATCGCCTGAACAGCCGATTCTTTCGCCCCTCTTACGGTGCGTTTGACGCCAGCGTGATACGCCGCCGGATCTGCTCGGCCGCCGCGGTATCACCCGCCGCTTTTGCACGCAGCTCCTGCACGCCGAGCCAGGCCAGCAAGGGCCGCCGCCAGCCCTGGTTCGAGGCCGTATAAGTCGCCAGTTCAATACCCTGCGGCGTCATCCCGCCCGCCTTGAACAGCGCCCCGGCCGCGACCAGGCGCGATAGCGGGTCCTCGATCTTGTCCAGCGCCCCGCCGCCAACCACGGCCCGGTGCTGCTCGGGCAGCAGCGCCACGTCGAGCCCGTCCCATTGCCCGGCCAGGTAGGCCGCATACGCTCGCTGGGCCGGCGTGGCATCCGGCGCCAGCGCCGCATAGCCCGGGCACTCCTCGAAGACCAGACTGGCCGCCTGCGCCGCGCAGCGCACCAGCTCCACTTGCGCCACGTGGTCAGGCCGGCCGGTGGCCGCCGTCTCGGCGCGTGCCTCGCGAAACTGTGCGGCGGCAGCAGCCGTATGGCCTTTCAGGTAGTCGTCGACCGAGGCGTCGAGCGCGCCCTTGGCATTGGCTTGCCAGTCAGGCGGCCGCGGCCCGCTGGCGCACGCGGCCAGCAAGGCGCCGAACAGGATGGGGGCGATGATGCGGGCGAAGATGGGGGCGTTGCGCTTCATGGCAGCTTGATCTCCTGGCGGCTCGCGGCGAACGGCCATTTGCGGTTGATTTCCTCGACCAGCCGGTTCACCTTGCGCAGGCTGGCGTCGACCTCGCCGCGCAGGGCGCCCAGGTCCTCGGTCGCCGCGCGCGTGTTGGCGCCGACCGCCTGGGCCTCGACCAGCACCGCGTCCACTTTCTTGAGCGTGGCGCTGGCGTCCTTCAGCACCACGTCCAGCTGGCGCACCGCGGCTTGTGTGTCGTCCATCACGCCGGCCTTGCCGAACACGCGCTGGTCGGCCTTGGCCAGGATGACATTTACACGGTCGAGCGCCTCCATGAGCTTCTTCGCCTCCTCGTCGCCGCCCAGGGCGCCACCCAGCACGCCGTAGCGGCCCGACATGCGTCCGGTGACGGCCGACAGGTTGGCCAGGCTGGCGTTGACGTCCGAGCCGGTGGCGGTCATGGTTTCCAGGTTCTCGAGCAGTGCGCGCGCGGTGGCGACGATGCGGGGAATCTCGGCGGTGGCGTCGCCGCGCAGCACCGTACGGGTCGAGCCGGGGGGCAGCGGCGCGTCGGTCAGCACGCCCGTGTAGGCGCGCAGCCGGGTTTCGCCGACGATGCTCGACTCCAGCGTGAACACGCTCGAGGCGCGCAGCCATTTGGCGTCCTTGCTCTGGACGTCGACCGTGATCTGCACCTTGCCGTCG
>Ga0265780_10005239_pt1 | contig 16465 bp, 13 predicted proteins | sample P1T30metagenome_FD_192432 | JGI IMG/M metagenome (GOLD analysis project Ga0265780, IMG submission 192432) | Plant litter microbial communities from East Loma Ridge, Irvine, California - P1 T30 | ecosystem: Environmental > Terrestrial > Plant litter > Unclassified | place: USA: California... | reverse complement strand
TCGCCCGGCCGGAATCGCAACAGCCCGCGCCCGAACTCAAGCGCGCAGAAGGCCGTGATGTCGGCGATCGTGAAGCGTGCACCGGCCACGTACTCCTGGCGCGCCAGCACCTGGTCGAGCCAGCGCGCGGTAATGCGCATCTTGTCGGCCTGGGCCGCGCCGAAGTCGGCGAACTGCGGCTGTTCCAGCGCGGCCAGGGCCGGGTGGATGTGGCGCGCGGCGCTGGCCGTTTCCAGCAGCAGGTGCAGTTCCATGCGGCGGTCCGCCATCTCGATGAAGGCGCGCTCCTCGAAGTCGGCGCCCATCAGGTTCGGCTCCGGATGCAGGCCTTCCAGGTAGGTGCAGATCGCGCGCGCTTCGCTCAGCACGCGGCCATCGTCGAACTCCAGCGCCGGCACCCGGCCCAGCGGATTCTTGCCCAGGTAGTCGGCACTGCGGTGTTCGCCCTTCATCAGGTCGACCATCACGGTGTCGATGCCGCTGATGCCCTTCTCGGCGATGAACATGTTCACGCGGCGCGGGTTCGGTGCATGGCTGCTGATATACAGTTTCATGGGTCTCCTTCGTTTATTGTTGACGGCGTGGCCAGATCATAGCGCAAGCACGCCTGCGCGGCGCAGCGAAGTTGATGGATTGACACCTTCCTGCTTTCGCGCCAAGATGCCCGCGCACGGCCGCCCTTCGCGCCGCCGGCTCCACGACGAAAGACTCCATGCACCGCAGCCTGATTTCCCTCGCCGTCGCCCTGGCCCTTGCCGGCGGCGCGGCCGCTCCCGTCCCCGCCTTTGCTGCTCCAGTCTCCGGCAGCGCCGCCGCCAAAACGACCACCCAACTGCCGCGCGGCGTGCGTCCGCTGCACTACGACATCGCGCTCGTGCCCGATGCGGCAGCGTCGCGCTTCACGGCCAGGGTGGCGATCGACCTGGAGGTCGCGGCGACGACGCGCAGCATTACCCTGAATGCGGCCGAGCTGACGTTCGCCGGCGCCGCGCTCACTGCGAAAAATGGCCCGGCGCAGACTGCCCGCATCGCCGTCGACGAGGAAGCCCAGACCGCGACCTTCAGCTTCGCCAAACCGCTGGCGAAAGGCCGCTACCGCCTGGCGATCGACTACAGCGGCGCGATCGGCACCCAGGCCGCTGGCCTCTTTTCCCTCGACTACGACGGCGAGGCCGGCAAGCGGCGCGCCCTGTTCACCCAGTTCGAAAATTCCGACGCACGGCGCATGGTCCCGTCCTGGGACGAGCCAGCCTATAAAGCCAGCTTCGCGCTGGAAGCCACGGTGCCGGCCGGCGAGATGGCGGTCAGTAACATGCCGGTGGCGTCTTCCTCCACCCTGCCCGACGGCCGCCTGCGCGTGCGCTTCGCCGACTCGCCGAAGATGTCGACCTACCTGCTGTTCTTCGCGCTGGGCGACTTCGAGCGCGCCACGGCCAGCGTGGACGGCACCGAACTGGGCGTGGTCACGCGCCGCGGCGCGCTGCCGCAGGCCGCATTCGCGCTGGACGCGTCGAAGGCCATCCTGCGCGAGTACAACGATTACTTCGGCGTGCGCTACCCGTTGCCGAAACTCGACAACGTGGCCGGACCGGGCCGCAGCCAGTTCTTCTCCGCGATGGAAAACTGGGGCGCGGTATTCACCTTCGAGTACGCGCTGCTGCTCGACCCAAAGATCTCGACCCAGTCCGACAAGCAGGAAATCTTCATCACCGCCGCCCACGAGATGGCGCACCAGTGGTTCGGCGACCTGGTGACCATGGCCTGGTGGGACGACCTCTGGCTGAACGAGGGCTTCGCCTCGTGGATGGAAAGCCGCACCACGGCGCGCCTGCACCCGGAATGGAACACGGCGCTGAATGCCGTGGGCGTGCGCGACGGCGCAATGCAACGCGATTCAGTCGCCACCACGCACCCGGTGGTGCAGCACGTGGAGACAGTGGAACAGGCCAGCCAGGCCTTCGACGAGATCACGTATTCGAAAGGCGAAGCCGTGATCCGCATGCTGGAAGCCTATGTCGGCGAGGATGCCTGGCGTACCGGCGTGCGTGCCTACATGCGCGAGCACGCCTACGGCAACACGGTGTCGAACGATTTGTGGCGCCAGATAGAACGCGCCGCCGCCAAGCCGGTAACGGCCATCGCCCACGACTTCACGCTGCAGCCGGGCGTGCCGCTGATCCGCGTGGCCGACCCGGTGTGCAAGGACGGGCGCAGCACCGTGGCGCTGGTCCAGGGCGAGTTCTCGCGCGACCAGCCCGCGCGCAAGCCGCTGTCCTGGCGCGTGCCGGTGATCGCGCAGATCGCCGGATCGACGGCGCAGGGCCGCACCCTGGTCGCCGGCGGCAAGGGCAGCATCAGCCTGCCCGGCTGCGGCGCGGTGGTCGTGAACGCGGGCCAGAGCGGCTACTACCGCACCCTGTACGCGCCGAAGTCGTTCACGCAACTGGCGGCTGGCTTTGCCGGCCTGGCGCCGATCGACCAGCTTGGCCTGCTGGCCGACAGCTGGGCGCTCGGCATGGCCGGCCTGCAGCCGGCATCGAGCTTCCTCGACCTGGCCCAGGCCACCCCGGCTGGCGCCGACCCGCAGGTCTGGGGCCGCATCGCAGGCACCTTTGCCGCGATCCACAACCAGTATGCCGGCGATGCTGCCGGCCAGAAGCGCTTCGACGCCTATGCCCTGGCGCGCCTGGCGCCGGTGATGGCGGACATCGGCTGGAATGCGGTGGACAATGAGGCCACGCCGCGCACCAACCTGCGCGCCCAGCTGATCGAAGTGCTCGGGCACCTGGGAGACCCGGCAACCCTGGCTGAGGCGCGCCGCCGCTACGCCGCCATGGCGAGCGATCCGCAGGCCGTGCCGGCCGCGCTCCGGAAAAGCATCCTGGCGGTCGTGGCCGCGCATGCCGACGCTCCGACCTGGGACGCGCTGCGCGCAGCAGCCCGCACCGAAGCCTCGCCGCTGGTGCGCGACACCATGTACGGCCTGCTGGCCACCGCCAACGACCCGGCCCTGGCCGGGCGCGCGCTGGCGCTGGCGATTACCGGCGAGCCGGGCGAGACGATCGGGGCGGAGATGATCTCGGCGGTGGCCGAGACCCACCCTGACCTGGCCTTCGACTTCGCGCTGGCCAACATGACGGCCGTGAACGCGCGCATCGACGCCAGCTCGCGCAGCCGCTTCTTTCCGGCGCTGGCGCGCGGGTCGTCGGACCCGGAGATGGTGGGCAAGGTGCGCAAATATGCCGAGGCGAATCTGGCGCCGGAAGCCAGGCGCGATGCGGAGACGGCGATTGCGGCCATCCAGGACCGGTTGAAGGTGCGCGGGGAGCGGGTGCCGGAGATTGATGGGTGGTTGAAGCGCAAGGGGATGTGAGGTCGGCGTTCGGGGCGGTGGCCGCGGCGTGGTTCACGGCATGGTTCACGGCGTCAGTTGCGACGTTCGTGGCGCTGTTGCGTGAGGCTTGATTGGTGTGCATGATCCGCGTGGGCACGGGGTGCCCACCGTACGGTCACCGTTATCGGCGAGGGCATACGAGACCCGGATACGCAGCGTGTCCCGTAGGGTGGGCACTCGTGCCCACGCGGATTCAACACACCCAATAACGTCACAGGCAACAGCCCCAATAACGCCCGCATACCGCCTTCAATTAACCTCCACCCGCGCCCCCACCCTGCGCGCCTCCAGCCACGCATCCAACTCCCCCGCACACCCCGGCGCCACATGCAACCCCAGCTTGCTGCGCCGCCAAAGAATATCCGCCGCACTGCACGCCCACTCGTTCTCCACCAGATACGCCACCTCCGCCGCATACAAGCCCGGCACCACCTCGTCACCCAGATCCGCCAACGCATTCCTGCGCGCCAGCAGCGCATCGATCCGCGTCCCATACGCCCGCACCCAGCGCCGCAGCAGCGCCGGCGGCACCCACGGATACTTCACCGCCTGGGTCGCCGCCCAGGTCCCGAATTCGAGCACGCCGCGCTTGTCCGGTCCACGCCCATGCAGGTCCCCGCCCGGCAGGCAGGCCCCTGCCGTCCAGGCCGGCAAGCGCTTGCCGAGCGCCGGCGCGATCCAGTCCACCGCTCCTTCCGCCAGTTTGCGGCTGGTCGTGATCTTGCCGCCGAATACAGACAGCAGCGGCGCCCCGTCGGTATCGGTATCCAGCCGGAAGTCGCGCGTCACCGCCGCTGCCGACCCTTCGCCGCTGCCATCCTGCACCAGCGGCCTTACCCCCGCATAACTCCACACCACATCGCCCGGCGTCACCGTCCGCACGAAGTAGCGGTTCGCCAGCTGGCACAGGTAAGCGATTTCCTCGGCCCCGATCGCCACCCGGTCCAGGTCACCCGTGTAATCGACGTCGGTGGTCCCGATCAAGGTGAACGCCCCCTCGTACGGCAGCGCGAACACGATCCGCCCGTCCGGATGCTGGAAGATGTAGGCCTGCTCGTGCTCGAACAGGCGCGGCACCAGGATGTGGCTGCCCTTGATCAGGCGCAGCGCGCCGCGCGCCGGCAAATCGGGCAAGCCGTCGAGGAAGCGCGCCGCCCAGGGTCCGGCCGCGTTCACCAGGCAGCGCGCCCGCACCTGCAGCCTGGCCTCGCCCTGCGCCAGGGTCGCGCTCCAGTGCGCGGCATGGCGCTGCGGCGCCAGGCAGCGCGTGCGCGTGAGGATGGTGGCGCCGCGTTCGCGTGCATCCACCGCGTTCAGCACCACCAGGCGCGCATCGTCGACCCAGCCGTCGGAATACACGAAGCCGCGGGTGTAGTGCGGCTGCAGCGCCGCGCCGGCCGGATGCGCGCGCAGGTCGACCGCCTGCGAGCCCGGCAGGATTTCGCGCCGCGCCAGGCGGTCGTACAGGAACAGCCCGGCGCGGATCAGCCAGGCCGGGCGCTGGCCGCCATCGCGGTCATGCGGCATCACGAAGCGCAGCGGCCGCATGATGTGCGGCGCGCTGCGCAGCAGCACTTCGCGCTCGGCCAGGGCCTTGCGCACCAGCCCGAATTCGTAGTGTTCCAGGTAGCGCAGGCCGCCGTGGATCAGCTTGCTCGAAGCCGACGAGGTATGCTGGGCCAGGTCGTCCTTTTCGCACAGCACGACGCGCAGGCCGCGCCCGGCGGCGTCGCGCGCGATGGCCGTGCCATTGATGCCGCCGCCGACGATCAGCAGGTCGCAATCGATGTGGTTCATGCGGTGCTCCGAAAACGCAACCGGTCCAGTGTAGGGCTGCCGCCCTGCCCCATGTTCGCACAGATCAATCGCGGCGGCTTGGCTTGCCGATGTGTAGAATCGCAGCATGATGATGAGATGCACGCAACAACACATGTGGGAGCCCGGGTGCTGATGGAGCAACAACGCGCCTGGGTGCGCATGCCTTCGGGCAAACGCCTCGACCTGCTGAACCCCACGCCCTTCGACTGGGACGACGCCGACCTGGCCCTGGGCCTGGCCCGCACCTACCGCTGGGGCGGCCATTCGGCCTGGCCGCTGCCGCTGTCCGTGGCCCAGCATTCGATCACGGTCATGCTGCTGCAGCGCGCCGCGCTCGGCGGACGCATAGCCCCGCTGCTGGAACTGCGCGAACTGCTGCACGATGCCGAAGAAGGCCTGCTCGGCTTCGATGCGCTGTCGGTGATCAAGCCTTTCCTCGGAGAGGGCTTCCGCGCGCTGACCAAGCGCCTGGAACACGCGGTCTTCCTGCGCTACCGCCTGCCCTCCTGGACCGAAAACGAGCACGCCCGCCACAAGCGCGCCGACCGCCTGGCCGCTGCCAGCGAAGCGGTGCACGTGGCCGGCTGGTCGCGTGAGGAAGTGCGGCGCACCCTGAAGATCCGCGCCGCCGTGCTGCAGGACGATCCGCTGGCGGCGGTGTATGGCGGCCAACCCTGGGAACCCTGGCCGCCGGCCCTGGCCTGCGAACGCTTCCTGGCCGAGCTCGACCGCCTGACCCGGCTGATCGGCGAGGGCGAGCATGCCTGAACCGGACATCGCCCGCGCCGCCGCGCTGATTGGCGGCGCCGACGCCCTGCTCATTTGCGCCGGCGCCGGCATGGGCGTCGACTCCGGCTTGCCCGACTTCCGCGGCGACGCCGGTTTCTGGAAAGCCTACCCGGCCCTCGGCGCGGCGCGCACGCCCTTCCACGAAATCGCCAATCCGGCCAGCTTCCGCGCCGACCCGGCGCTGGCCTGGGGCTTCTATGGCCACCGCCTGGCCCTGTACCGCGACACTGTCCCGCACGCCGGCTTCGGCATCCTGCTCGACCTGGCGCACGCCATGCCGCAAGGCGCCTTTGTATTCACCAGCAACGTCGACGGCCAGTTCGGGCGCGCCGGCTTCGGGGACGACCAGGTGGTCGAGTGCCACGGTTCGATCCACCACCTGCAATGCAGCCAGCCCTGCAGCGATGCGATCTGGCCCGCCAGCGCCTTCCTGCCCGAAGTCGACGCGGCCGCCTGCCGCCTGCACGGCGCGCCGCCGCGCTGCCCGCATTGCGGCGCCCTGGCACGGCCGAACATCCTGATGTTCAACGACAGCGCCTGGATCGACACCCGCACCGATGCCCAGTACGCCCGCCTGCAAGCCTGGCGCGCCCGCGTGGGGCGACTGGTGGTGGTCGAGCTCGGGGCCGGCGTCGACATTCCGTCGGTACGCCGCATGAGCGAGCGCCAGCGCGCGCCGCTGGTACGCATCAATCCGCGCGCGCCGCAACTCGATGGCGCAAGCGGCGTCGGCCTGGCGCTGGGCGCGCGCGATGCGCTGGAACGGATCAGGGGCGCACTGGTGTAATGGCGATCCGATGCGGTGTGAATGCCTCGCCATCGATCTTTTGCTGCAGATCAACGACCCGAATCTAAATCCTTGATTTTATTGGGATTACATCGATATCCACAAGAAATGTGGATAAGTGTGTGGAAAAGCATCCCTTGACAAGCCGCAAGCGCAGTATTGATGCGGGTTTCAACAAAATGCCCGTTCCGGAGGCAAAAATAAGTCCCTTTAAAATCAAGGACCTGCACAAACACGCTTTCGGCGTTGCGTCGCCTTATCAGAAAATTCCTACAGGGCAGCTGCGCAGGGGATAAGTCATCAAATCAGCTTCTCTTGATCCTCATTTTTGCCAGTTCGGCAAGCCCATCTTCTCACTTATTTCCAGGCATTGCGCGCGCGGTCGCGCACCAGCATGCGCACGCTGTCCGGCATGGGCTTGCGCGACTGCGCCACGTCGGCCGTCATCCATACGCATTCCTCGAAATGCTTGAGCATGGCCGGCGTCACGAAGCGCGTACGCGCCGCGTACATGTGGCGGTCGCCCATCTGCGCCTGCTGTTTCACATAAAAACGGTTCGGTACTACCAGGTGCAGGTGTTCCTTGGCGCGCGTCATCGCCACATACAGCAGGCGCCGTTCTTCCTCGATCTCGTCGGCGCTGCCGGTGCTCATGTCCGAAGGAATGCAGCCGTCGACCACGTTCAGCACGTGCACCGATTTCCACTCCTGGCCCTTGGCCGAATGGATGGTCGACAGGATCACGTAATCCTCGTCCAGCAAGGGCGGGCCGGCGCGGTCGCTGGTCGCTTCCGGCGGGTCGAGCGTGATCTCGGCCAGGAAACTTTCGCGGTTGCCATAGCCGCCCGCCAGTTGCGCCAGCTGGCCGAGGTCGGCGGCGCGCACCGGCGCATCGTCGTGCAGGCGCTCCAGGTGCGGCTGGTACCAGTCCTTGGCCAGTTCGATGTCGGCCGGCCAGCGCAGGCCGGGCGTACGCAGGCGCCGGTAGAGTTCGACAAAGGCCTGCCAGTCGCCCTGGGCCTTGGCCGGCACTTCGAAGGCTTCTACCGCGGCCAGCGCTTCCGGCGCTGTGGCCACCGCGTCGAGCAGGCGCGTGGCGGTGGCCGGGCCTATGCCGGGGATCAATTGCGCCACGCGGAAGCCGGCCATCCGTCCGTTCGGGTTCTGGGCAAAGCGCAGTACCGCCAATACGTCCTTGATGTGCGAGGCCTCCAAAAACTTCAGGCCGCCAAATTTGACGAAGGGGATATTCCGGCGCATGAGTTCGAGTTCCAGCGCCGCGCTGTGGCTGGCGGCGCGGAACAGCACGGCCTGGTGCGTAAGCTTGATGCCGGCTTCGCGGTGCGCGAGGATGCGGTTGCAGACCCAGCGCGCCTGCTCGGCCTCGTCCGGAATCAGGATCAATTGCGGCAAGGCGCTGGCGATCTTGTCGGTCCACAGCGTCTTGGCGTGACGTTCGAGCGCGGCGGCAATCACGGCATTCGACGCGTCCAGGATCGGCTGCGTCGAGCGGTAGTTGCGCTCCAGCGTGATCACTTCGGCAGGCTGCGAGAACTGCTTCGGAAAGTCGAGGATGTTGCGCACCGTCGCGCCGCGGAAGGAGTAGATCGACTGGGCATCGTCACCGACCACCATCACGCCCTGCCCGTCCGGCTTCATGCCGGTGATGATGCTCGACTGCAGGCGGTTAGTGTCCTGGTACTCGTCGACCAGGATATGGTCGAACAGCGCGCCGAGTTCCGGCCCCAGTTCCGGGTCGGATGCCATTTCCGCCCAGAACAGCAGCAAATCGTCGTAGTCGAGCACGTTCTGTTCCTGCTTGGCGTCGACATAGGCGCCGAACAGGCGCTTCAAATCGCCTTCCCATTCCACGCACCAGGGGAACATGGCTTGCAGGACCAGGTCGAGCGGGTCGCGCGAATTCACCACCCGCGAATAGATCGCCAGGCAGGTGCCCTTCAGCGGAAAGCGCTTCTGGGTGCCGGTGAGTCCGATCTCGTGGCGCACCATGCCCATCAGGTCTTCGGAATCGCCGCGGTCGTGGATGGTAAAGGATTCGTCCAGGCCGATGCGCCTGGCGAACTCGCGCAGCAGGCGCGCGCCGATGCCATGGAAGGTGCCGGCCCAGGGCAGCGTCACGGTCCCGTTGCTGCCGCCCATGATCCGCTGCAGCACATTGCCGGCGCGCTGGCTCATTTCGTTGGCGGCGCGCCGCGAAAAGGTCAGCAGCAGGATGCGCTGCGGGTCGGCGCCTCCCATGATCAGCCGCGCGACGCGGTGCGCCAGCGTATTCGTCTTGCCGGACCCGGCGCCGGCCACCACCAGCAAGGGACGCGTGGCCGCTGCACCGATGTCGTGCTCGACTGCGGCGCGCTGGTCGGGGTTCAGGCTGGCAAACGGGTCGTCGACGGTGGCGTCAAGGGAGGGATCGGTGGCGGCGGCAGTCATGGAAGGGATGGCAATGATGAACCATCGCAACTGTATATCTGTCCAGTAAGCGTGCGCAAGTGCATTTTCGATGTGCACCCGGCCAAGCTGTCGTAAAAAGGCTGCGTTCGCTTTTTAGCCAGTTCAAACGGCTTGCGAGGAATGTGCGCTAAGTCTCCGGAAACAAACAGGTTTTCCGGATATCCACAAACTTTGTGAATAACTTTGTGGACAAGGCGGGGCTTGACATCGCGAAAGCGTGTCGGAATGCGGCTTCCAACAAAATGCCCAAAGCGGAGGCACAGCCGAATACAAGTGAAATCAATGACTTGCACGCATTTGCGCAGCTTGGGTAGAAAACCCGTTGGAATTACGAAAAAGAAATTTTTGTGTATAAGCGAGCGTACCCGGAATCCACAAAATTGCTTTCTTGTTAATCGAAATCCAAACTGTAGAGCAACTTTACTGGCGAGAACGGCGCTGCCCCGGTTCCAGCAGTACGCGCTCGATGACTGTGCGCCCAACATTGCGCGAGCGGAGGTATTCAAGGGCAGACATGGTGTTGGCGCTGAACTGCACGGCGATGCCGTCGTCCACGATGGCGCGCTGGTGCATGTCGGTACGTTCTTCTGCGACCATGCTGCGCAAGATGGCTGGTGCCTGCTTCATCGTTCCCCCGGGGCTGTCGTGGCTGATCATCGGTAAGTTGCATGCGTAACGAGTATTGTGCACTCATGGCCAATGTCAATGTCATTCTCGTATTGAATTGAATAAAGTTGTGTAGGCATGCCGGACGGCAGCGTAGCGCCGCTATTTGCGGAGCGTGCCTAGAATAGTTGCGTTGATCTCCCATTCCACTACCAGCGAGGCAGCGATGAACACGACACCGCAACCTGACCTGAACCCCGGCGACGACGCCGCTCCCGGCACGCCCGGCACTGGCGAAGACATTTGCGACGCCTGCTCCGGCAGCGGCAAGCTGGGCGATGGCAAGCCCTGTCCTGAGTGTGGGGGCAGTGGCAAGGTGATCCATGGGATTGGCGGCGGTTGAGGCTGGCGCCGCATGGTGATCTGGTGTTCCAGGTTGCACTTGCTGTGGGTCTGGGTGCGGGGGGCTTGCTCGGTGCATTGGGCGTCGTCGATTGTTGCTTCGTACTAGACTGATCGAACCTTGTACCGCGTGGGCTCAAGAGCCCACCCTACAAAAGCGGCTTCGTTGACCGAAACGGTCGTGCATACATTGGGCGTAGGGTGGACACCTGTGTCCACGCGGTACGGCGCATGATGGTCGAACAAACCGTGGCCACCACCGCCCCATGCCAAACTGGCATACTTGCACCATCGATCACACGACGGACACACCACCATGCCCCAACTCCTGAACGAACACGCCTGCTTCGGCGGCGTCCAGCGTTTCTACCAGCACGACGCCCAGGCCATCGGCCTGCCGATGAAATTCTCGGTCTACCTGCCGCCCGGCCACGAAGGCAAGCAATTGCCCGTGCTGTTCTACCTGGCCGGCCTCACCTGTACCGAAGAAACCTTCATGACCAAGGCCGGCGCCCAGCGCGTCGCTGCCGAACTCGGCATCATCCTGGTCGCCCCCGACACCAGCCCGCGCGGCGCCGGCGTGCCGGGTGAAACCGATAGCTGGGACTTCGGCGTCGGCGCCGGCTTCTATGTCGACGCCACCGCCGAACCCTGGTCGCGCCACTACCGCATGTACAGCTACATCCTGGAACTGCGCGAACTGGTGATGGCGGAATTCGGCGCCGACCCGGCCCGCTGCGGCATCTTCGGCCACTCGATGGGCGGCCACGGCGCCCTGATGCTTGCCCTGCGCAACCCTGGCCTGTTCCGCTCGGTCTCGGCCTTTGCCCCGATCGCCGCGCCGACCCGCTGCCCCTGGGGCGAAAAAGCCTTTGGCGGCTACCTCGGCGCCGACCGCGACGCCTGGAAGGCCTACGACGCCACTGAACTGTTGGCCGGCGGCCCGGTGCGCTTCCCGCAGGGCATCCTGGTCGACCAGGGCCTGGCCGATAAGTTCCTGCCCGACCAGCTGAACCCGGACGCTTTCGAGGCTGCTTGCGCCGCCGCCGGGCAGCCGCTGGAACTGCGCCGCCATGCCGGCTATGACCACGGCTATTACTTCATCTCGACCTTCGTCGAAGACCACCTGCGCTTCCACGGCCGCCAGCTCGGCTGATCCTCCCCGCGTTCCGGCCAGGCGGCATCGCCCTCCGGAACGCGTCCTTTTGCATCTCTGCCATTGCACGCGAACACAGCCGTTCGCTGCCCCGCCGCAGCTAAAAATGCCAGCAGGCAAACGGGCGCATGTGCCCGAAAACGTGGTGTATTCTGAAACTTGGATAGGCAAGCTGCGCGAGCGCAGCTCGTCTGGTTGAACACGACCCGATTCGCCTGGAGCGACGCACCGTGGCAGACCAACAGCGTTTCAAGAACCGTGCGCAGGCCGGCAGGCAGCTGGCGAAACGGCTGGCACGGTACGCGCAGCGGCAAGACCCGCACGCACCGGGCGCCATCGTGCTGGCCTTGCCGCGCGGTGGTGTACCGGTGGCCTTTGTAGTGGCAACGGCGCTCGGCCTGGAACTCGATTTGCTGCTGGTACGCAAGCTCGGCCTGCCCTACCAGCCCGAGTTCGCCATCGGCGCGGTCGGCAGCGGCGGCGTGCAGGTGCTGCAACTGGGCGTCCCGGGCCTGATGGGCGTCACGCAGGAAGAGGTCGACGCGATTACTGTACGCGAGCTGGCGGAAATCGAACGCCGCGCGCGCCTGTACCGGGGCGGGCGGCCCGAGCCGCAACTGGCGCAGCGCCCGGTGATCATCGTCGACGACGGCATCGCAACCGGCTCGACGATGGAAGCGGCAGTAAAGATTGCGCGCCAGCGCCAGGCGGCGCGCGTGATCGTGGCGGTGCCGGTGGCGCCGCCCGACACGCTGGGCCGGCTCGAACCCGACGTGGACGAGCTGGTCTGCCTGGTGTCGCCGCTGCGCTTTCGCGCGGTGAGCCAGTGGTACGACGCGTTCGAACAGACAAGCGACGAAGAAGTGCAGGATTTGCTGGCGATGGCCTGGAGCAAACAGGCTTCGCCACTTTGACGAGCAACCCAACGAAAAGGACAGAACATGAAACATACCCGCACCGAAACCGGATACGAAGCAGGCGACCTCGCCAAGCTGCTGGGCGGCGCCGCCGCCGGCGCCCTCCTGATGTACATGCTCGACCCCGACCGCGGCGGCGCCCGCCGCTCGACCTCCACCGCGGCCCTGCGCAACGCCGGCTCGCGTACCGGCAGCGCGCTCGGCAATGCCTGGCATGGCGTCAGCGAACGCATCGGCTCGCTCGCCCACAGCGCCGCCGACAGCGCCAGCGACCTGTACGACAAGGCCGGCAGCAACGCCAGCGACTGGTATGACAAGGCCGGCAGCAGCGCCAAGGATCTGGCCGACACCGCCGGTGCGCGCGCCAGCCGCGCGCTGGAAGCGGCCAAGCCCGACGGCGCCGCCCACCGCGCCTGGGACAACACCGTCGACAGCGTCTCGCGCATGGCCAGCTCGACCGGTTCCGACCTCGACGCCGCCACATCGCGCCTGGGCCGCCTGGCCAGCCAGGCCGGCAGCAGCGTCATGGGCGCCCTGCACCTGGACAACCGCGACGACCTCGCCTCGCTGCTGCGCAATCCGGCCGTCGTCAGCGGCGGCCTGCTCGGCATCTTCGGCCTGATGCGCCGCTCGCCGCTGATCGGCGTGCTGGGCCTGGCCGGCCTGGCGCTGGCGGCGCGCAGCGTTGGCAGTCCGGGTGCCGGCCATGAAACCGGCATCGGCCTGCTCTCGAACCTGCTGGGCAGCCGTCGCAGCCGCAGCCGCGGCCAGAGCGTCAACCTGGAAAAAACCATCCGCATCGACGCCTCGCCGGAGGACGTGTATGAACTGTGGAGCAACTACGAAAACTTCCCGCGCTTCATGTCGCACGTGGTCGAGGTGCGCGACAGCGGCCGCCGCCGCTCGCACTGGGTGGTGCAGGGTCCGGCCGGCAGCCAGTTCGAGTGGGATGCGGTGCTGACCGAGCAATCGAAGGGCAAGCGCCTGGCCTGGCGCAGCGAACCGGGCGCGCAGATCGCCAACGAAGGTTCGATCACCTTCGAGCCGCACCGCGGCGGCACCCTGGTCACGGTGCGCCTGTCGTACACGCCGCCGGCCGGCATCGTCGGCCACGGCCTGGCGGTGCTGCTCGGTTCCGACCCGAAACGGCAGATGGACGACGATCTCGCGCGCATGAAGCACTTCGTCGAGCGCGGCGTGATCCCGCGCGATGCACAGGCCAACGACCCGTTGCGGGACAAATCGGGCAGCCGCTTCCTGCATTAACGAGCGCAAGCGCATGGTAACGGCAACCGACATCGGCGCGGCCGCCCTGGCCGACGCCGCCCACCCACTGGACGGCGGGCCAGGCGACTATGACGCCCTGCTCAAGCTCGTGGGCGACGCCCGCTTCGTGCTGATCGGCGAAGCGACGCACGGCACCCACGAGTTCTACGAGGAACGGGCGCGCATCACCCAGCGCCTGATCCGCGAAAAGGGCTTCACGGCGGTGGCGGTGGAGGCCGACTGGCCGGACGCCTACCGTGTCAACCGTTACGTGCGCGGAGAAGGAAGTGACAGGAATGCCGACGAAGCCCTGTCCGGCTTCGAGCGCTTCCCCGCCTGGATGTGGCGCAACACCGATGTGACGTCCTTTGTCGACTGGCTGCGCAAGCACAACGAGGGCCTGCGTGCCGGTCCCAAGGTCGGCTTCTACGGGCTCGACCTGTACAGCCTGTTCACCTCGGTGCGCGAAGTGCTGGACTACCTCGACAAGGTAGACCCGACGGCGGCCGCGGAAGCGCGCCGGCGCTACGCCTGCTTCGACCATTACGACGAAGACAGCCAGCACTATGGCTATGCCACCGGTGTCGGCCTGTCCGAATCCTGCCAGCAAGGCGTGCTGAAGCAGTTGCAGGAACTGCAGGGACGCGCCTTCGACTACATGCAGGCCGATGGCGCCTCGAGCGAGGACGCCTTTTTCTACGCCCAGCAGAACGCGCGCCTGGTCAAGAACGCCGAGGAATACTACCGCACCATGTTCCGTGGCCGCGTGTCATCCTGGAATTTGCGCGACAGCCACATGGCCGAAACCCTGGACGCGCTGACGCGTCACCTGTCGCGCGACGGCGAGCCGGCCAAGATCGTGGTCTGGGAACACAATTCCCACATCGGCGACGCCCGCGCCACCGACGTTGGCGGCCTGGGCGAGTGGAACGTCGGCGAGCTGGCGCGTAAGGCTTACCCCGGCCAGACCTGCCTGATCGGCTTTTCCACCTACGATGGCCATGTGACGGCGGCCTCCGCATGGGACGGCCCGGCCGAACGCAAGCGCGTCCGCCCCGCCCTGCACGGCAGCTACGAGGAATTGCTGCACCACGTCGGCCTGCCGCGCTACTGGCTGAACCTGCGCGACGACACCCCGGTGCGGCGCATCATGATGGAGCGCCGCCTGGAACGCGCGATCGGCGTGCTCTACCTGCCCCGCACCGAACGCCAGAGCCACTACTTCAACGCCCAGATGGCCCAGCAATTCGACGCCGTGATCCACATCGACCGTACCGAGGCGCTGGTGCCGCTGGATGCGACCAGTGGCTGGCATTCCGGCGAACCACCGGAGACTTACCCTGAAGGAATTTGAGAATCAGCTACTCCAGGAAGTTATCAGAGTGGATGATCGAACAGACACGTAGGGTGGGCACTCCGTGCCCACGCGGTACGCACGCATCCTTGCACCCCTGGCGGTGAATATCCGCTCGCAAAACGTGCCATGGCCACGACAATTAATCAGGTTTCCGGTCTGCTCGCTCACCGAACCTCAGCCGACCCAGATACATATCCGGATCGCCTTTCAATACCAACCAGCATTCAGCGCGCTGTCGACAATGCCCGTTTCAGATTGACCATACTGGAGTGCGTTGCGCCGGAAAAGTCCCCGGAAACCTCCAGCACCTTCCCGTCTGCATCGACAAACACAAAGATCCCATAGTGATTATCAACGTCATCAAACCCGACGAATTTGACAAGTTGGTCCTTTTTCAAGTCACCCACATCCTCTAATACGAGATACTCGGCGTTCGGCTTCAGGTTAAGTTCCTTTACCGTCCACGAATCACTGAAGTTGTAATCGCTGATTTTCTTCATTCGTTAATCCCTCCGTGTTCCTGCATTGGCGTCAACTCTGCCGCGTCCCACACTCCGTACAAAACTTGGTCCCCGGCTGCAGCATCGTCGGGCAACTGATACACGACACCTGCTGCGCCATCTTGAACCCGCATTCCGGACAAAACTTGGCGCCATGGGTCTCCGCCCGGCATTGCGGACAGACCAGTTGCATCGCCTGGGTCACATCACGCCGCGCCCCGCGCACCTTGCCTTCATCGTTCGCAATCTCCGATGCAGCGCTGACTTCGCCCTGGGCCCGCGCCTGCGAAATCTTCACGTTGACGTTGGGCGCGCAGTTGTAGCACAGGCCGTTCTGGCCGTCGAAGCAGCTGGCGCACACATAGTCGTGGCAATTGCCGCAGCGGTTGAAGTGGGCCTTGCCGGCCGCGATCGCTTCCGTAAACGCTTCATCGCGCGCACTGTGCCAGCCAGCCTGCGCCATGCCAGACAACACGCTGCTGGCATTGCCCAGCATGCCACCGAACATGCTTGCGCCTTTTTGCAGCCAGCCCGAGGCCTGGGCGCTGCGATAAGGCTTGAAATGCGTACGCCAGCGGTCGCTGCAGCGCTCGCAATAAAACTCGAACTGGAATCCGGCATCCACGCCTTGCGAATCGCTCAGGTCGCGGTAATTATTTGAGAACTGCATTTCCGACATATCGGTGGCCACTTGTCTGTACAGGGAGTTGCCGATTATATCCACTTAGCAAAAAAACAGCATCTCCCGGCCGAGCAGAAACCCCAAGCGTCGCATGCCCGCCACGCCGCGCTCTTTGCCCTCGCTCCGAACAGATATGGCGCCGCGCCCCCCGCCACACTCAATGCAAACCGCCTTGCAACAATTTGCTAACAATAAACCCACCAGGGTGTATTTTTTTCCTGCCGGCTTTTGGTAGCATGCTCGGGTTTATCATCCGGCAAGGAACGGTTCATGAGTAAATTTACGCTGAATATCAACGGCAAGCGCCAGCAAGTCGATGTCG
>Ga0265780_10005238_pt1 | contig 16467 bp, 15 predicted proteins | sample P1T30metagenome_FD_192432 | JGI IMG/M metagenome (GOLD analysis project Ga0265780, IMG submission 192432) | Plant litter microbial communities from East Loma Ridge, Irvine, California - P1 T30 | ecosystem: Environmental > Terrestrial > Plant litter > Unclassified | place: USA: California... | reverse complement strand
ATGGTCCGCTTACCCCTTCGGTGGCGCTCGCCCACAGGGCAGCGCGCTTTCCAGAGTGTCGAGTCGATCCGCGCGGTCCGGTTGCCTGAGAGATTCCGGGGCGGTTGCTCCTTCGGCGGTCCGAGTTCCCCCGGACGCTCTCCCGCGCGTACCCTTGACGGTTGCCCGTCAACGACGCGGCCGGTTTGCCGCGCCGCAACAGGCAAGTCAACGAGAAGGCTTAGCGCGTCACGTTATATTTGAGCTGCTCGTCGGTTAGCTGGAACCCGACCAGTGCCTCGAAGCTCGCGCGCAACACCGCCTGGCGGATTTCCGGACGGCTCAGCGGATCGGTCGCGGCGTCTTCGTCGCCCGCCTTGCGCTTCTCGGTCAGCTTCTTGCGGATATCGTCGGGGAGCGTTGCGGCGGAGCGCGAGACGCTCGCCTCGCCGGTGCCTTGTGCCGATGCCCGTGCCTGTCCGGCATCGAAGTGGAGCGTCACGCGACCCACGCGCTTGGCGACCACGGCGGTGCCGCCCTGCACGACCGTAACGAAATACGGCAGCGTCACGTCCCGCGCGGTTTCGGTATGGACGCGGCGCGCCTCTACCGAAAACGTCAATTTCGTGAGCACATCGGCGGTCGTATCGTCGCAAGTCGAACGGACGTTGGTAAGAACCGCGGTCAAATCGATCGCATTCGCGTCGCGGCTGGCGGGGGGATCGAACATCGTGACGTCCCCGGTCGCGGCGGGCACGCCAACCGAAGGGCAAGCGTTGCGGACCGCGGTGATGCCGCCCGACGCATCGAGTTCGCCGGTCTTGGCGCACCCACCAAGCAGGATCGCACCGCACGCGCTGACCGCGAGAGCGGCAATGGCTGATTTCCGGTTGGTCACGGGGGCACGCACCTTATCATGCAAAAGGATGCCGCCCCGTAAAGCGACGGAACGGACGCCTCGCTTCATAGGAACCGCCTTTCGCGCACGCAAGCAATCGCGTAGGCTCCCTGGGGTATGGGTACCCTCGCCGCAAAGCCGCCGCTCGACCTCGTCATCGCCGCTCCACGCGGGTTTTGCGCCGGGGTGGACCGGGCGATCCGCATCGTCGAACTGGCGCTCCAGAAATACGGCGCGCCCGTCTATGTCCGCCACGAGATCGTCCACAACCGCTTCGTGGTCGACATGCTGCGCGACAAGGGCGCGGTGTTCGTCGAGGAACTGGATGCGGTGCCCGACGGCGTTCCCGTCGTCTTCTCCGCGCATGGCGTGCCCAAGGCGGTGCCCGACAAGGCGACCGAACGCGGCCTGGAGTTTTTCGACGCAACCTGCCCCCTGGTGTCCAAGGTCCACCGCCAGGCCGAGCGCATGGTCGCTCAGGGACGGCACATCGTATTCATCGGGCATAGCGGCCACCCCGAAGTGATTGGCACGTTCGGCCAGGTACCAGACGGCACGATGACGCTGATCGAAACGGTCGCCGACGCTGAGGCATATCGCCCGACCGACCCGGCCAATCTCGCTTTCCTCACCCAGACCACGCTGTCGATGGACGACACCGCCGACGTCATCGCAGTGCTGATGCGCCGCTTCCCCGCGATCCAGGGGCCGCCCGGCGAGGACATCTGCTACGCGACGTCCAACCGACAGGCTGCGGTCAAGGCGATCGCACAGACTTGCGATGCGATGCTGGTGATCGGCGCGCCCAATTCGTCCAACTCGGTCCGGCTCGTCGAAGTCGCCGAGCGCGAAGGCACCCCCGCCCGGCTGATCCAGCGCGCCGCCGAGCTCGACTGGGCGTTCCTCGAGGGCGTCCGCACGCTCGGGCTGACCGCCGGGGCGTCCGCGCCCGAGCTTCTGGTGCGCGAACTGGTCGATCGACTGGCGGAACGCTTCAACGTGACCGAACGCGAGGTCGAGACCAAGCGCGAAACGGTCTCGTTCAAGCTGCCCCGCGGCCTCGACGTCGCGGCCTGAATCATGGCGGTCTACACGCAGGTTTCCGCCGAGGCGCTCGGCACCTTCCTCCGCGACTTCGATTGCGGCGAGCTCGTTTCGGCCAAGGGGATCGCCGAGGGGGTGGAGAACACCAACTATCTGGTCGACACGACGACCGGGCGGTTCATCCTCACGCTGTACGAAAAGCGTGTCGACAGCGGAGACTTGCCGTTCTTCCTCGCGCTGCTCGATCATCTTGCGGCGCGCGGCAATCCGGTCCCGCCCGCGATCAAGAACCGCGCCGGGGTCGCGATTCACACGCTCGAAGGGCGGCCCGCCTGCCTGATCCAGTTCCTGCCCGGCGTCTCGATCTCGCACCCGACCGCGGGACAGGCCCGCGCGGCGGGCGCGGCGATGGCGGCAATGCACGCCGGGCTTGCCGATTTCCCGCTCACCCGCCCCAACACGATGGGCGTCGACAGCTGGCAGCCGCTGTTCGATCGCTGCGGGCGCAGCCTCGATGAGATCGCGCCAGGCCTGTACGACGACCTTGGGTTCGCGCTCGACTCGGTCGTCCGCCGCTGGCCAGGGGAGTCGCTCGACCGCTGCGCGATTCACGCCGATCTGTTCCCGGACAATGTGCTGATGCGCGGCGAATCGGTGTCGGGGGTGATCGACTTCTATTTCGCCTGCACCGACATCCGCGTGTTCGACCTCGCGATCATGGACACCGCCTGGTCGTTCGACGCCACCGGCACGCATTTCGATGCGGGCATCAGCGCGGCGTTGATGGCGGGCTATGCCGATCGCTTCCCGCTGACGGCGGACGAAACCTTGCACTTCCCGACACTTGCGGCCGGCTCATGCATCCGTTTCGCGCTGTCGCGCGCGTGGGACTGGCTCAACACCCCGGCGGACGCGCTGGTGACGCGCAAGGATCCGCTCGCTTATGTCCAGCGGCTTTCGCACTATGCGCCGGAGCTAGCTAAGCGCCCATCGGCTGGCTAAGCGCAGCCGATGACCGATACCCCTCCCCCGATCACTCCGCCCGAACTGACCAAAGTCGAAATCGCCACCGACGGTGCCTGCAAGGGCAACCCCGGCCCCGGCGGCTGGGGTGCGTTGATTCGCAGCGGCGGGACCGAGAAGGAATTATCGGGCGGCGAGAAGATGACGACCAACAACCGCATGGAGTTGATGGCCGCGATCGAGGGCTTGCGCGCGCTCAAACGCCCGTGCCGCGTGACGCTGTCGACCGACAGCCGCTATGTGATGGATGGCCTGACCAAGTGGATCAAGGGCTGGCAGAAGAACGGCTGGAAGACCGCCGCCAAGCAACCGGTCAAGAACGCCGAACTGTGGCAGGCGTTGCTCGACGCCGCCAAGCCGCACCGGATCGACTGGGTGTGGGTCAAGGGCCACGCCGGGCATCCGGACAACGAACGGTGCGACAAGCTGGCGAGCGATGCCGCAGTGCTGGCATCGCGGCGCGGGTAGCCCGGTGAGGAGTGCCGGTTGATGCGTTTGGCATCCCTTCCACCCCGGTCGGGTGAGCAAAGTCGAAGCCGCGCCATCCCGTCGAGCGTCGCGCTCCGTAACGCGGTGCCCTTCGACTGCGCTCAGGGCGAACGGGGTCGTATTTTAGCTTTAAGTTCAACAGATAGAGCAACTTAGGCTACGCCGAAGCTGCCCAGCATTCCGGTCAAGTCCTTCACCGACAATCGGAAGGTTAGGGGAAAGTAAGGCGAAACGCGTTCCGTTTCGCGCGGCTTCCGGATGCGAAGTTGGGGAACCGGACCTGTCAAAGAGCATGGGCACGGCCTTACCAGATTCGGCGCTTGTAGGACACGCTGTGCCGGGGAACAGGCGGTAGCGAACTTTCGAACAGTGGGTTAACCTCGGCCCCGTTTCCGTGACTGGCGACTTGGGTGGAGCACCACCGGGGAGCGGAAACAGCCGTGCCGCGCGCCTGGGCATCCATCGCTGAAAGGATGCCGCATGTCCGACCCGACCCACATTGCCGTCTGGCGCCGCCTGGATAGCCAGATCACGACGTCCGGCCAGCCGACGGAGGACGATCTCGAGGCGCTGTCGGCGGTTGGGGTCGAACACGTCATCAACCTCGCCTTGCATACGCACGAGCGCGCGTTGCCGGACGAAGCTGGCAGCGTAACCGCGCTGGGGATGACCTATACGCACATCCCGGTCGCGTTCGACGCGCCGACCGACGAGGATTTCATCCGGTTCTGTACGGCGATGGAAAGCGTGGCCGAGGCGAAAGTGCATGTCCATTGCATTGTGAATGCCCGCGTTTCGGCGTTTCTGTACCGGTATCGACGGGATATCCTTGGGATGGACGAGCAGCAGGCTCGGCAGGAGATGGAAAGCGTCTGGCAGCCGGGGGGCGTGTGGGCGGCGTTTATCGGCGATGACGATGCCATTGCGCTGCCGCATCGCTTTGGCAAGGCGGCGGATGTCGCCGCTAGATCGTGAAACCGCGGAACGGCTTCCCGGGCGAAGGCCGGGGCGCAGGAGCTAGACGCTAGAGGGTGAGCCGCTGCGCTTCGTTACGTCGGCCACTTCGACTGGGCCCCGGCCTTCGCCGGGGAAGCAGTTCAGGGGGGGGAGTCGGTTTCGACCTTCACGGCCGGTTTACCCCCGCAGTCCGAACCTCGCCGGCGCATACCGCCCGGCGTCGATCCCGCGCACGCTATCGTCCGGCGCCCGCCCAAGCACGAGCGACGCCGCCAGCGCAGCCGCCGCAGGCGCGGTCTGGATGCCGAAGCCGCCCTGCCCCGCGCACCAGAAAAACCCCGGCGCATCCGGCGCAAAGCCGTAGACCGGCAGCCGGTCGGGCGCGAAGCTGCGCAGCCCCGCCCAGCGCCGTTCGACCTTCGTCACGCGCCAGTCGACGACATGTTCGAACCGGTCGATCGCGGTCGCGACGTCGATCTCCTCGGGCTGGACGTCACCCGGGTCGGTCGCGGTTTCGTCGTGCGGGCTGAGCCAGATCTTTCCGCCCGCCTCGGGCTTGAAATAGAAATCGCCGCCGATCCCGACGACATGCCGCAACCCCTCGGGCGCGCCCGGATCGGTCGCAAGCTGGACCATCGTGCGGCGGTAGGCGGTGATCCCGATCGGCGCGACTCCCGCCATCCGTGCGACCGCATCGGCCCACGCCCCCGCGGCGTTGACAAGCACCGTGGCATCGAACGTCCCCGCACCTGTCTCGAGCGACCATCCGTCACCAACCCGCGTCACGCCCGACAGCGGTGCGGACACGACCAGCCGCACGCCGCCGCGCCGCGCCTGTGCGAGATAATGGCCATGGAGCGCACCCACATCGATATAGGTGCTGCTCTGTTCGAGCACGCCGAGCGTCCAGTCGGGGCGCAGGCCGGGCACCAGCGCCTGCGGATCGACTCGCTCCAGCACGACCCCGCTACCGTCAAACTCGGCGAGGAACGCATCGATCGCGGGTCGATCCGCTTCGCGCCCGATATGAAGCGATCCCAGCGACTGGAGGAACCCGCCATCGTGGAGCGCGGGACCGGAGGCGGTGGTCAGCGGCTGGACCCCCGGGCCGCCGTACGTCTCCGACCAGAAGGCCGCCGACCGTCCGGTCGCATGATACCCCGGCTGGTCCTCCGCCTCGAGCAGGACGACCGAAGCATGAGGCGCAATCGCCGCCGCCAGGCTCGCCCCTGCCATGCCGGCCCCAACGATCGCAACGTCATAGCGCATGTCGGCTCAACCTTTCCGTGCGTGCGCCGCGAAGAACGCATCGATCGCGCCGATCGCGCGCGACCGCACCCCGTCCGCTTCGCGCAGGATCTCATGCGCCGATTCAGGGCCGAACCGCAGAGTTTCGCTTTCCGGCATTCGGCTGGCGACGCGTGCGGCGACCTTGGTCGACACCAGTTTGTCCGCATCGGCGAGCAGGAACAGCGTCGGTATGCTCAGGATCGCGAGCCGCGAATCCCGCTGTAGCGCGCGGGTCGAAGCGAAGGCCTGTGCCAGCCAGTGCCAGCTCGGTGGCCCCAGCAGCAATTCGGGCCGGGTGGATTGCCAGAAGATCTCGTCCTCATACCGCGCCGGATCATGCGTCAGCAGTGCCTGCCGCGTCTCGGTCGTGGCGGGGCGCTCGTTCCCGCGCCATGCGGCACGTGCAGGGTCGCCGAGGCGCGCCATCATCCCCGCAACCTGCCCGCCCAAGGCCTCACCGACCGGGCTGTGCAAGCCAAGCATCGGCGCGACCAGCACGACCGCATCGGGCGTCGCCGCGCCTTCGACCAGCGCGCGCAACAGCAAATGCCCGCCCATCGAGTGCCCGATCGCGACGTGCGGCCCCGGTCCCTTGGTCACCCACTCGGCCCAGAACGCCCGGAAGTCGTCGATATAGTGTTTGAAGTCCTCGACATGGCCGACGTGCGGGGTCTTCGCCAAGCGACCCGATCCGCCCTGCCCGCGCCAGTCGAATGACGTCACCGACCAGCCTTGCGTGTGCCAATGCGCGAAGCTCTCGAGGTATTTCTCGAAGATGTCGCCGCGGCCGCCCTGGAACAGCAGGCGACCGCGCGGCGTGCCCTTCGCGGGCCAGTCGAACCGCCGGAGGACCCATCCGTCCGGCGCAGTCCAGTGCGTGATCCGCGCCGCTGCGGGAATCGCGCGCCGGTACAATTGGGGGGAGACCATCCGGCATGGTTACGTTTTCGAAAGGCACGCCGTCTAGGGCTTTCGGCCATGGGCGGGTCTTCTCTTTCCACTGCTGCGCTTGTTGCGCTGGTGTGCCTGCTGGTCTCGGCTGCGGTCGAGGACGCGCGGGTTCGCCAGATCGCCAATTGGAAGAACATCGCGATCGCCCTGCTCGCGCCGCTGTGGTGGTGGGGTAGCGGCCTGTCCCCGTGGCCCGACATGGTGGTTCAGTTCGGGATCGCACTGGTCGTGTTCGGTGTGTTCATCGCGGCGTTCCATTTCGGCTGGATGGGTGGTGGCGACGTCAAGATGATCGGCGCGCTCGCGCTATGGCTGCCGCTTGCGCCGCTGCTGTGGATGCTGGTCGTGATGTCGCTGCTCGGCGGCGTGCTGACGATCGTGTTGCTGGTCGACCGCGCGGTGCGCCCCCGCACCACGCCGATCGAGGTTCCCTACGGTGTAGCGATCGCCATCGCCGCGCTTTTTGTCCTGCGTGAACCGCTTTTTAACCACCTGGGTGGATATGCTTAACGCGGGCCCAACCGGCCGTGTTCGAGAGGTCGGAAATGGATAGTCGCAAGATCATACTGCTGGTGGGTGCGCTGATCGTTGCGGCGATCACGGCCTTCATGGCGCGGTCCCTGATCATCGGCAGTCCCGCTCCGCAATCCGCCGCGATGACGGTCGTCGCCGCTGCGCCCGATGGGCCGGACGTGCTCGTCGCGACCAAGGCGCTGCCGGTCGGCACGATCCTCGACGCGAGCTCGCTGCGCTATCAGCCCTGGCCCAAGGAACTCGTCCAGAACGTCTATTACATCAAGAAGGCCGGGTTCGACCCCAAGTCGCTGCAAGGCACGGTCGTTCGCAACGCGATCACCGCGGGCCAGCCGCTGACGCAAGGGTCGCTGGTCAAGCCGGGCGACCGCGGGTTCCTCGCGGCGGCGCTCGGGCCGGGAATGCGTGCGGTCACCGTGCCGGTCGAGGCGACCACCAGCGTCGCGGGCTTCGTCTTTCCGGGCGACCGGATCGACCTGATCCTGACGCAAAGCGTTGCGGGTGGAGGCGATGGCCCGCCGCTCAAGGCCGCCGAGACGTTCCTGCGCAACATGCGCGTGCTGGCGACCGACCAGCGCACCGACAATGCGGTCGGTGACGACGGCAAGACGATGGTAAAGATCTTCTCGAACGTGACGATCGAGGCGACGCCGCGGATGGCGGAGCAGATCGCGGTCGCGCAGACGGTGGGGACGCTGTCGCTCTCGCTGCGGTCGATCGCGGACAACAGCACCGAGCTGGAGCAGGCGATCGCCAGCGGCGACGTGTCGATGCCCGACGACCCCAAGGCCGAACGCGCGATGCTGACGCGAATCGCGAGCGCACCCTCGGCGGGCGGCGGTTCGATGGCGACCGGCGCGGACGTGTCGCGCTACCAGCGCCGCACGGTGCCCGGCAAGGTTGTCGAACAATCAGGCGGGAACGCGGGTGCCGCGATGGCCCCGATGGGACCGAGCGGCGCCGCCTTCCCGGGCGGTTCGGTCGCCATGGGACCGACGGTCCGCGTTTCACGCGGCAATACGGTGACGGACGTCGCCGTTGGAGGAAAGAAGTAGATGCGTAGCGTTTCGATCTCGCTCGGCTGGTCCCTGGCCACCGCGTTGGTCGCAGGCGGTGTTACCACCCTGCCCGCTGCCGCTCCCGCGCAGACCGCCGCTTCGGTACAACCCGCCACCGCCACGCCGGTGTTCCAGGTCAACACCGGTCGCGGACGCCTCGTTACCCTGATGCGCCCGATGAGCGACGTATTCGTCGCCGACGACAAGATTGCCGACGTCCAGGTCCGCTCGCCGACCCAGCTTTACATCTTCGGCAAGGGTGCCGGCGAAACGACCATTTCCGCAACGAGCCGGACCGGCGCAGTCGTCTATTCGGCGACGGTTCGCGTTGGCAGCAACTTCGATTCGATCCAGCAGCTGCTTGGGCTCGCCATGCCCGACGCGAAGATCGTCGCGACGCCGATGAACGGGCTGGTGCTGCTCACCGGCACGGTCGCCTCGCCCGAGGATGGCGCGGAAGCAACCCGGCTGGTGCAGGCGTTCGTGGGGGAAAGCACCAAGGTACTGTCGCGCCTCGTCACCGCGACCCCGTTGCAGGTCAACCTGCAGGTCCGCATCGCCGAAGTCAGCCGGAGCTTCGCCAAAAACCTAGGGGTGCATTTCACCAGCTATGATGGCACCGGGGGGTTCAAGTTCGGCGTTGGCCAAGGACGCGGCGCGGCAACGCAATATGCGCCGCGGGGGGGACTGTTCACCGGCGGCACGGAGGCGTCCGAGGGCCAGAGCCTGCTGACCGGCCTCGCCGGTAGCACCACCTTCGGTGCAGCGACGAAGCTGTTCGGCATGGATATTTTGTCCGCTCTCGACCTAGGCGAGACGGACGGACAGGTATCGACGCTCGCCAATCCCAATCTCACCGCGCTTTCAGGCGAAACGGGATCATTCCTTGCCGGCGGCGAGATCCCGATCCCGCTCAGCCAGGGGCTCGGCGCGGTGTCGGTGGACTATAAGCAATATGGCGTCAGCCTCGCCTATACCCCGACCGTGCTCTCGGACGGGCGCATCTCGCTGCGCGTACGCCCCGAGGTGTCGCAGCTGACGTCGGACGGGGCGGTGCAGATCTCGGGCACCACGATCCCCGCGCTGACCACGCGCCGCGCGGAGACGACGGTCGAATTGGGGTCGGGCCAGAGCATGATGATCGCCGGGTTGCTCCAGAACACCCACAACAATTCGATTACCAAGGCTCCCGGCGTCGGCGACGTCCCGATCCTGGGCGCGCTGTTCCGCTCGAACGCGTTCCAGCGCAACGAGACCGAACTTGTGATCGTCATCACGCCGTATCTGGTCAAGCCGGTCAACGCGAACGACATCGTCCTGCCGACCGACGGCATCAAGGCGCCGACCGACCTCGATCGCGTGTTGTTCGGCCAGCTTGGCGGCGGAAAGACCGGCGCGGAACGACCGAAGCCCAGTCTCGCCCCGGCGGCACCCATCCTCCCGCTGAACCAGGGACAGCGCGCGGTCGAACCAGCCGCACCGACCGCCGCCGCCCGTTCGTCCACCAGGCGCAGCGCCGACGCCGCGCCCGGGCTCAATTCGAAATGAGGTCTTCGAGGGACATGAACATGGATATGCGCGCACGGTCGATCGCGACCGGCCTGCTCCCCGCCCTGCTCCTTCTGGGAGCGTGCGCCGGAACGCAGAACCGCGGTCTTGAATCGGTGCACCAGCCGGTCGTCAGCCGTACCAGCTATGCCTTCGACGTCACCACGACGCCCGACGGCCTTGCACCCGGCGAGCAGCAACGGCTGGCGGGATGGATGGCGTCGCTGCGGGTCGGTTACGGCGATGCGGTGGCGGTTGAAACGACCGACGGCTACGGCACCGCGGTTCGCGATGCGGTTGCGGCCGAAACCGATCGCTACGGCCTGATCCTGTCGAACGACACGCCGCTGACCGATTCGCCCGTCCTCCCCGGCACGGCCCGGGTCGTCGTCACGCGGATGTCCGCAAAGGTGCCCGGCTGCCCGGATTTCAGCCGGGTCCGCTCCCCTGAGTTCGAGAGCAACACCTCGTCCAACCACGGCTGCGCGATCAATTCCAACATCGCCGCGATGGTCGCCAATCCCGGCGATCTGGTCCGCGGCCAGGTGGGACGCGCAATCACCGACCAGGCGACGTCGAACCGCGCGATCGACATCTACCGAAAGGCCGTCCCAACCGGCAACGGCGGCATCACGCTGATGTCGGAAAGCACCGGAGGCGGCAGCAAGAAATGAACGCACCCTTCAACCCTGGTCGCTTAGGAATGCGCGATCCGTTCGCCGCTTATGTCTGCGATGAAACCACCGCCGAAACGCTGCGCCCGGTCGCGGTCGAAATGGGCTGGGCGCCGGAAAAGGTGAACAAGGGCGGCTTGCGCAACGCGGTGCAATCGCTCTCCGTCTCGGCCTCGCCACAGATCCTGTTCGTTGACCTGTCCGAAAGCGGCGATCCGATCAACGACATCAATGCGCTCGCCGAAGTGTGCGAGCCCGGCACCGTCGTCATCGCGACGGGGCAAGTCAACGACGTGCGGTTGTACCGCGAACTCGTCGTCAGTGGGATCCAGGATTACCTGCTCAAGCCGCTGAGCCCGGACATGCTGCGCGATGCGTTCGGCCAGGCACAGGCGATGCTCAACGCCCCCAAGGCAGTCGAAGCGTCGACCGAGCGCCCGCATATCTCGACCTGCTTCATCGGCGCGCGTGGCGGGGTCGGCGCATCGACGCTCGCGACCTCGGTTGCGTGGATGATGAGCGAGAAAGGCGCGCGCACCACCGCACTGCTCGATCTCGACGTCCATTTCGGCACAGGGGCGCTCACGCTCGATCTCGAACCCGGACGCGGCCTGACCGATGCGATCGACAACCCCAGCCGGATCGACGGACTGTTCATCGAACGCGCGATGGTCAAGGCGAGCGAACGGCTGTCGGTGCTATCCGCCGAAGCGCCGATCAGCGTGCCGGTGATGACCGACGGCTCGGCGTTCTATCAGTTGCAGGAGGAGATGCGGGCGGCGTTCGAATGCACGATCGTCGACCTGCCGCGCGGAATGCTGGTGCAGCATCCGCATCTGATGACCGATATCCAGGTCGCGGTGATCGTGACCGAACTGACACTGGCGGCGGCGCGCGATACGATCCGGCTGCTGTCGTGGCTCAAGACGAACGCCCCGCAGACGCAGGTCGTGGTGGTCGCGAACAAGCTGCAGATTGCAGCGCAGCTCGAGATCAGTCGCAAGGACTTCGAGGGATCAATCGAGCGCAAGGTCGATTTCGCGATCCCGTTCGACCAGAAACTCGCCGCGCAGGCTGCCAAGCTCGGCAAGCCGCTTGCCGAAGTCGGCAAGAATTCCAAGACGATCCAGCCGATGGTCGATCTCGCGACCAATCTGATGGCGGTCGGGGATTCCGCAGCTCCGATCGACAGCGCGGGCAAGCCCGGCAAGAAGGCTGCGGTCGCCAAGGGAACTTCGCTGATCAGCAAGTTCAACCTGAAAGGGATGATCAGCCCGTCGAGCAAGCAGAAATGAGCGCCACCCCCTGCCCCGGTACCGCGCCTGTAACGGTGCGAGGCGTCTGATCGCGCCATGAACCTGATGCCGATCCTGTCGCTGGGTGTGGGCGCGCTCATCGTGCTGATGCTGATGGTGTTCGCCTTTGCCGGACCCAATGCGGACAAGGCGGGCGCGCGGCGCCTTGGCGCCTTGCGCGAGCGGCACAGCGAGGCGGCCAACGTGCTGGCGGATGCACAGCTTCGCCGGATCGCGGCCGCACGTAGCAACCGCATGGACGTGGCGGCGGCACGCTTCCTGCCCAACGTCGCGCTGCTCAAGAAGCGGCTTGCGATGACGGGCAAGACCTGGACGGTCGGTCAATACGGGATGGCGACGCTCGGCGCGATCACCGGGGTCACGCTGGTGATGGCGATCCTTGGCTTGCCGTTGCTGCTGGCACTACTGCTCGGTGTCGTGATCGGCGCGGGCGTGCCGCACAAGGTCATCGGTTTCACGATCAAGCGCCGAATCGCCAAGTTCACCGCCAAGTTCCCCGATGCGATCGAGCTGCTCGTGCGTGGCCTGCGCTCGGGCCTGCCGATCACCGAGACGATCTCGGTGGTGGCGCAGGAGGTCGACGGCCCCGTCGGCGTCGAGTTCAAGTCGATCACCGACAAGATGAAGATCGGCCGGACGATGGACGCGGCGTTGCAGGACACCGCCGACCGGCTGGGCACGCCCGAGTTCCAGTTCTTCGTCATCACCATCGCGATCCAGCGCGAGACCGGCGGCAACCTGGCGGAGACGCTCGCCAACCTCGCGACGGTGTTGCGGATGCGCGGGCAGATGAAGCTCAAGATCCGGGCGATGTCGTCCGAATCCAAGGCATCCGCCTATATCGTGGGCTCGCTGCCGTTCATCGTCTTCACCCTCATCTGGATCATCAACCCGCCGTACATGGCCAACTTCTTCATCGATCAGCGGCTGATGGTGACGGGCGGGATCGGGATGCTGTGGATGGGAATCGGCGCGTTCATCATGAGCCGCATGGTCAGTTTCGAGATTTAACCGATGAACCCTCCATCCCCCACCGGCCCGATGATCCTTGGCGTCGACGTCTATACCGTGGCGACGCTGCTCGCCGGGGTGGCGGCGTTCATGGTGTTGCTGGCGATCTATGCGGTCACCACGGTCAACGACCCGATGACCAAGCGCGTCAAGGCGCTCAACGACCGGCGTGAGCAGTTGAAAGCCGGGATCACTGCCTCGACCAAGCGCCGCGCCAAGCTCGTCACCAAGAACGAGACGACCGACCGGATCAAGAGCCTGCTGCAGAGCCTGAAGGTGCTGCAGGACAGCCAGGTCAAGGCCGCGCAGATCAAGCTGATGCAGGCGGGGATCCGGTCGAAGGAATATGCGGTCGCGGTGATCTTCGGACGGTTGGTGCTGCCGCTGACCTGGGGCGTGCTGATCCTGTACCTAGTGTATGGCAGCGGCATCTTCGCCAACTGGACGCCGTGGAAGATGTACGCGATCGTCGCGACCAACTTCGTGCTGTCGTACAAGGCACCCGACCTTTACCTCGACAACAAGATCACCAAGCGCTCGCAGGCGATCCAGAAGGGCTTGCCCGATGCGCTCGACCTGCTCGTGATCTGTGCGGAGGCTGGCCTGACCGTCGACGCCGCGTTCAACCGCGTGGCGCGTGAACTGGGCAAGGCCTATCCCGAACTGGGCGACGAATTCACGCTGACCGCGATCGAGCTGGGGTTCCTTGCGGAACGGCGGCAGGCGTTCGAGAACCTCGCGGCGCGGGTCAAGCTCGATGCGGTCAAGGGCGTCGTCACGACCATGGTGCAGACCGAGAAATACGGGACGCCACTTGCCTCGGCGCTTCGCGTGCTGTCGGCGGAATTCCGCAACGAACGGATGATGCGCGCCGAGGAGAAGGCCGCGCGGTTGCCGGCGATCATGACGATCCCGCTGATCCTGTTCATCCTGCCGACGCTGTTCATCGTCATTCTCGGCCCGGCGGCCTGTTCGATCGCGGACGCGTTCAAATAGAGGCACTTGCGGTGCGGCGGTCGAGCGGCCAGGATCATGTCCTTCGCTTTGCGACAGGGGATCCGGAATGCCGTTCACGACACCCGAACAGTTCATCTTGCTTTTCGTCGTGTTGGTGGCGGGGTGGCTGATCGGCTATGCCAGCGCGCCGGGGACGCGGAAGTACAAACGACAGTTGCGCGACGAGGCGACACGCTACGCTGCCTATCATGACGATGCGGAAGGCCGCCTGCGCACCGCCGACCAGCGGGTTGCGGATCTTAACCGCGAGACCGAAGTCCTGCGGGACGAGCTGGCGGAAGCGGATCGAACGATCGCTGCGTTGCGCGGGTCCGAGCCTTTGCCGCCACGCGACCTCATTTGAGGCGGCACTGCCGCTTCTTGCTCGTCATCCCCGCGAAGGCGGGGATCCATACTGGCGAACGCCGCGACTAACGACGGACGGTGACTATGGATTCCTGCCTTCGCGGGAATGACGAGTGGGGGAACGGCGCCCCCCACCCCATGCCTCAATCGCGCTTCGCCAAAGCCGCCTGCGCCGCCGCCAGCCGAGCGATCGGCACGCGGTAGGGCGAGGCCGAGACGTAATCGAGCCCGACCGTCTCGCAGAAAGCGATGCTTGCCGGATCGCCGCCATGCTCGCCGCAGATGCCGAGCTTGATGTCTGGCCGCGTCTTGCGCCCGCGCTCCGCCGCCAGCGCGATCAACTGGCCGACTCCTTCGACGTCGAGGCTGACGAACGGATCGCGTGCGTAGATCCCGCGCTCGACATAGGTGCCGAGGAAGCGCGCGGCATCGTCACGGCTGACGCCGAGCGTCGTCTGGGTCAGGTCGTTGGTTCCGAACGAGAAGAACGCGCCGACCTCGGCGATCTCGTCCGCCATCAGGCAGGCGCGGGGGAGTTCGATCATCGTGCCGACGTGATAGTCGAGCGTCGTCCCGGTCTGCTCGAACACGAGCTGCGCGGCCTTGTCGACGACCGTCTTCATCAGCTCGAGCTCACGGCGCGTCCCGACCAGCGGGATCATAACTTCGGGGATCGGGGCCGCGCCCGACCGCTTGGCGACATCGACCGCCGCCTCGAAGATCGCGCGCGCCTGCATCTCGTAGATTTCGGGATAGGTCACGCCCAACCGGCACCCGCGATGCCCGAGCATCGGGTTGAACTCATGCAGTTCGGCTGCGCGCCGCTTGAGCACGTCGACCGCGATCCCCGCGGCTGCTGCCACATCCGCAAACTCGGATTCTTCGTGCGGCAGGAATTCATGCAGCGGTGGATCGAGCAGGCGAATCGTGACCGGCAGACCCGCCATCACCTCGAACAATTGCACGAAATCAGCGCGCTGCTCCGGCAACAGCTTGTCCAGCGCGGTGCGGCGACCCGCTTCGTCCTCAGCCAGGATCATCTGGCGGACGTTGGTGATGCGCTCGGCATCGAAGAACATATGCTCGGTCCGGCACAGGCCGATCCCTTCCGCACCGAATTCGCGCGCGACCTTGGCGTCGAGCGGGGTCTCGGCATTGGCGCGGACCTTCAGGCGCCGCACGCCGTCCGCCCACACCATCAACGCCGCGAAATCGCCTGACAATTCGGGCTGCACGGTCGGGACTTCGCCCGCCATTACCTCACCGGTGGTACCGTCGATCGTCACCATGTCGCCCGCCTTGATCGTGCGCTCGCCGACCCGCATCGTGCCCGCCTTGGCGTCGATCGCAATCGAGCCAGCGCCCGAGACGCACGGTCGCCCCATGCCGCGTGCGACGACCGCCGCGTGGCTGGTCATCCCGCCGCGTGCGGTCAGAATGCCGCGCGCCGCGTGCATGCCGTGAATGTCCTCAGGGCTGGTTTCGGTGCGGATCAGGATCACCGAATCCCCCGCATTCGAACGCTTTTCGGCGGTGTCGCTGTCGAACACTGCATGGCCCGAGGCGGCACCCGGCGATGCGGGCAGCCCCTTGGTCAGCACGTCGCGCGTCGCATTGGGATCGAGCGTCGGGTGGAGCAGCTGGTCGAGCGCCATCGGATCGATCCGTGCAACCGCTTCCTCGCGCGTGATCAGCCCCTCGTTCGCCATGTCGACCGCGATCTTGAGCGCGGCCTTGGCGGTGCGCTTGCCCGAGCGCGTCTGGAGCATCCACAGCTTGCCCTGCTGCACCGTGAATTCGATGTCCTGCATGTCGCGGTAATGCGTCTCGAGCAGGTCGAACACCTTGGCGAGTTCGCCGTAGACTTCGGGCATCGCCTCTTCCATCGAGGCAGGCTTTGCACCAGCGGCTTCGCGCGCGGCGACGGTCAGATATTGCGGGGTGCGGATGCCGGCGACGACGTCCTCGCCCTGTGCATTGATCAGGAACTCGCCGTAATAAGCGCGGGTGCCGATCGACGGGTCGCGGGTGAAGGCAACGCCGGTCGCCGAGGTCTCGCCCATGTTGCCGAACACCATCGCCTGGATGTTGACCGCGGTGCCCCAGCTTGCCGGGATGTCGTTGAGGCGGCGATAGACTTTCGCGCGCTCCGACTGCCACGAGCCAAACACCGCGCCGACCGCGCCCCACAGCTGGTCATGCACGTCCTGCGGGAAGGGCTTGCCCCATTGCTGCTCGACCAGGCCTTTATACTCGGCGACGAGGCCGCGCAGATCGTCCGCGCTGAGATCGGTATCGAGGAAATAGCCGCGATCTTCCTTCGCGATCTCAAG